>JGI24144J35610_10000644_pt1 | contig 11128 bp, 11 predicted proteins | sample BarGraIncu01121A_FD_35610 | JGI IMG/M metagenome (IMG submission 35610)
AAAGGCCGCTCCGCGAGCATGCCGCCCGCCGTCTGGGAGCCCACGTACAGGAGGTCGATGTCCACGGAAAGCCGGGGGATGTCGGCGTGGAACAGGTTCAGGGCGGTGCCTCCGTGCAGGACGAGCCGGGGCCGAAGGTAGGGGTTGTCTGCGATGGCATCGAGCAGTTCGAGCAGACGCTCGACCTTCTCGATGACGAGCGGGTCGAATCCCGTCGAGACGTCGAGGATCGGCCGGGTCACGATCGGATCCAGTCCTCGTACGGCAGTCCCGCGGGCACATAGAGGCGCCACCCAGCGACGAAATCGGCGGAGTGCGCAGATCCGGACAGTCGGTAGGGCCCCCGACCGGTCATAGCGCGGAGCCGCTCGAGATCCGACTCCGGGACGTGCCACATCTGCCGACCCAGTTCGAGCAGCCAACCCGCCCTTGCCGCCGCCGTGGGCGATCCCAGCGCTCGGACGTACTGCGCGACTCGTTCGGAATCCATGTTCGGAAAGCCCCCCATGCTCCGCAGCACCTCCTCCAGCCCGCCGGCAAGATCGAGCCTCATCAGACAGTCGACCAACGTGCGCTCAGGCGTCGTCGCCAAGACAAGATCGTCGCCCGAGCGGACGAGCTGGGATTGCTCCGGCCCCCCCGCGAGACAGGCAAGCCGCTTCGGTGGAGCGACCCGCTCGAAGCGATAGCCATCGACCGAGAACACACTGACACGCCGATCTGACACGAAGAGGACTCGGCGCGAGATAGAGTGCGCGACGCCGTGCGCCTCCAGGGCGGTGTGGTACGCGAGGACGGCGTCAGGAGCGCTCTTCGCCGCCACCAAGGACACGCGCGGGGTCCGGCCGCGGAAGGCACCCATATTCGAGGCGTACAGCCCGCGGGTGAGGCGGCGTGCCTGCCCGCGCTCCACCGCGTTGCGCAGGTTCGTGTAGCGTGTGGACCGGCTGACGGTGCCGTCCACCGCCGACAGGAACTCGTCGAGCGTGAACACCGCGTGCTGCTCGAGGTAGCGCACTGTCATTGAGGACTTGGTTGCCACACTGACTCCGATGCAGTACTTAACTACTATTTCAGAGTATCACTCGCAACCGCCGAGGTCGACACCCAAGCGCGCCCGCTACGCGCAACGTAGAACGTCCGCACGAACGGATCCCGACCAGAACCTGACGCCGTTGCGGGTCGGCGGCAGCGACGCAAGCGGCGTCCTCCGGGCACAGACGCGCGCCCCCGGCTAGTACACGCCCTGGGACAGCAGCACTGCGGGGATCGTGCGCAGCATCAGCGACATGTCGAAGCCCACCGACCAGTTCTCGATGCAGAGGAGGTCGAGGCCGACCGACGAGCGACATCTCCGAAGGCACGCCGCGGCTACGGTTCGGACGCCGGACCGGCGACGCGGGTCGTCGCCCGCGCCCGCCCGCGGGGCTTCGGCGTCACGACGATGCACACATCGCGATCGAGCGCGTTCAGAAACCGGATGAACCGCTCCATGGAGAACCCCGCGAGTCTTCCGGCGTAGAGAGCGGAGACCTTGGGCTGGGTGGTGCCCAGGACGCGCGCCGCCTGTGCCTGCGTGAGGTGCCGGTGCGAAACGACGTCGGCGATCTCGCGTGCGTGTGCCCGCACCACGTTCGCGGCGCCGACGCCCTTCAGGGCGTTGCGGGCGTCGAAGACGAGCAACGCGGAGCGCCGGGCCTCACCGCGACCGCATCGGAAGCCGAGACGAGCTGGTGCACCCGCTGATGTGACAGCCCGAGCAGATCTCCCGCGTCCCGCACGCTCAAAGCGTACGTCCCAACGAGAGTCCGGGCGGCCTCATCCGCGGCTGAACGTGCGGCCCGCTGGTCGCGCTCGAGTCTTCTGCTCGCCGCCTCGTACCGCTCGACCGCCGAACGCGCCTCGGCCGGCAGATGGATCGACGGCACAAGCTGCTCCGGCGCGACGTCGGCATCCACACACGCGGCGAGCGCCTCGCAAATCCGGGAGAGGGCCTGGCGCATACTGCGGCCCTGGGTGCGGCAGCCGGCTACGCCCCGGGCCGACGCGATCCACCATCCGGCTTCGTCGCGCTCGAGATCGACGCTGTATCTCATCTGCCGAGCCACCCCTTTCCAAGACAGGTCTCGAGATCCCGCTCGATGGCCCGCAGCAGTCCGGGACCAAGATCCTCGCCGGCGTGGACAGGAATCGTCGTCACGCAGTCGCCGCACCGGACCCGGACGTGCGACCCGCGCCGACGCACCTCGACGCAGCCGTGCCGGCGGAGTACTCGAAGTAGCGCGAGCCCGGTCACCAGATCCTACCCCCTCAGGCGCGAAGTGTCTATGTTCCTAGACACATTGACGCCGTGCGCGGCCCGAACGGTCGCGCGAAGGATGGACGACGCACCTGACAGGAATCCGACATCCGGCTGACTGTCACATGACCTTGTGCGGTCCAAGGGCCGCACAGAGGCCGAACGAACAGGCCGGGTGCACGCTCCCCTGCGGCAGAGCGGGTCCGAGAATCAGTACGCGCCCTCGGGCAGCAGCACCGCGGGGATCGTGCGCAGCATCAGCGACATGTCGAAGCCCACCGACCAGTTCTCGATGTAGAGGAGGTCGAGGCGGACCATGTCGTCGAAGGTGAGCGTGCTGCGCCCCGAGACCTGCCACAGGCCCGTCATGCCGGGCAGCACCTCCAGCCGGCGCCAGTGGTAGTCCGAGTAGGTGTCAACCTCGCCCGGGAGCGGCGGCCGCGGACCGACGAGCGACATCTCGCCGCGCATCACGTTCAGCAGCTGCGGGAACTCGTCGAGCGAGTACTTGCGCAGGAATCGGCCCACGCGGGTGACGCGGGGGTCGTTGTGCATCTTGAACAGCGGGCCGGTGGCCTCGTTGTGCTCGCGCAGCTCGTCGATGCGCGCATCCGCGCCGTCGCCCATGGAGCGGAACTTGTACATGCCGAAGACGCCACCGCGCCTCCCGACGCGCATCTGCCGGTAGAAGACCGGGCCGCGGCTGCCGATCTTGAATCGCTGGGAGTCAGCGTGGCGTCGACCACTCTCTGCGCCTTGGTACGCGCCCGCCAGCGCGACCCTGTCGGCCGGTCATGGTCTCAGAATGAGCCTCGGCTAGTAGGCACCTTTGGCGAGGAGGACCACCGGCACAGTCCGAAACAGAATGGCCACGTCGCCAGCAAGCGACCAGTTCTCCACGTAGTACAGGTCAAGGCGCATCTTGTCATCCACGCTGAGATCGGATCTGCCCGAGACCTGCCACAGACCGGTCAGCCCAGGCGCCACATCAAGCCTCCGCCTCTGATCTTCCTCGTAGCACTCCACCTCGCATGCTTGCTCCGGGCGCGGTCCCACCAAGCTCATCTCGCCTCGGAGTACGTTGAGAAGCTGCGGAAACTCGTCGAGGGAGAAGCGCCTGAGCACTCGGCCGACCGAAGTAACACGCGGATCATCCTTCATCTTCAATATGTGCGCCGAGACCGCGCTAGAACCTGCGGGTACGGGGGCCAACTGGGTGTCAGTCCGCATCGAGCGGAACTTGAGTATCTGAAAAGCCTCTCCGCCACGCCCAACTCGAGGCTGGCGGTAGAAGACCGGACCCGGAGAACTGATCTTGACAGCCGCAGCAATGCACAGCCACACAGGGAGGCCGAGCAGAATCGCCAGTCCCGCCACGGCCACGTCAAGAACACGCTTAGACAAGCGTCGCAAGGGGGTGAAAGCGACGCCTCGCACTGCAATCAAGGGGATGCCGGCGACTTCGTGCACAAACACCCGCGCGGTCGCCACGTCAGCCAGACCTGCGGAGACTTGAATGTCGCCATCCCATCCCCGTAGGTCGGTGATCAGTCGCGAGAGAAGCGCTGGCTCGTACGCGCTGGACGCGATAACAACCGTATCGATACTGTGCTCCGCGACCACACGCCGGATTTCCCCTGCGTCTCCGAGAAGTGCGACGCGACCGCCACAGTCGTTCACTCCGCGCTCGTTGGCCCGCGAAGACCCCAGACATCCTACAGGCACCAGCCCCGCGCGGCGGTTCTTGAACAACACACCGATGATTGCGACAGCTTCTTCATTGTCGCCCGCGATCAAAGCCGTCCGAAGCAGCAGCCCGCGGCGTCTCGCGACTTGGATTGCCGCACGAACAAGTGCGCGACCGAGGACCACGAAGACCGCCGCGAACGCCGTTACGAGCAACATCCATAGCCGGGATAGCCCAGGCACCTTGAGGAGGTACTGGATGATTATGAAGCCAGCGGTGCCCATGACGACGGCCCTCAGCACACGGCCGAACTCCTCGGAACCGTGGAGCACCCGGTCCCGTTGATAGAGGCGCTCGAACCAGAGGGCGAGAAGCCAGACCACTGCCATCAGAATCGCGACGCGCGCGAAGGTAACGGTCGATCCGGGAGGTCCGATGGCAGCGATGTGGCGCCATTGGCCGAATCGGATGACGGTAGCAAAGAACCCCGCCGCGAGTAGGGCAACTGCGTCCGAAACGACGAGCATCGTCCGAACGATTACCCGCCTCCGCGAACGGCTTGAAAAGGAAATGGGCGAATCCGATTCGCTGGTCAACGCGCCCCCTCCAGACGCCACATTCAGTAGCAGGACCAGGTCAGACGCAACGCCCCGTGGGCGCAATCACTCTCGCACTGCATATTGACCGAGTTCATGCGACAACCGCCCCGGTCTTCTCCCGTCGTCGATCGCTCCGGCCGCAGATCCGCAACTCTGTACTCGCCCGTGCCCCAGAAGAGGCGCCTAAGATTGCGGAAACCCTCGACCTGTCGCAGGCGCAACGACAACATCGTCAGTCCCCCATGAGAACTATACCCCGCTATGGATCCAAACCGCTGGTACGCCGGTCCGCCAGGTCGCGTCCCGCGGAGTGGTGTAACTCCCGCGTGACTCTCTGCTCCTGAAAGTCTACTTCACCGGCGCGAGCAGCGCCTGCAGCACCACCTCCGTCTCGCTCGTCGGGTTTCCGATCCTCGTCATGGATTCCATGCCGATGTAGCGCCTGCCCACGGCCCACTCGTCGTGCTGCTCGAGCAGGACGCAGCCGGTGAGCCGGAGCGCCGAGGCGCGGTTGGGGAAGATGCCCACGACGTCGGTCCTGCGCTTGATCTCCTTGTTCACGCGTTCGAGCGAGTTGGTGGAAGCGATTTTGGTCCAGTGCTCGCGTGGGAACGCCATGTGTGCGATCACGTCGTCTTCGGCATCGAAGAGCAGGCCGGTCACCTTCGGGTACCTCTTGGCGAGTCCGTCGGCGATGAATCTGAGTTGAGTTCGGGCCTCCTCGATGCCGGGCGCGGCGAAGATCGTGCGTATCGCCGCAGCCACCATCTGCTGGTCGCCCTTGGGAACGTGGACGAGCGCGTTTCGCATGAAGTGCACGCGACATCGCTGCCAGCTCGCTCCGCTGAGCACGGCGGGGATCGCCTGCTTGAGTCCCACGTGGGCATCCGAGATCACGAGCTCGACACCAGTGAGACCTCGCGTGACGAGGCCTCTGAGGAACTCCGTCCAGAACGCTCCGTCCTCGCTGGACCCGATGTCCAGACCGAGCACCTCGCGCTCACCGGCCGTCGTCACCCCGATGGCGACCACGGCTGCCACCGAACCGACCCGTGAACCCTCGCGGCACTTGAGGTAGGTGGCGTCGAGCCACACGTAGGGGTAGGCGCACATGAGCGGGCGGGACAGGAAGTCGGAAACCACCTCGTCGAGCTCGACGCAGATGCGCGATACCGAGGACTTCGAGATCCCGGTCATGCCCAGGGCGGTGACGATGTCGTCGACCTTACGGGTCGAGACCCCGTGGATCCACGCCTCCTGGATGACGGAGAGCATGGCGCGGTCGATCCGGCGCCTCGGCTCGATGAGCGAGGGCATGTAGCTGCCCTCTCGTAACTTCGGGATCCTGAGCTCGATCGCGCCGGCGGCAGTGTCCCAGGTCCGCTCGCGGTATCCGTTGCGGTGCGTCGTGCGTTCGCATGAGCGCTCATGTCTGCCAGCACCGATCTGCTCTGATACTTCGAGCTCTATGAGCGCCTGGGAGAGCACGCGCACTCCCTCGCGCAGGAAGTCGACGTCCCCGCCACCTACCGCCTTGCGAAGGAAGTCGGACAGCTCCATGCTGGTGTCGGTCATCGTGTGTCCCTTCTCCGAATGCTTCGTCGCTTCGAAGAATCACACGGTGGCCGTCTGCTGTTCAAGCAAGCGACCTAGTTACACCACTCGGTGGGACGCGACCGTCCGCCATGCACCCCCGCCCACCAGCGGACCGCGTTGTAGCACTCCTTTCCCTACGGAGTTTTGCATCGAGCACGGGAATCCGCCCGCCCGGAGGGTCATTATTGGACCGTCAGCGACACTGGGCGGCTTGGCCATGAACCCAGACCCACTGGATCACTTCGATACCTCTCGATGCGATCTCCAGTAGGAGGGATTCATGCTCAATGTGCACTTCAGCCGTGCAGGCAGCAGCGCGTGGTGTCGACCCGTCTGGTACATCGCGTACTTCGACAGAGTACGCACGAGGGCCTCGGGCAAGCGGTGCGGCGCGCGTCGAGCCAAGTACGCAATCTCGGATATGAGAAAGCGCGCACCTTCGCCACTCGCAGCTCCGAGCTCGTCTTGGATCCACGGCTCCATTGCGTGAAGTGCTCCAACGTCGAAGTATCGTCGCGCCTCTTCGGCAAGCGAGTACCCGTGTGAATGATAGACCGTCGCCCGCGAGACGTAGGCAATCGACCAGCCGGACAGTACAAGACGCGCCCCCACCACCGCGTCCTCGCCAAATGCCGCAGGAATCGGGAATCCTCCGACCCCGAGGAGGGCCGAGACTCGGTAGCATGCGAAGGAATCCGACAGAAACCCCGCCTTCAGGCCAAGCGAGGGTATGTCTGATGCGTTGGTCGTGCGGTCAGCCGGAGGATAGCCGAACAGTCTCGCGTGGGTTTCGATCGGGCCGGCACCGTTCCGAGGAAGCTGACGCCCATACCCCGCCCCTACAGTTGGGTCGGCCTCGACTGACGCGACCAGTAGCTCTATCGACCGGCGATCGGCGAGCACGGCGTCCTGCGTGGCGAAGATTACAAGGTCCGCATCAATCAACGCGTCAACCCCAGCTTGGCGCGTGCCACCATGGTCGTATTCTCCTGACTTGACTCGTAGCACGCGGGCTCCGTACTGCGCGGCGAGTGCCGCCGCCTCGTCGTCCGACGATGAGTCCATGACGACCAGGGCGTCGGGAGTGCGTGTCTGCTCTGAGTAGGCGACAAGCCAGCTACACCACTCGGGACCTGGATTGCGAACTGGGACAACCATGCCCAAACGTGGCACTGTATCGACCTCCATTCTCACGCTCGACGGCCAACATCTCAGGATGCACGGGCTTCGCACTGTGAAGCGCCCCGGGTTCCACGTCGGCTCGATTATGTGGAAGCCACGGTCTCCCGGGCGACTTCCTGATTGTAGCGGTCGAGGGCCTCAAGCGACGTCTGTCGCCTGACCCTCCCGTCCTCGACGATCTTCAGTGAGCGGTGCTTGCGACGGGCGTTGTACCAGCCGATGTAGGTCACGAGCGCGAGTTCGAGGTCGAGTCTCGTCTTCCGCGTGTAGCGCTTGGTGAGCTCCCGCTTGAGCGTCGACATGATGGACTCGGCTATGGCGTTGTCCGAGGCTGTGCCGGTCCGACCCCTGCTGGGAGCGATGCCGGCCCTCTTCAGGCGCTCGGTGTACTCGTAGGACGTATATTGGCTTCCGTCGGAGTGCGCGATCAGCCCGCCCTCGTGCTCCCGCCTCGACGCCAGCGCCATGTCCAGCGCGTCGGTGACAAGGGACTGGCCCATGTGACTCGCAAGCTGCCAACCCACGATGCGCCGCGTGTGGACGTCGAGCACGATGGACAGGTAGCCCCAGCCCTGCCACGTGCGGATGTAGGTGAAGTCTGAGAGCCACACCGAATCGGGACAATCGGCGGTGAAGTCACGCCGCACGAGGTCTTCGGCGGCAACAGGATTGGCGCCTGGCTGTGTCGTGACCTGCGCTTTCCCGTTGCGGCAGCCCTCGATGCCGTGCTTTCGCATCAGACGCTCGACGATGCAGCGGGCCACCTCGATGCCCTTGTCGTTGAGCTCATCCCATATCTTGAGCTGCCCGTAGATGCGATCAGAGCTCGCGTGCACACGCTTGATCTCGCCCAGCAGGTAGTCGTCGCTCAGAGCTCGCGCCGACGGAGGCTTGGTGCGTCTGGCCCGGTATGCAGAGGCGGATGCCTCTATCTCCCGACACATCGGCTCGACCCCGAAGCGGTCGCGGTGTCTGTCGACAAACGCGCTCACCTCGGACGGGGCTGGTCGAGTTCGCGGGCGAAGAACACGCTCGCGGCTTTCAGGATCTCGTTGGATCTTCTCAGGTCACGATTCTCGCGGCGCAAGGCTGCGAGCTCCTCGCGCTCGGCCGTAGTCAGCCGATCGGCGCGACTGCCGTCGTCGGCCTCGTCCTGGCGCACCCAGAGCCGCAGGGTCTCGGGGTGGACGCCCAGTTCACGCGCGACCTCGGAGATCGAACGCTCGGACTCTCGGGCGACTCGGACGCAGCGCTCCCGGAACTCGGGGGAGTACTTCGAACGTCGTGCCATGGGTTGGACTCCTTCCTCCAGGACCAAGTAATCCTGGAAACGGAGCCTCCGTCAAACCCGGGGCGTTTCAATAACTCCATTGTAGTTGAGGCTGATGATCAGCACCCTCATCGAACGCCGTCCGGCTTCCTCGATGGACGAAGCCCGGTCACCGCGTACGTGTTGCCGATCGGCGCCGACAGCCAGCTCGCGAACCGGACGGCATGCCTCGCCCAGGGAAAAACGAGAGTACCGCTGGCCCACGTGACAACCGGACCGGGGTCATGTCTGTAGTACATGCCGTAGCGAAGCCACCGGATCCTGCGAAAGCCCATCGACCGCAGCTGGTCCGCGATGACACGCGGACGGACGCGCCGGACCACGTCTCCTGAGTCTTCGACATCGACCGAAACACCGAGGGCCACCGCAACCCGTGTGGCCGCCGCCACGGGTTCATTGACCGAGATCCCGCGTGCCGCGACCCTGGCCATCTCGGCGACCCCGTCCGCCGGCTCAGACAGGTGGTGGAGGCCATCGTGCACGTATGCGATCGAGATGGAGCGGTCAAGCAGGGGCAGACGGGTCGCATCGGCGACGACCGGGAGTATCGGAAGCCCGAACCGACGCGCTCTCTTCAAGGCCCTGAGACAGGCGCCCAGCGACAGATCCACGGAGAGGGCCTCGTAGCCGCGTCGCACGAGGAACTCGGCGTCCATCCCCGAGCCGCCGCAGACCGTGAGAGCCGGGCCGGCGTCGTGTGATCCGCCCAGACCCCGCAGCGCACGACGCACCTTCAGCCCCAGCATCATCTGGTACATGCGAGGCGTGCGATGGGGTCGCCTGATCTCGAACTCCTCATCGACCTCCTCGTCGTAGAACCTCCTAGCCTCGAGGGGAGCGGTCTCGCCCACGCGGTCAGCAGTCGCGGACCCTGCCAGCAGAATCGGCACACCCTCGACCACGCCGTACTGTGTCCCGCAACCCCTGCACGTTGTGCTGTCTGCGGCCCACTCAAGGGCGCCGTGGCAGTCGGGGCATACAAGGACATCCCGCAGCCCTTCGGATTCGCAACAATCCCGGAGACCACCGACCATCGTCGGGGCGTAGCGCGACCAATGGGATTGAAGTGCCGTGCGGTAGGCCTTCAGGTGCACTCGGGCACACTGCTCGGCACTGTAGTGCTGCTCCGCATCTTGCCTCGCCGCCTGCGCCATAGTCCCACGGAGTGCAGGATTCTCGTAGAGGACAGTGATGGAATCGGCCAGAGCGTCCGAGTCTGCGCGCGGCACTACCAGACCCGTCACGCCATGCCTCACGACCTCCTTGACGCCTCCTACATCCGTGGCGACCACGGGAATGCCACTTGCCATGGCTTCCAGAATGACAGTGGGGACACCCTCGGACAGAGAAGACAAGACGAACACATCGAAAGCCCGCACTAGCTCCGCAACCCGCGCGCCCGGATCCGACACTCCGAAGAAGGGCAGCTCGAATCCATGCCCAATGGACTCTGCTCTTAGCGATTCCGCGTATCTCGTGTGCGTCGGCGTGCCCGCTCCGAGAATCCGCACGTAAAGACACGGTATTCGCTCGCGCGCCACAGCCGCGGCACGGACTAGGTGCTCGTGGCCCTTCAGGGGATTCAGGTTGCCAACGGTGCCGACCAAGAACGCGGTGTCGGGGACTCCCAACTCAGCTCTCGCCGCAGCCCTTTCAGTTGGAGTGGCTGGCCTGAAGAGACCGACGTCGACGGGTGGGAAGTACTGAACCAGCCTCTCAGCGGATCGCGACACTCCCGGATGCACCTCGGCGACTCGCGCGCCGGCCGTCATCACACAGTCGGCAAGCGCTCGTACGACAGGTGCCAGGGCGATGCGAGCAACTCGCGGCGAGAACACGTCAAAAAGCTGCCAGAGCACAGGGACGTTCTCGAGCCGCGCCGCAAGCGCAGCGTGCGGATTGACCAGACCGCTCACTTGAACAACGTCCACATCGTGGGCACGTATCAGACCCCTGAGTCTCTCCACGTCACCTCGAAACGCACGCAAGTAGTGACCTTGAACCCGTAGGTCCGTGCTCGCCCGTAGGCGCGAGAGAGGAATCGTCACGCAATTGATGCCGGCCGTCTCAAGCCGGGATGCTGCGTTGCCCGGCCCGTCAGCAAGCACGACCAGGGTTTCTACTCCCAGCGCCTGCAGCGGCGCGTCAAGGCGTACGGCCTGATTGTGAGGGCCCCCGAACACAGGGTAGTGGATGACGGACATAACCTTCACCGGTAGGCACTCACCTTCCGCGCGAGATGGAGTTGCCCCGTTTCCGTTGACACCTGGAAACTTGGACTCGGCAACCTAGGGCTGACGCTGCTCCAGTCTCCGCTCGAACTCCGCCGGAGGCAAGTTGCCGAGTGACGAGTGCCGGCGGTGTGGGTTGTAGAAGCCCTCGATGTAGCGGAAGATCGCGAACCTCGCCTCGTCTCTCGTCTTGAACCTGTGGCG
>JGI24144J35610_10000651_pt1 | contig 11082 bp, 9 predicted proteins | sample BarGraIncu01121A_FD_35610 | JGI IMG/M metagenome (IMG submission 35610)
CAGTATTTAGCCTCTTGACCATAGATGTTGATTTGTGTTTAAATATGTCAGAAGATTTAAATCAAATTTACTGCAGAAGGTCTCTGGACATGAACCCTAAGAGACCCTATCTATTGATTCAGAATTAAGTTTCATGAGTTCGATTAACAAAAATATATAGAACATTTAAGATTATAAATAAACTAAATAATTAAAATATAATTATTTATCATGTACAATACCTATATATAAGATACAGTTGCTACTTATCTTGTTGAATAAGGTAAAATGTAGTTAGATCATTTTGGTCGTGGGTAAAAGTTAAACACAAAGATCTTTACGTCTTTTGATTATTGATAGCATACCCGATTTTCAGACCTTGAATATCCCTACCTTGAATATCCCTATTTTTGAAATATCTTCAATAAATAGTGGATACGGCTCGGTGTTTTGCTTTGCTTTATTTTAGCGAATGGAGTTAATAACAAAATGGAGACATCAGAAATATGAATGTAACAAAAATGAATCTTGTCGGTGTTGACTTTACAGAGGCTAATCTCGCAGGAGTAGATCTTGAGAAAGCTAATTTTGAAGGAGCTAATCTCACAAGGGTAAATTTTGAAGGCGCTAACCTAAAAGGAGCTAACCTCACAGGTGCAAATCTTACAGGTGCCAATATGAAAGATGCAAATCTCAAGAGAGCTAATCTCGACGGTGCAAATCTCACGAACGCCAACCTTGACTGGGCTTCACTTATGGGAGCTAGCCTATTGAAATCTGACCTAATAAAAACGGATTTTACAGGAGCTAATCTTCAAGGAGCCGACTTTACAAACGCAGATTTTGAAGGCGCAAACCTAAAATGGGCAAACTTTCAATGGGCGCATGTTGATGGTGCTAGCTTTGAAAATGCAAATCTCAAAGACGCATACTTTTTGGCTGCAACCTAAGTTGATAATTATACTTTAATTTCTATTTTTATTTTTATTTTTGATTTTCGTACAATTATTCTTGTTAATTTTCGGTATACCAAAAGTCCCGATAACTTGACAGAACCCTTTTAACTCATTGAAATTCATTTCCTTTAATATTTCATCCCTCTTTAATGCTCCTAAAAATCCCCAAAATCTCAAAAGTCCCCGGAATCTCCGACTCTCCTTTAGAAGATAATTTAATATTTTATTTATTATTAATTATAATATTGTTACTATGAGAGACTCCGTGATTTTGGAGATTTTTGTGATTTGAGAGATTTAAAAATACACACCAATAATGTAAACTTTTAATAAATGAGCTTATGCCAAAATCATTTAAAATGCTTTAAATTCCAAATAAAAGCACTTAATTCTATATTTTCGTGAAAAATTTGTATCCTCTTTAAATTTCATGGATACTATCGTAAACAAAATATAATATCGTCTCTATTTTATTCGTATTCACTTTTTGGCGATTAGGATGGATCTCAAAATTCTTAAACAAACACTGGAATCAATTGGCATTAATCCTGATGAAATTGAGAACAAAAGATATGCCAAAGCTTTTCGTATTCTCTTTGCTATTATTGAAATACTGAGCGGAGAGCTCGACGCCGTGAAAGCTGAGAACCAGAAGCTTCGAGATGAAAATAACTTACTTAAAGGCGAACAAACCAAACCGACAATTAATGGTTCCAAAAGGAATGATGACATCTCTTCTGAAAATGAGAGAAAAAAACTAAACTCGCCAAAAAAAAGGAAATCAACTTCAAGGAAAGATAAAATAGAGATTCATAATACTGAAATCCGCAAAGTTGATAGGTCTATTTTACCTGAAGATGCTGTTTCTAAAGGTTATAGTTACGTAACGATTAGAGACATCATTATGAAATCCTGGAATACCAACTACCAGCTAGAAGTTTTTTACTCTCCTTCAGAAGGTAAGACATATACAGCTAAATTGCCAGATGGTATCAAAGGCGAATTTGGACTTGGACTCAGGACTCATATAATCACTCTTTACCATGTTGCCAATGTCTCCGAACCTAAAATCTCTGAGATTATGGAAAATATGGGTGTTTTGATATCCAAAGCAACAATTTCCCGAATTCTGACTGATGATAATGATCTCTTCCATAAAGAAAAATCTGAGATCTTTCTATCAGGTTTAAATTCCACAACTTACCAGCAAATCGATGATACAAGTGCAAGAGTAAATGGAAATAACTGGTATACTCAGATCCTTTGCAATCCTTACTACGCTGCTTATTTCACAGTTCCTCATAAGGATCGTGAAACAATTTTGGACATACTACTCTGTGGAAATGAAAAAACTTACTGCTTTAATGAAGAGGCATTTGAACTGATGAAAATGTTTAATGTTTCAAAGATATGGATTGAAAGACTCTCTTCTTTCAAAGGCAAAGCATATAACAAAGAGGAAATGTGTCGAAAAATGGATTATGTTTTTTCATCTGATGGGTATAAAAGTACTAAGATGAGAGTTCTTGAAGCATGTTCAATTGCGGCATATCATAGGATGACAAACATACCTGTTGTTACTACTCTTCTAAGTGATGATGCACCTCAATTCAAGAAACTTACATTTCAACATGCTCTTTGCTGGATTCATGACGGAAGGAACTACAAGAAGCTGCGACCAATAGTGCCTTATAATTATGAAAAACTGAAAGCTTTTCTGGATCGATATTGGGAGTATTACAGAAAACTCTGTGAGTTCAGGATAAAACCAGATGCAGAGGTAGCGGAGCGGTTAGATGCTGAGTTTGACCAGTTGTTTTCGACCAAAACAGGATATGGTCAACTTGATGAGAGAATCAGTAAGACTAAAGAGAAAAAGGAAAGTCTGCTAAAAGTATTGACAATGCCTGAGATTCCTTTGCATAACAATGCAGCAGAGTTGGCAGCGAGAGTAAAAGTGAGGAAAAGGGATGTCAGCCTTCAAACAGTGACTGATAAAGGGACAAAAGCAAATGATACATTCATGACAATTGTTCAGACGGCAAAAAAACTGGGTGTAAGTGCTTATGCTTACATCTTTGATAGAGTGAGCAATAAATTTGAAATGCCATCTTTGGCTCAACTAATTAGAGAAAAAAGTGCTTGAATTGAAAGTAAAGAGATTTCCACCTAATTTAAAGAAGATACAGTTTTTCTTATCAGCTCAACATCCTCAAGTCTACCTAAATTTTGGAGTATTGTTCTTTTCTTTATTTTAGATGTACACTTAGAGTCGTCATTGATAAACAAATAACTATAGTCACCATCCCACAGAGCACCATGTGCCTTACTTTGATAGTACAAATTTACTTTTGTCCTATCTGTGCAGTTTTCTTCAGCGAGTCCTTTTGCGCATTCATTAGCTTCTTGATTTCTGGTATTTCCGCTAGCAAGCACTTTGAAAGGTCTACCACGTTTTCTCTTATTTTCGGAAAAGTTTTCCATAAATATAATATGTACCTACACATAAATAGCTTTCGTTTCTTCTGTTATCGTTTCTACCGCTATTATTGGAAATAGCAAGATTACTTTTCAATAGGGCTAATGTACATACCTTTTGGTCGTAATCGGCTTAGAATGCCTTGCCTTATCTTTTCGTTATCTTCGGCCGTGGTTGTTGCGTTTATGTTGAGGTTGACTGACTCTGTTTTTGCGTTCATGTTGACTTGTGAAGTTTTTGCAAATCCTTGGTCAGCAAATCTAGTTTGAAGCAGGAAATAGGCGCTCTTGACGTCTCCTAACTTCATAGAGAGTTTGACAGCATCTAAGCACTCTTTAAACAAAGCACTCTCAGCTTCCTGAATCGCGATGTACCATTTGGCATAGGGATTTTTGCCTTCCCTCCCCCAATTTTGCCAGTTGCAGAAAGTTTGCTGACTTACGTTGATTGCTTTGGCACAAGCACTGTAACTCATGCCACTTTTAATATTTTCCACACAAATTTCTGTGATTTTGTCAGTTATTAAACATTTTTTAGTCATGTAATAAGATCGTAGAATGTCCGAAGTATAAAAATTAAATTGTGTTCAATGGTGTAGACTGATAAGGGAAAGGAATGAAAGATAAATTGATGATTTGAATAAGTGGTATCGAAAAGATACTGGTTTTAGGCGAAAAAGATACAAAAGTCACCGCTATTTATACAGAGAAAATTCTGTTTAGGAAGTTAAAAGAAATAGCAGTAAAAACAGTCTAAAAGTGGCATAAAAAGTTTAAAAAGTGTTTGGGTAATATCATTATTATTTTTAGACAGTTATCCAAATCATGGCGTGTAGCTCTATGCTCTTTTCAGAGCGCAGGGCTTGCGGGATGTCTCTACTAAATTTTAACAGTAGATATGACTTACAAGTTTAAAGCTCTTTTCTTTCCATCCTGCAAACCTGCCTTTGCATTATAATGGCGCCACAATCAGAACAGGCTTGATCTCAGGCTTGCCACTCAATTATTATGAGTGCGTCCTTATGTTTTTACCGGCCACTTGCTTAGAAGAGCTTAGAATCAGACCCATTGAAGTGAGGGAATTAATGTGGAGTACATTATATTTGGAAATTCAGTTCTGCAGAATCAGTTAACTATTATTTCACTAAGTTAGATGGCTCTTAAAAAGTCAACCATAGGCAGTAGCCAGAGTTGGTTTAGAGAAACAGTGTTGTTAGATCTCAAGGAATACACAAATTAGAATAAAACCTGTGCATTATAGTCTGTTTCTGTATGATTTTAGCATAGAAACAATGGATAATACAGGTAAAATGCACAGGTTATACCATACAACCTATGCATAGTAAATAAGGATTTCACAATTTTCGGTACATTGCCTTTTCCTTTTGATAGAAAGTTTCATCTTTGCTCTTTACCCCGGACTACCAGGACCGGGACTTTTGAGTCTCTTACTACCGTTTCTGCAACGCTTCCCATTAGAAACCTATCGAGTCCGGTTTTTCCGAGGGTACCCATTACTATCAGGTCAATGTCATTATTCTCAGCGAAATCGATAATCTCCTTACTTGGGTGACCTTCCAAAAGAACCTCTTTTACATCTACACCTGAGGCCACCCCACACTCTTTAACTTTAGAGGTCGCTTTCTGTCCATCCTTTGTCAGGACCTCATGCATTGTTTCCTTGCCGGCAGTCCAGCTTTGAGAAATAGAAGATGTATCTAATACATGAAGAGCATGAACTGTGGCTCCGCTAAGTTTTGCAAGCTTAATACCATAAGAAATGGCCTTCTGTGTATTCTCAGATCCGTCTGTTGCAATCACTATATTTCGGCAAAAATCGCTAGTCATATATTGTTCTCCATAATTTACGCATAAAGTACCGATATACAGAAAAGATTTATTCAGTTGTTTCCGAAGAAAAGGTTGTAGCCTTTTTAAAAGGCTACTTGTATATTTCCTTAGATATACTGCTATTCAATCACTTTCATTCTTTACTCTTTGACGCTCTGTGTGCCGGAATTCAGTGCGTGATTCTGTGCTATAGCCTGTTTGCGCTGAACATTACTTATATGAGTTCCAGTTTGAGCTGTAGTGTTCCCAATCGAGTTCTCAGTCATATTTTCGTTTGCTACTGCAGGTGTTACTGCAGATGTAGGTGTTTCTGCATATGTTACTGTAGATGTAGGTGTTTCTGCATATGTTACTGTAGATGTAGGTGTTACTTGTCCTGAAGCTGCCTGAGTTTCGTTTTCTGCGGTATTCGTCTTTCCAGCACAGCCGGCTGCAGAGACAACAGCAGCAACAAGAAGAATCATTGCTATAGCTTTCAAAATTTTTTCCATCATAGTACCTCAAAATTTTCTTCTTTTTTATGTCAATCTATAAAGTTGTGAGATTTCTGTATAAGATACGTGTTTGTGACTACAGGTCTCTTTTCACTTGTATCCTGCTTTCGGCAGGTCGACATAAAAATCCATTCAATTTCTCTATTGATATCGTTTCTTTCAGAACTTTTGAAATTCAATTTAAATCAAAAATTACTAAATGTTAACCATGACATAATTAATATATATTTGTAGTAAATGAGATGAATGACAAATAACGTTAGATATGTAGTCCGTATGATACTGGTTTTTAACTGAACCTATAAAAAATAACAACTAAGTATATTTAGATGTTAGGATGTGCTTGCTGCCGAATGTAGGTTGTATAAACTTCAATCCTGTTTCTTCTTTCTTAAAGCTATAAAACAGGCGGCAAGGGTCACAAACGCGACACCTGTTCCAAGCTCAAATCCTGGGAGCTTACTTTTTTCAGCGGGCAGGACCTGTGTATCAATCTTAACGCTGTCAGAGATCTGGTTGTGCCCTTCAGTATCTTCATAAAGGATTTGGCTATCTAAAGAATACGGCTTTGGAGTTGCAGTTTTGTCTACGGCCAGATTAAAGGCTGCAGTTGCACTGTCTCCAGGTTTTAAGGTGCCGAGGAATGCCTGGTCATCTGTCGTGCTGAATGGGTCGCTTGCACTTAACCTGACAGTTGCATCTTTTGCAGGTTCTTCCCCTGTATTTTTATAAGTCACATAAAGCATTCCACCCTTATCTGGGTAAAGGCTGCCATTTATCTGAGAAACCTCAAAGTAAGGTTCTTTTTTGACCTGTACCATTATTATTTGATTCTGAGTTTTGTTCTCGTACCAGACCCCTACTCCCTGGTTAGTTACAAGACCAGTGGCGGTATCAAGGTTGTCTCCGCTTACTGCCACATTACTTTCATATTTGTAAGAGAGTTGTAAGTTCAAGGGGTATGTGCCTGCAGGGGCATTTTTACTGATTTCGATAGTGAACTTGGTGGGGGATGCACTTTGTTTCCCCTGCTGAAGAGTACCTGCTTCCTGAGGGCCGGATTTTACAGTTATATTCGAGTTATTGGACGTAAGAGTTGCAAGGATACCGACAGCTGTTACAGTTTGTGTTTCGTATTTCATTTCCGACTGCTGTAGCACTGTATCAACCGAGGTGTCAGCATCTTTTTCGGATTTGAAACCCTCAACCACTCCTTTATTCATGAGTCCTACATTCAGAGTAGCAGTATCTCCCCTGGAGTACTGGTTATCTCCAATAAGAGTGGCATCTAAATCTGGCCCCCCGTAGACGGTGTAGAAATTTTTACTAAAATCGAAACTTTGGGGTAATTCTGCCTGTACAGGCACTGTTGCGAGCAATAATATAAGAAGAGTTGCAATCGCAGGGATAATACTTTTTTTAATCATTCTCATCACCTGATTCATTCTCACTATATTTTTTCCTGTTGCGGAGCACCTTTACAATTTGATAGATAACGATAAGAGCTAGTAATATGCCGACTATGGTAGTTATGCTGGCTTTGGACTCGGATTTTTCAATTGGCGTATACACTTTCATATTTTCGGAAAATTTGGTTTTCCCGTTATTGTCAATGTACCTTACTTCACTGTCAATACCATAATTCTTAACCACAGCATCTGATGCAGCCAAAATTTCAAATGATGCCATCTGGCTTTCTCCGAGGCCGACTGTTCCAAGCCTGACAGTTGACGTGCTTGTACTTAGAGGTTTCATGACGACAATTTTGGCCTGAGCATCTGTAGCTGGAATCTCCCCAAGGTTCGTATAAGTGACGTTTATCAAACTTGTGGAGCCCTGTTTCAGACTGCCTGAGATATTGCTTACCTCAAACTTCGGCTCTTTTTTAATAGAAATCTGAAGAGGGAGGGTAATATTTTGTGTGGTATTTTCCCGCGTAAACGCCAGAGTATCAGAAGTTAGTCCAATGTCTATCGCGTTTGGAGTATTTGTCCGGACATTGCTTTGATACTGATAAGTTACGGGAAGCCTCAGTTCATACTCTCCAGCAGGGGTATTATCATCAATGCGTATGGTGAACTTGATAGGCTGTATAGCTCCGGTTTTAAGTTCATCTAAGATCTGAGGAGTAGTTGTAGGCTCGACATGGATGTAATCAGATCCCGAGATCAGGTCTGCTTTGATGCCTTTAGCTGTTGTACAATCTTGCTCTGCACTCATCTCGGCAAGAGCAATTGACTCTTCTTTAGAATCCGGGATAAGGGCCTGATCAGCGTAGAGACGCTTCATACCCTCAATTACACCTTTATTTACAAGCATTACCTGAAGATTTGCAATGTCTCCCCTCTCGAATTCAGGGTCTCCTATTAAAGAGGCTTGAATGTTTGGCTCTCCGAAGCTCCTGTAATAGTCTACTGTGAACCCATTGCCCGGAATCAGGAGATCTCCGGTATCTCCAAGGGCCGGAGATACAGTTATTGAGATAACTGAGAGGAGAATTGCAAATGAGACAAATGTTGTTACTAATTTATTTGATGGGTAGTTCTGGGGTTTATTCATTGGATACCGGCCCCTATGACGTTTTCTGCTTTTTTATGTGTCGCCTGCATTCCTCTTTTTTTCCCCCTCCATGAGTCCAGTACTATGATAAGAGGTGGGAATACCGTGAAGGTTGCAACCATGACAAGCAGGATATCAATTACTGTCACCAGTCCAAAGTTGCTGGTTAAAGGAAAAGGAGATGCGATCAAAGCTGCAAACCCAAAAACAACCGTGGCTCCCGAGGCAATAAGAGCCGCCCCTATGCTTGCAGCCGTCTTATGTATAGCTGCAAGAGGACTGGCTCCTTCATCCTTTTCTTCAAAGTATCTTTCCATCATAAGAATTGAGTATTCACATCCTATTCCAAGGATCAAAGCGCCCAAGGTTGCGGTCATGGGATTGTAGTCGAGGTTCAAGGACTTCATAACCAAACCGGACCAGCCTGTTACCATAAACATTGGGATAATCGGAACAAGGGCTTTTAGCCAGTCTCTATATACTATTAATAGACCGCCCAATACCAGGAAAAGCCCAATATAGGTCATTTCAATCCTTCCGCTTGTGAGAGCGCCTATAACCTCGGTGTAGACCACCGAACTTCCAGTGATAGTTACTGAGGTTCCAGGAGGGGCTTGCAGCCACTGAATATCCTGTTTTACAATATTGGTCAAATCTTGAATCCCTGTGATCTTTAAATCTTTCTGGGCATTTCCAATGTTAAAAGTTAAAAGAAGCATGTTTTTGCCGTAAAGATATTTTGATTTCTGAGCTTCCGGAATTTTTCCATAAATCGCTTCAATCTCATCACGACTATCCGGGATTGTGCCACCGTTATANTGTTTTAAAAGAGTTACAATACTTGAAGCACTGTAAATATGAGCTCTACGACTCTCATGTTCACTGAATTTGTCTATCCACTTCAGAATATTAGGGTCAGCATTGTCGTTAACCTTTATTATAAGATCTAGTTCATCTGTTCCACCCATGATGTCCTTCAGATGGTACAGATCTAGAAGAGCTGGCATATTTTGGGGAACAAAGGATTGTACATCTGTTTGGACGCCCACAGACTCATCGGCAATAAGCCCTACAATGCATAGCATAGTTGCGATTCCTATTACAATCACATTATACTTTATTGTAAAATCTGTGAGCTTTGCCAGGAAATCTCCTATAAAACGGGGCTTTGGTTTCTTGGGAGAGATACTTTCTACATTTGCTTTTGCAGGTTTAAATCTGCTCTTTAATCTTTTCAACATGCCTCTTTCCGAGATGCTATCAAAAAGAGAAACGGTTACTACACCAACAAAGAGAGCTGCGAGGTAGCACATTACTATGCCTACCGTAAGAAGTTTTCCAAAATCCCGAATCATTGGAACTGAAGATGTAAATAAGGAAAAGAAGCCCAGAGCAGTCATGGTAAGGGCTATAAGTACAGCAGGTCCAGTGTGTTTTACTGTTCTTATAATAGCTTTAGATTTATTTTCTTCTTTGTGCAATTCTTCTTCGATCCTATTATGGAACTGGATTGCATAATCGATTCCAAGCCCTATCAATACAGGAAAAGCCGACATAGAAACCATGGAGAGTGGAATTCCCAGAAAGCCCATGGCTCCAAAAGTGAAAATAACACCAAGGAAAACAACAGGCAAAGGTAGCCACCTCCATCGGACATGGCCAAATACAAGACCTAGCACTATGAGCATAAAGACAGCAGCAAGCCCAAGCAAAGGTCCCATACTTGAATTCATCTCAGTGTTCATCGCGATTCTAAAGGCTGGATCACCTGTTACTATGATATTATATGAAGGAGGAAAATCAGAAAGTTTTACAGCTTCTTGTGTAGCCTTTAAGATTTCACTTTTCTTGTCATCTGTTACAGATCCAGACATTCCTACAGAAACCACTGTGTGTGTATTGTCAGGGATCAATTTTCCGAATATACTGGGATTTCCTTCAATTATTGCCTTTACTTCTGCATCAGTGTCCGGGATACTGGACCTACCTGTCATTTGATAGTTAATTTGTTTTATAACAGAAGCAGGACTTGTGGTCGATGTAACCCCTTCGGTAGACTGGAGCTGGTATTCAAGCTTATCTATAGCTTTCATTAACTTTGCAGACCTTACATCATTTCCTTCTACCATTACTATGATAGATTGAGTTTGAAATAAGCTCACGAAAAGGTGATCATAGTCCTGATACAGTAGCGAATCTTTGCTGACAAAGGTATCCGTTCCTGATGCCATATAGATCTTCTGTGCACCCTGGAATGATAACAAGATGAGAAGAAAGAAGATCGCGAGTATGGTTAATCGGTTGTTCTGGATAAATACTCCAAGTTTTTCAAAAATGGATTTAATGGCGGATTCCTCTCATTATCTTTTTTGAAGTGTAGTTGTAAAGTGTATAGTGGATTTATTGAGTTGATTCCCAAATTTCCTTAAAATCCTCACCATTGTCTCAAGGCTCTGTAAATAATCCTCGACGTCATTTTTGTCTACAGACTCAAAGATTTCATCGACGATTTCATTAAAATAATAATAACATTCAAGCCCCTTATCTGTCAGGGATATAAGCACTTTTCTCCTGTCTTCAGGATCATTTTTCCGAAATACCATCCCTTTCTCCTCCAGATCATCAATCATCCGGGTGAGGCTGCTTTTATTCATACCAATGTAGTTCCCAATGGTTGATGGCATGATTTCACCTTCCATGCCTATAATCTTGATCACCATGGGTTGATTTTTGCTAAGTTCCTTAAACTTGCCAATAATTTTATT
>JGI24144J35610_10000654_pt1 | contig 11058 bp, 8 predicted proteins | sample BarGraIncu01121A_FD_35610 | JGI IMG/M metagenome (IMG submission 35610)
AGCGCGCCGACGGGCACGTAGCCGCCGGAGAGGGACTTCGCCACCGGCACCATGTCGGGCTCGAGGCCCCAGTGCTCGAAGGCAAATAGCTTGCCCGTCCTGCCGAAGCCCGTTTGAACCTCGTCGACGCAGAACAGCGTGCCGTAGCGACGACAGAGCTCCTGCGCTCCCTCCAGGTACCCCGGTGGCGGCAGGTTGACGCCCTTGCCCTGAATCGGCTCGACCAGGAAGACGGCCACGTCCTCGTGCCTCAGTTCTTCCTCCAACGCCTCCAGGTCGCCGAACGGGACACGTTCACAGTCGGGCAGAAGTGGCCCGAACCTGCTCGTGAACTCGGGGCAACCGTTAACCGACAGCGCGCCCAGGGTCAGGCCATGGAAGCTGTGCTCGGCCGAGACGACTCGTGCCCGCTTGGTTGCGGCGCGGCCGAGCTTGATCGCCGCCTCGATCGCCTCGGTGCCGCTCTCGGTGCCGCTNCTGGTGAAGAGAACGCGTTCGAGCCGGGCCGGCGTTCGCGCCAGCAAAGCCTCGGCCAGCAGGGGCGGAAGTACCGTCGTGCCCATCTGCACCGACCCGGGGAGGTCGAGCTCGAGCGCTTCGATCAGAGCCGCCCGTATACGCGGATTGTTGCGCCCGACGTTGAACATTCCGAAGCCGCCCAGCATGTCGAGATAGCGGTTTCCGTCGGCGTCCCAAAGGTAGGCGCCCTGCGCACGCGCCCACTCACGATCGAAGCCGATTGTCTTGAGGATGCGCGTGAACTGGGGATTGATCGTCTTCGCCCAGAGATCGGTCGCGTCTTCGCGGCGTCGCGCTACCAGCTCGCCAAGGCTGAAAGCGTCCTCGGGACGCTCGCTCTCGTTTGCGCCGGGTGTTCGTCTCATCGCAACCATTTTGATGGAGAAGCCGAGCTCGGGCCGGACGAAGGGGTTTTTCCCTGCTTCGTACCCGTATACAGAGACGGTTTTCTCATCGAAAGTGGCTAGACTGCAAGGCGTTACCGCCGGAGTACACGGGAACGCTTGACCAAAGTCCGCACGGCAATGACAGAGGCGCTTGGCCGCAGCCCAGGGGAGCACGTCGTGGATCTGCCGGGCGAGGCGGCGATCCTTCCGCTCGCCGACGGCGAGAACTTCCCCGTGGCGATGTCCTTGCTCGGGCCGAAGACGCGCGCCCACCTGACGGCGATCTACGGCTTCGCGCGCCTGACCGACCAGATCGGAGACGAGCTTGCGGGAGATCGCCTCGCACTGCTCGACCGGCTCGAGCGCGACCTCGAGCGGGCGTTCTCGGGTCAGCCCGAGCACCCGCTTCTGCAGCGACTCGCGTCTACCGTGCGAGAGCTGGATCTTCCCCGCGACCCCTTTCTGCGTCTGATCGAAGCGAACCGAAGCGATCAGAAGAAGAAGAGCTACGAGGCCTTCGACGATCTGCTCGCCTACTGCGACCTGTCGGCCAACCCGGTCGGCGAGCTCGTCCTGTACGTCTTCCGGCAGGCGACGACCGATCGAATCGAGCTCTCCGACCGGATCTGCAGCGCCCTGCAGCTCGCCGAGCACTGGCAAGACGTCGCGGAGGACTACGGCCGCGGGCGTGTGTATATCCCGGCGGAAGACCTCGAGAAGTTCGGCGTCGAGCCGGGCGAGCTTGGCGCCGCGCACGCGGATGNCGCCCTGCGTCGCCTCCTCGCGTTCGAGGTGGAGCGCGCGCGGGCGTTGCTCGACGAGGGCGCTCCGTTGGTTGGGCGCCTGCGCGGTCGTGCCCGTCTGGCGGTGGCCGGTTATGTCGGCGGCGGCCGTGCGGCGCTCGACAGCATCTGCGCCGCGCGCTTCGATGTGCTTGCTGGGCCGCCGCCGGTGAGCGGCCGGCGCCGCGTTCAACAAATCCTGCGCGCATACGGGGCGGGGAGATGAGCGTCGCCACGGAGCTCGCCTACGAGCACTGCCGCCAGCTCGTGCGCACGTCCGGCTCCAGTTTCTACGCCGGTATGCGCATACTCCCGCCCAACCGGCGCGAGGCGATCTTTGCGATATATGCGCTGGCGCGGCGCATCGACGACATTGCGGACGGCGCCCTTCCCGCCGACGAGAAGATGGGGCAGCTGAGCTCACTGCGCGAACAGGTTGAGCGGATCGAGGAGGAGAGAGATGATCGCGTGCTGGCCGCGCTGGCGGATGCGGCCGGGCGCTATCCGATCCCGCTCGCGGCTTTCGGCGAGCTCATCGACGGTGCCGAGATGGACGTGCAGGGACGTACCTACTCCAGCTTCTTGGAGCTAGTCGAGTATTGCCGCTGCGTGGCCGGCTCGATCGGCCGGCTCTCGCTCGGTGTCTTCGATACGGACGATCGTAGGAGAGCCGGTTTGCTCGCCGACGATCTCGGAGTCGCGCTCCAGATCACGAACATACTGCGCGATCTGCGCGAGGATACGCGTTGCGGACGCCGCTACCTTCCGGAGGAGGATCTCGAGCGCTTCGACTGCCAGATCGGCGACGGGCGGACGGAGGGGCCGGTCGAGCTCGTCGTCGCCTTTGAGGCCGAGCGCGGGCTCGCCTGGTTCGAGCACGGCTTGGAGCTCGTGCCGCTGCTCGATCGCCGCAGTGCTGCCTGCGTGCTGGCGATGGCGGGCGCATACCGGCGCCTGCTCGAACGCATCGCTTGGAGCCCCGCGAAGGTGCTCGACGGGCGAATGTCGCTCGGCCGCGGCGAGAAGGTCTGGCTGCTGGGGCGCAGCCTGGTGAGGGCGGTCGTTTGAGCGGCGGGCGAATCGCGGTGATCGGCGGCGGGCTGGCCGGCCTGGCGGCGGCGCTCGAGTGCGCGGACGCCGGCGCGGAGGTGACGCTCTACGAAGCGCGCACCCGGCTCGGCGGTGCGACCTTCTCGGTGCGGCGCCGCGATCACTGGATCGACAACGGCCAGCACGTGTTCGTACGTGCCTGCAGCGCCTACCTCGCTTTCCTGGAGCGACTCGGCGCCCGAGAGCTGGTGAGCCTGCAGCCGCGCCTGCGCGTGCCCGTCTTGCGCGAGGCGAACCGGCCCGCGCTTCTGCGGCGCAATGGCCTGCCCGCCCCACTGCAGCTTCTCGGCAGCCTGCTTCGCTACCGGCCGCTCGGCGGCGGAGAGCGCCTGGCGGCTCTGCGCGCCGCGGCCGCGCTGCGCCGGCTCGATCCAGAGGATCCCGCGCTCGACGAGCAGAGCTTCGCCGACTGGTTACGCGAGCATGGGCAATCCGAGCGCGCCGTCACCGCCCTCTGGGAGCTGATCGCGGTAGCGACGCTCAACGTTCCCGTCGCCGAAGCGTCGCTGGCCTCGGCGCTGAAGGTCTTCCGCACCGCCCTGCTCGAGACGACGGATGGGGGCGATATCGGCGTGGCGGCGGTACCGCTGCAAGAACTGCACGGCGAGGCGGCCGAAGCGGCGCTCGCCGAAGCGGGGGCGCGGGTCGAGCTCGGCGCCGGGGTGCGCTCCGTCGGAAGCCAGCGCAGCGGCTTTCGGCTGGAGCTTGCGCAGGGCGTCGAGGAGGCCGATGCGGTCATCTGCGCCGTTCCTCATCAGGCCGCTCCGAGCCTTCTGCCTGCGGGGACGGTCGATGCCGATGACCTCGAGCGACTCGGCGCGAGCCCTATCGTCAACCTGCATCTGCACTACGATCGGCCGGTGCTGGCCGAACCGATGGCCGCCGCGCTCGACTCACCCCTGCAGTGGCTGTTCGATCGCACCTCGGCCTCGGGTGTCAGTTGCGGCCAGCTTGTCACCGTCTCTGTTTCGGCCGCTCTGGATGAGATCCGCCTGCCGCTTCGAGCGCTTCGTGAGCGCTTCGAGCCCGCGCTTGTGCGCCTGCTTCCCGCCGCCCAGAAGGCGGAGCTGCTCGATCTCGCCGTCACGCGCGAGCCGCGCGCGACCTTCCGTGCCGCTCCGGGCTCGCGGCGGCTGCGTCCCGCTGCGCGCACCAATCTCCACGGCCTCTACCTGGCCGGCGCCTGGACCGACACCGGCTGGCCGGCAACGATGGAGGGCGCCGTTCGAAGCGGCTTGGCGGCGGCGGAGCTCGCGCTTGCCGATCTCGGCGACTCCTCGGATCGAGAACGTGCCGTACTTGCTTCCTCGGCGAAGGGTCCGGACTAGATGGCGGTCGCCGCCTCTGGCCTTGAATCTGCCCGGGCGACGCTCGGCCGCGCCCGCGCGCACCTGCTCGACCTCCAGCATCCGGACGGATGGTGGAAGGGAGAGCTCGAGACGAATGTCACGATCGACGCCGAGGATCTCTTCCTGCGCTACTACCTGGGACTCCTCGACCGGAAGCAGACGGAGTCGAGCGCCCGCTGGATCCGCTCGCGCCAGCGCGAGGACGGAAGCTGGGCGACCTTCTACGGTGGCCCGTTCGATCTTTCCACCACCGTCGAGGCCTATCTGGCGCTCGAGTTGGCCGGCGATTCCCCCGAGGCCGAGCACATGCGCCGGGCGGCCGCCTTGATTCGCGAAGCCGGGGGAGTCGAACGTAGCCGCGTCTTCACTCGCATGTGGCTGTCGCTGCTCGGGCTCTGGTCGTGGAGCGAGGTGCCAATGCTACCGCCCGAGCAGATAATGCTTCCCGCGCGGGCTCCGTTCAGCGTCTACACCTTCGGTTGCTGGGCGCGGCAGACGATCGTCGCCCTCTCGATCGTCAGCGCGCTCAGGCCGCAGGCCAGTCCTCCTTTCGCGATCGACGAATTGCGCACCGGCGCCAGCTCGGCGCCGCCCGTGAACGACGTCTGGGATCGCCTCTTCGTTCTACTCGATCGAGCGCTTCACCTGTACGAGCGCCACCCGATTGGCGCGCTGCGTCGGCGTGCGCTGCGCCGGGCCGAGCAATGGGTGCTCGAGCGCCAGGAGCAGGACGGCTCCTGGGGTGGCATCCAGCCGCCGTGGGTGTGGTCGATAGTGGCGCTGTACGCGCTCGGCCGGCCGCTCGACGATCCGGCGCTGGCAAAGGCTCTGGCCGGGCTCGACGTCTTCACGATCGAGGACGAGCAGGGACGGAGGATCGAGGCCTGCCAGTCGCCGGTCTGGGACACCGGCCTGGCGGTGCTGGCTCTGCTCGACGCGGGCTTGGCGGCGACCGATCCGCGGCTCGAGCGCGCGACGCGCTGGCTGGTTCCCTGCGAGGTGCGCGTCCGCGGCGACTGGTCGGTGCGCAGGAGGAAGCTCGAGCCGGGCGGATTCCCGTTCGAGTTCGCCAACGACAACTACCCCGATGTAGACGACACAGCCATCGTCATTCCCGCTCTGCGCCGTGCGCTGCCGGGCGACGAGCCGGCGGAACGCGCCTGCGAGCGCGGCCTGGTCTGGACACTCGGCATGCAGAGCAAGGGCGGCGGCTGGGCGGCCTTCGACGTAGACAACGAGAGTCGGCTCTGCGCCAGGCTCCCCTTCTGCGACTTCGGCGCCGTCACCGACCCCCCGAGCGCCGATGTAACGGCGCACGTGCTGGAGATGCTCGGACGCGAAGGCATGGGCGGTTCGCGAGAGGCGAGGCGCGGCCTCGACTGGCTGCTCGAGGCGCAGGAGCCGGATGGATCCTGGTTCGGGCGCTGGGGCGCGAACTTCATCTACGGGACGGCGGCGGCCGTGCCGGCGTTCGCCGCCCTGGGCCTGGCCGGCCACGAAAGCGTTCGCCGTGCGATCAGTTGGCTCGAGCGGATACAGAACCCCGACGGCGGCTTCGGCGAGGACATGCGCTCCTACAGCGACCCGAGCTGGCGCGGCCGCGGCGACTCGACCGCCTCGCAGACGGCCTGGGCGCTTCTGGCCTTCCACGCTGCCGGCGAGCTGAACGAGGCGGCTTGGCGCGCGGTCGACTGGCTGGTGCAGGCCGAGCGCTCGGACGGTAGCTGGGACGAGCCTCAGTTCACCGGCACGGGCTTCCCCTGGGACTTCAACCTCAACTATCANCTCTACCGGCAGATCTTTCCGGTAATGGCGCTCGGTCGCGTACTGGGGGCGGAGGTATGAGCGGATCGCTGCTCGTTCTGGCTCCGCTGCGGATCGAGGCGGCTGCGCTCAAGGAGGCGCCGGAGTTGCGAGTGCTGCGCTCGGGCATGGGGATGCAGCGGGCTCGGATAGCGGCGGCGCGCGGCCTGGCGGTCGAAAGTGCGAAGGCACTGGCGATTGTCGGGCTCTGTGCGGGTGTTTCGAGCGAGCTGCGAGCGGGCGACATCGTTTGCGCGACCGAGCTGAGACGTGACGGGGCCGAGCCCGTACCGACGCCCGCGAGCACCCTTCTGGTCGCTGGGCTACGCCGCCGCGGCCTGCGCGTGCACGCCGGTCCGATCTTCTCCGGTGAGCACATCGTCGGGCGAGAGGAGCGCGAGGCTCTTGCGGCTCAGGGAGTGATGGCGGCAGACATGGAATCGGCCTGGTTGGCTGAAGCGGCCGAAGGTCGCCCTCTGGCCGTGCTCCGCGTCGTCGTCGATCCGGCGGGAAGGCGTCTGCTCGACCCGCGCACGCCGTTCGCGGGCCTGCGTGCGCTCCGCAACCTTCGCCGGGCCGGCAAGGTCCTTCCCGAGTGGTTGGAGGCGATCCAGCGCAGACAGGTGCTGCTTGCTGCGCCGCGATCGTTCTGCGCCGGGGTCGAACGCGCGATCGAGATCGTCAACCTGGTGCTCGAGCGCCGCGGGGCGCCCGTTTACGTCCGCAAGCAGATCGTCCACAACGAGCACGTTGTCGCCGAGGCGGCGAGTCGCGGTGCCGTCTTCGTGAACGAGCTCGACGAGGTGCCCGAGGGGGCGGTCGTCATCTTCTCGGCTCATGGCGTCTCGCCGGCGGTCAAACAGGCCGCAAGCGAGCGAGGGCTCGAGGTGATCGACGCCACCTGCCCGCTCGTGAGCAAGGTGCATGCCGAGGCGCGCCGATTCGCCGCTCGCGGCGACACGATCTTTTTGATCGGGCACGCCGGGCACGAGGAGGTCGAGGGAACGAAGGGCGAAGCGTCAGAGTCGATCGTGCTCGTTGACGGTGTCGACGCCGCGGCGACCGCGCGGGCGGTCGATCCGGAGAGGGTCAGCTATCTGACCCAAACGACGCTGGCAGTAGATGAGACGAGCGAGATCGTCGAGACGCTGAGGCGCCGCTATCCAGCCTTACGCGGGCCTTCTTCCGATGACATCTGCTACGCGACCGCCAATCGTCAGCATGCCGTGCGGGCGGTCGCGCGCGACTCTGACGTCGTGCTTGTGGTCGGCTCGCGCACCTCCTCGAACTCGCGCCGGCTGGTCGAGGTCGCACGCAAGGAAGGGGTGCCGGCCTACCTGGTCGACGACGAGACGGACATCGACGTGGCCTGGCTGAAGGAGGCGGGGACGGTCGGCGTGACGGCCGGAGCCTCGGCGCCCGAGCGGCTGGTGGACCGTCTCATCGAGGTCATCGCTAGCATCGGAGAGGCGACCGTGGAAGAAAGGCAAGCTACGACCGAGTCTCTTCAGTTCCGCCTGCCCCGAGAGTTGGGAGCTTCATGATTCCGGTCCGACAAAGCCTCAAGATGGGTAGCTACCTGTTCTCGCAGCGGCTCCGTCGCCAGGAGCGCTTTCCGCTTTTGGTCGAGCTCGAGCCGCTCTTCCAGTGCAATCTCGCCTGTGCGGGCTGCGGCAAGATCCAGTATCCGAGCGACGTTCTGCGCCAGCGAATGCCGGTCGCCCAGGCGCTCGAGGCGATCGAGGAGTCGGGCGCTCCGATGGTCGCGATCGCAGGCGGTGAGCCGCTCATTCATCCCGAGATCGGTCAGATGGTTCGCGCTTTCATCGAGCGCAAGAAGTTCGTCTACCTGTGCACGAACGGCATCCTGTTGAAGAAGAAGCTCGATCTCTTCCGGCCCTCGCCCTACTTCGGCTGGGTCGTACACTTGGACGGCCTGCGCGAGCGTCACGATGCCGGAGTCGGCCGTAAGGGAGTGTTTGACAAGGCCGTCCGAGCGATCGGGGAGGCGAAGCGGCGTGGTTTCAAGGTGACGACCAACACGACGGTTTCGAGCGCCGACAGCGCCGCCGACGTGCGAGCGTTGCTCGACTTCCTGAACGACGAGCTTCGCGTCGACTCGATGATGATCTCTCCCGCTTTCGCCTACGAGCAGGCTCCCGATCAAGAGCACTTCCCCGGGGTCGAGGAGGCGCGCGAGCTCTTCCGCGAGCTCTTCTCGGACGGAGCGCGCAAGCGCTGGCGTTTCAATCACACGCCGCTCTTTCTCGATTTCTTGGAAGGGAAGGCGGAGTTCGAATGCACGGCCTGGGGAATCCCGTGCTACACGCTCTTCGGCTGGCAGCGCCCCTGCTATCTGATGGCGGACGGCTATGTCGAGTCCTACGCCGAGCTGATCGAGACGACCGAGTGGGCGAAGCACGGTCGCGGCCGGGACGCTCGCTGCGCCAATTGTCTCGCTCATTGCGGCTACGAGCCGACCGCGGTGGCCGCCGCGACGAGGTCGCTCAGGCAATCGCTCCGGGCCTTAGCCAGTGGAGGATAGCCTCCGTGAATGCTCGTGTCAGGGCTTTCGAAGCGGAAGAACGTTCCAGGACGCTCGCCCGGACGCTTCTACCCGGCATGGTCACCGCGCTAGCTGAGATGATTGGCGCATGACGCTTCTCGCCTCGATTCCGTCGCCCGAGCACAGCACGATCAGCCTCGGGCCCTTGGCTATTCATTTCTACGGGCTGATGCTGCTGCTGGCCATCGCCGCCGCCATGTGGCTGACGGGGATGCGCTATGTCCGCCGCGGCGGCAACTGGGACCTGATCTTCCAGGTCGCCGTCTGGGGCGTGCTGGCCGGCGTCGTCGGCGCGCGCCTGTACCACGATGTGACCAGCTGGAACGAGGTCACGCAGATCCACCACTGGTGGGCGCCGTTTGCCGTCTGGAAGGGCGGGCTCGGCATCTACGGAGGGATCCTGTTCGGCGTCGGGGCCGGCGCGCTCGTTGTCCACCGAGCCGGCGAGAGCATTCCGAAGATGCTCGACATCGTCGCGCCCGGGCTCCTGCTCGCGCAGGCCGTCGGCCGTTGGGGCAACTACTGGAACCAGGAGCTCTTCGGCAAGCCGACCAGCCTACCCTGGGGCCTGCACATCGATCCGATCAACAGGCCGGCGGGCTACGAGCGCTTCTCGAATTTCCAACCGACCTTCCTCTACGAGTCTCTGCTCGCGCTCGTCGGCATCGGCCTGCTGCTCCTGCTCGAACGCCGCTTCAAACTCCGCGCGCCCGCTCTTTTCTCTCTCTACGTCGCCTATTACGCGCTCGTGCGCTTCTTCATGGAGCTGTTGCGCATCGATCCATCGCACCATTTACTGGGGCTTCGTTTGAATGCCTGGGTCTCGATTGTCGTCTTCGTCTGCGCCTGGGGATTCTTCGTTTGGTGGCAGCTCATCCGCCAACCCGCCGTCCCCGCGGCCGAGGGACCGGTTGAGCCCGGACCTTCCAAGCCACCGAAGAAGCGCGGCCCGAAGAAGCCGAAGAAGGAAAAGAAGAAGAAGGAGCCCTCGGTGAAGGTCAAGGGCCCGCGCATGAGCGTGCCCAAGGGGCGCGTCCGGCCGGGCCGCTAGGCTCGCCGAGATGCGTGTCGCCGAGCTCGAGCTGGATCTCGAGGCCTTCGAGGGTCCCCTCGACCTCCTTCTGACCCTTGTGCTCAAGGAGGAAATCGATCTCGCAGAGATCGACGTGGCCGGCATCGTGCTCGCGTTCATCGAGGAGATGCTCGGGCGCGGGCGCAGCGAGAGCGGCGGCGCCGAATGCGAACTGGGCGAGGGCGATCTGGAGGCTTGCGGCGAGTTCCTCGTTCTGGTCTCGGCGCTGCTGGAGCTGAAAGCGCGGCTGCTCTTCGACGACGAGGCGGCCGAGCTGGCCGAGCTGGAGCCCGAGGAGGCGGCCGAGGAGCTGGCACGCCGGCTGGCTGCCTACCGGCGCATGAAGGAGGCGGCGGCCTGGCTTGCAGGCAGGCTCGAGCAGGAGCAGGACCGATTCTTCCGGCTTGGCCCGGCGCCACTCCGCCCGCCCGTCCCCCGTACGGTCGCCCCGCAAGATCCCGCCGCGCTGGCCGCCGCCTTGCGCGTGCTCGCCACGCCGCCCGAGGAGGTCTCGTTGGCCCATATGTCGCTCCGCTACCCGCCGCTCGAGCAGTTCGTGCAGCGTTTCCGCTCGCTGCTCGTCGGGCGCAGCCGGTTCGACTTCGAGAACGAGCTGGGCGAGCTTTCCCGGGTCGAGCAGGCGGTCGCCTTCCTCGCGTTGCTGGAGCTTGGCAGGTTGGGCGAGATAGCGATCAGTCAGGCGGCGCCGTTCGCGCCCATTCGTGTCGAGAGAAGAGAGGAGAGTCCCGCATGGACGAGCGCCCGCTCCGCCTAATCACCTCGAGCCCGCTTGACGCCTTGGCGCGCACCGTTGAGGCGCTGCTGGTGGTCGCGTCGGCGCCGCTGCCGCTGGACGACCTGGTCGCGGCGGCGGACGACGACGTCCAGCGCGTCGAGGCGGCGCTGCGCCTGGTCGGAGAGCGTCACAGCGAGGGCCGGAGCGGAATTGTGCTTGAGCATGTGGCGGGCGGTTATGCGCTGCGCGCCTCACGTGAGGCGGCGAAAGCCTGCTCGCGCCTGTTCGAGCGCCCCGTTCAGCGCTCGCTCTCGCAGGCGGCGCTTGAGACGCTGGCCATCGTCGCCTATCTCGGCCCCTGCACCCGACCCGAGATCACCCGCATCCGCGGCGTGGCGGCGGAGGCCACCGTCGCCAACCTACTCGAGCGCGGGCTGATCGCCGAGGCCGGGCGCGACGACGGGCCGGGCGGCGCTATCCGCTACCGCGTCACCCCGCTCTTCGAGCGCGTTTTCGGGCTGGCAAGCCTGGCCGAGCTGCCTCGCCTGGATGATTTCGATAACGATGTCGAAACGATTCGCGAGCGCCTGCACGCCGTGGCCGACGGGCGCGGCNCCTGAGCTTCCGTTCAAACGTGAAGCACTCCATCGCCGGCCGCGCTCGGCGACGCTGCTCGGAGCGCTAGCTCGGAATTCGGGCGCCTCTTTGCCTACCCACCACCCCTCACCCACCCAC
>JGI24144J35610_10000657_pt1 | contig 11009 bp, 14 predicted proteins | sample BarGraIncu01121A_FD_35610 | JGI IMG/M metagenome (IMG submission 35610)
TTAAAATGCCTCGCAATCATTAAATAATGTTCATTTGCGATATATGAAATATACAGCACTGGTGTTAGTAATGACAGAAAGCCAAGTCACATACAAAACCATCGGTGTTATCTATAGCGAGCACGTCATAGCTGAGGAGACACCCATCCAACCGGCTTATGCGAAGGGCTGTCGCGGGTGGGTGGAAATATTTCCCGAATATGAAGAAGGCCTGCGAGACCTTGAAGGCTTCTCGCATATTTATCTGATCTACCATCTCAATCGGTCTAAATCTGCAAAACTCATTGTGAAGCCTTTTCTCCAAGACGTGGAACGGGGCGTTTTTGCCACGAGGGCGCCCAACCGCCCCAACGCCATTGGTCTTAGCATCGTGGAACTGGTTCGCCGCGAAGGGAATATCCTCTACCTCGATAGCGTGGATATCCTTGACGACACGCCGCTTCTCGACATTAAACCCTACACAGCGAAGTTCGACTTGGTGGAAACCCACCGCAATGGCTGGCAGGATGAGGTGAGCGAGGAAACTGCCAGACAGCGTGGAAAACGTGGCTTTAGCGGCTAACCCGCCGTGTGGATCAGTGGAATGTTAGATCAGAGGACCTTTAAGTGGTCAGCATGCATTTCTTTTTTTTGGCCCTTTATAAACTACATAAAAAAGTAACGTTGAATGCGAAACAACACAGCTGAAGTGAGCATCCGGTAACCCTTACATGTTCGGGTGGCACAGAATGCACGTAGAACGATCGTTGAGATTGTGATAATAGATATAATCGTAGCCGTTGATGCTTGTCGGAATACCGTTGATGCTTGTAGGCGTCGGCGAAGGATTGGGTGTTGGCGTCGGGCTTACGCGGCTCGTCAAACTCGCTGTGGGCGTAACCGACCCTGTTGCCTTCATAGTCGTTGTTGTCGTAGTCTTTGCCGTGTTAGTCGAGGCTGTTGCTGAAGTGTTCTGTTGAAGATTCGTGCTCGATGGTGAGGGATTTGACGCGTATACGGCAGCTATCACGGCTGCTACCATTACTACTCCTATAAGCAGTAGGGCTAAAAAGCGTTTCATAGAGTGGTCTTTCTTAGTCGCCGTTCCCGCAAAACGTTGGGGTAAGTGCTTGATGTAGTACCAGTGAAGGACTAGATGGGTGGCCACGAGGGCGGTGAACAACAGCCCGAGATACGTGTGCACGTCAAGCCATATTTGCCGCTGAATGCCCAGAAACGTTTGGTGGCTTGCTATGGTCCCAAGGGCGCCCAGTGCGAGTCCTCGTGGCAAGTAGAGCCAAATGATAATCCCCGTAATGGCGGTGACGAGCAAGGGGAAAAAAGTAATCGTATTGACTATCGCGTTCAACGTTGTCCGTTTCATGCGCATTCTTTACATGCTGTAAAAGATTTAAGTGTTATAGTTTTGATTGCGAGATCTCGATTGTTATTCAAACTAGCGTGTAGAAGGTAATTCTTAAGCCCGTATTGTGCGGTGACAGGGATCAACAAAAGGAGTACATCGTGCTTCTCCTGTCAGACAGAAAAACGAGGGAGAAATACGCTCGGCGGGCGCTGGCGTATGTCGAGAACAGAATCGGCTGGAAGTACGTAGCGGGGATGCACCAGTTCCTGTATCTTTCAGTCTCGAAGTATATGAGCGCTCAATGACGCCAAGGTAGTCTCGCAGACTCGTTTGTCTCCAACTCGTATTTTGGCAGTGCACCGTAAGCGTCTAGATTGCATTCAGCGACAAGCATAGAACTTAAAGGGTCAGGGCTGTGCACCGTTTACGAGTCTTTTTTAAGGTGATAACTTTAAATAAATTGCATGAAAGAAAAATGATATTGGTGATTAAAAATGCTATTTGTAGCAGAACACACACACCCTGCCTCAGAATGTCCAATGACCATGCCAGCTGGAAAAGATATGATAAAAGAACTTTTTTCAGAGAAACATATAGGCAGTGCGGGCATTCAACTTGTTGGGGCATACATGAGCTGTCCAATAGATGAAGGCGCGTATCATAAAGGTTATTTCATAATAGAAGCTCCTGATGAAGGAACCATCAAAGATTTCTTCGGACCAATGAAAGTTGAAATAAGAGGAGTTAAACCCTTCAGTGAAATTGCTAAAACATTATAAACTATATTTTTGCTATCCCGGCGGCGTCTACAGGGACAGTGCTAATAAGCGCTTGGTGGAATTAGCCAATGCGTTAGGCTAACTTCCTAAAGGCATTCCGACGCCGAATGGCAATTATACCGCGAAAGTCGTACCATTCCATCGTCACTCTTAAAGGGATTGATTGCCGGCTGCTTACTGGTAGAGCAAGTCTATATAAGTTAATTTAACACGTTTATATAAAGAAAAAAGTGTACGACTGGCAGTTTGGCGCGATTCGGGGCTTACGCGAATTTCTCCGGCTCTCTGTCGAACATCGCCTTGCAGCCAGGAGCGCAAAAAAAGTACTTTTTGCCCTTGTATTCGCTAACGTACTTTGCCGTCTTTTCATTGACGTCCATATTGCAAACGGGATCTTTTGGCATTTTTACCTCGCGGTACCATGTATTCTTAGTGTTTAATACACTAACTCAGCGGACATATCGGTCGCAGGCGATTGTCCCGCTGCGGTCGCTGCCCGAAAATAGGAGAGCGAAAAACGGTTTGGCTTATTTCCTTAACAGCTAGTATGCCGCGACAAGCAACCGCGCTAGACCAAAAACCTTCTTCAAGACGGTATTGGGCACTTTTGTCGCGACTTTCGACAAAAAAGCTCCGAAAAAGAATCTAATGCCAAGAATCGCCGCAATCTTCAAGTCCGCGTAGCCACTTTGGAAATACGTTATTGCAGCGAGTAACCCAGACGGTGCTGTAAGAAAAATCATCGTCGTGCCTTGTGCTTGCTTGCTGGATAAATCCGACAAGAAGCATCAACGCTGGGACAAGAATGTTCTTGTGTTTGCGGTCTCTCTGCTTATCGCTTACTTATTNGCAAGGCGGACTGCCGCCATCAAACCATCAGAAAATTTACGTAACTTGTAGATTGAGAATGATGCATATATATGGTCTCAGGATGAAGGAACGCGGCAAGCCGCCACATTCTGCATTGAACGTTTTCTGAGTTAAAAACGCGATAAGGCAATAAACGCGTTGACGACAAATTCAAATCACGACGGGTAATACATATAACAAAGGATCTACGTTATGGCTGAAACTACCATCACTTTCAAAGTACTCGGCATGACCTGCACGATGTGCGCGCTTACCATTGAGAAGCAACTATCGGACCAAGAGGGCGTCACGAGTGCGAACGTCAACTTTGCTTTGGGAAACGCAACGGTGACGTATGATCCGAAGCGGACAGCCCCGAAACAGCTCGTGCAGGCGATACGAGATGTGGGGTATGACGTCGACATTGAACGAGTGGAGCTTGAAATCGCGGGCATTGTCTGTGTTGCTTGCATTACCACCATCGAAAACGCTCTTAAAGAAGTCCCCGGTGTGATCGATGAGAGTATCAACCCCGTGACTGCCCAAGCAGTCATTGATTATGATCCGTCCGTCGCGACCTTGGAAAAGATTGTTCAGACGATCCGGAGCACGGGATATGATGTTATAGAAGTTCCGCCCTTCGGAGCAGAGGCTGAACTGGTCGACCGGGAGAGGGTGTTTCGAGGACGTGAGATAACACAGTATCGCAATCAGTTCATCTTCACCGTTATCTTCGGAATTTCCCTTCTGCTCGGAATGCTCGCGCCTTACGTCCCTGTCATTCCAGCCTTCTTCATGGATCCCGTGTTCCAGTTTGCTGTCACCACCCCGGTTATGGTCATTATCGGCTACGGCTTCTACCGGCGGGCAGTTATCTCCATTGCGCATAAGGGGGCGAACATGGACGTCCTTATCTCCATGGGGACGCTAGCGGCCTTCGCGTACAGCGTGGCGGCAACGTTCATCATCCCCGGCGACACCTACTATGATACATCAGTCTTCATCTTTGCATTCGTTCTGCTCGGCCGCTACCTTGAGGCGCGCGCCAAGGGCGGGACATCCGAAGCCATACGTACGCTGCTGCATCTCAAGGCAGAATTTGCCAACGTGATTAAGGATGGAGTAGAGGCGCGCATACCCGCAGATGATGTCCAAATCGGTGACGTTGTCATTGTGCGCCCGGGCGAGAAAATACCCGTTGACGGAGTCATTATCGAGGGGCACGCTGCGATTGACGAGTCCATGTTGACCGGAGAACCTGTCCCGGCTGATAAGCAGCCCGGAGATGAGGTGATCGGGGCCACGATCAACCGCGAAGGGCTCCTAAAGGTGCGTGCGACAAAAGTCGGAACGGGAACGGCGCTCGCGCAGATTGTCCACCTCGTCGAGATGGCCCAAACGTCTAAAGCGCCCATTCAGCGATTTGCAGACAGGGCCTCAAACTATTTCGTTCCGGGCGTGGTGGCTGCGGCGCTTCTCACCCTCGCAGCGGCGACTTTCGTCGGAATTCCGTTCAACCTCGCCCTTTTGCGCACGGTTTCCGTGCTCGTGATTGCCTGTCCGTGTGCACTGGGCCTCGCAACGCCCACCGCGGTGATGGTTGGCACAGGGCTGGGTGCCGAGAACGGCATTCTCATCAAGGGCGGTGAGTACCTCGAGAGCGCTGAGCACATCGACACTATTGTGTTTGACAAGACAGGAACGCTTACGAAGGCGGAGCTCGTCGTCACTGATGTCGTTAGCAGCAATGCCCACGACGTGCCTCTCACTGAGACAGATATCCTCCGCCTTGCCGCAAGCGCGGAACGGGGGTCTGAACACCCCCTCGCGCAGGCCGTGATCCAACGCGCCCGAGATCAGCACATCGAGACGACGGAGCCACGGGAGTTTAAGGCAGTTATGGGTGAAGGGGTTATCGCCTCAGTGGACGGCACGCAGGTGCTTCTTGGCAACCGAATGCTCATGAGTGCCCACGGGGTGGACGTTACCCTCGAACCGACGATTCGGGAACTTGAGGCCGAAGGGAAGACGGTCATGCTGCTCGCGGTTGACAGCACATTGGAAGGCGGCATCGCGCTTGCTGATACAGTACGAGAGGAGGCCCCAGGAGTCGTCGCTGAATTGCAGAATATGGGAATTGAAACGGCAATGCTCACTGGAGACAATCAGACGGCGGCCCTTGCCGTAGCAAAGCGGATTGGAATCGGCACTGTGCGGTACGAGGTTCTTCCTGCAGGCAAAGTAGCAGAAATAGCTTCACTCAGGAAGGGGGGTCACAAGGTAGCAATGGTGGGGGATGGCATCAATGACGCGGCGGCATTAGCCGAGGCAGATATTGGCATTAGTATGGGAACTGGCACGGATATCGCAATCGAAGCCTCAGACATTACGCTCATAAAGGCTGATCTTGAGGACGTCGTTGCCAGCATTCAACTCTCAAAAAAGACGATGCGCACGATTCGGCAAAACTTCGGATGGGCCCTCGTCTACAACTCGGTAGGGATCCCCATTGCAGCGCTAGGGTTTCTTCGGCCCGAATTCGCTGCAGCTGCAATGGCNTTCAGCTCCGTCTCAGTTGTTTCCAACTCTTTGCGATTGCGGGGGTATAAAGTGCGGCCCGGTCGTCCAGTGGCGCGGTGAAATGATGCAGCCGCACGATTCACATAGACTCATCGCGACTTGTTGAACACACTGAACTTAGTGAGCGAGATGGAAAGAGAACGTGACGAAGTTATAGCAGTTAACGGATTAACAAAGCGATTCGGCGCTATCACTGCTGTAGAAGATATCTCTTTCAGTGTTCCAGAAGGTGAACTGTTCGGGTTTCTCGGGCCAAACGGTGCAGGAAAGACGACGACCATCAGAATGCTCACGGGCCTACTCACGCCAGATGCCGGGCACATCTCCATCGGCGGGATTGACGTACAAAAAGACCCGATCGGAGCAAAGATGCAAATGGGCATCATCCCCGAGATGAGCAACGTATACACCGATTTGACGGCTAAGCAGAATGTCGTGATGGCCGGACGTTTTTACGGAATGCGTCGGAAGGCGGTCGAAGAACGAGCAGATCAGCTCTTGGAGCAGTTTGAACTCGCTGACAGAAAGGACGACCGCGCCGAGGGGTTTTCTAAGGGTATGAAACAGCGCTGCGATCCCGCTCCTGCTCGACTGGGCCGCCCTTATCTGCTTTAGCGTTGTCTTTGTGCTGTTCGCCCGCACGTTTCATCGGCGCAATCTGATGAAAGGCCTGTGATTGGTGAAAGATTAACGTTTTCCTGAGAATAATGATATAATGGTATGATCCTACTTCCTGGACGCTCTCACGCGAGAAGCTATACCTGCTGGCTAAAGNTTCCACATCCTCAGGACTGAGCCTTATTGAAAGAGGCGGACCATGTGGCGACTCTTNTTTCTTGAATTCTACAACAGCCAGCCTTCCATTGTATGTAGCTACTCTGGCAATCTCCTTAAGAGTGCTATCCGTCNCGTTGTTGGCAACCAGTCCGTGCAGCACATTGGACATGAAAGCCAACCTTATGCTTTCATCCGCTAGAGGAAGCTTCTTTGTGATGTCTACAACAGATGCCTCAATGTTAACCAGCTTCCTATCGGCAATCTCTCTTTCTAATCTGGAGATAGAATCTTCATCAACATCAAAAGCATAAACTACGCCGTCCTTCCCGACAGCTTGCGAGGCAGCAATCGAAGATCGCCCAGAGCTGCAAGCAATCGGTTAAAGCAACGCCCTAAAATGCTGGAGGTGAGATAAGCTTTTCTCGCTGTCAAAGCGCCGCAGACAGCGTTTGTTCAACCTCATCAGCAGGCATGTCTTTTAGCAGCGGGTTTTTTGTACGGAGTAGTTCGGAATGCCAACGCACAATTACTGTCGTGGGGTCAAATACTTTCAAGAAACGATATCGTAGCGTCGATACTGCACCTCGGTCATGCACGCTCGTTGAACATGTTTCCACTCGTCTGATTGAGCATCCACGTTTTTCTTAACACGCCGAGCCTTTTCGTGAGCTGCTTCATTGTTTCGAGCCTTCGCTCGTGCAGCAATCCAAGCCACTGCCAATTGATTGAGATGCCGATCTTTAACAATCTTCGTTTCTAAATCCTGAAAAGAATAAACATGTGAAGGATTGGGAGTCGTAAGAACAAACCCAGGAGGAAGTTCGTGAATAACTTCTGCGGACTTAGAGACCTGCCCGGCTATTTTTTTGATTTCATGAATACCTTCTGTCGATGTCTTTTTTTGCTATTCCTAATTTCGCATAAGTGAAATCCTCCCTAAAAACAGAGGTTGAAGGCTATTTCGCTTTCATCACCCAACGAGGATGATCTGCAAGATGTGTATGCGTCGTTGCCTTTTAATGCCTCTGCTTTGTTGACTCACATCCATCCTCGATATTTTGCCAAAATAAACCCAGCGATGGCGATGAAAACCAGTATTACGACTATTGCAATATACAATGGGGCGTTCCCCCCTTCAATAACGCCCTCATGCTCATTCTCAGAGATATTGGTTAGTCCTCGTTCTATGTCGTGCATGTCGACTCGCGTGGCTGTCCAGAGAGAGACCACCACCGCGCTGATGAAGACGGCCGCCAATACGAGATATTGCCACTTCATATCAATCACTGCCAACGTCTCGTAAGGCGAGCAAATCGCGGCGCACCTTGCCCAAATACTCCACAACAAATCCTGTCAAAATCGCTTCGCCCACGGCCACGACTAGGTTTAAGAGAGGAACTTGGAGTGTGAACACGAGCAACGCACTTCCCGAAAGGGCGCTCCCTGTATTCCCGAAATCACGATGATGAGTACCGACAGGACGTTTCCGACGAGCAACCCGCCAAACGCCGCGACCGCTCCGCGGGTAAAGAGCTCAAAACGGCGGGTCGCATAATAGAAGAGGTAATACGCGCTCGCGACCTCGCTGACGTTCACAAGGGTGTTTGCTCCGATCAGCCCCCACCCTCCATGGCCGATCGCGGCGCTGAGAATATTGACAATCAACACGATTAGCGATCCGATCGAGGGGCCGACAAGAATGCCGATGAGCGGGGTGAGGCTCATATGCACCCCGCCAGCGAACGGGATGTTCACCTGAAATATGGCAAACGATGCGGCAGCGAGCAATCCTGCAGTGGCGAGCCGCTGGGTGGCGATATTCTGGCGACGTGCGATGAGGAGCGCTATGGCGATCACGATCAACGCGAGCGCCCACCAGACGATCACCCACTGGAGCGAAAACACNCCATCCGGCAGATGAATNTGTGNCATAAGGCTTGGGAATCAATCATAGTCACGCCACGGCTCGACATCGTACTCAAGTTTAGCTGATTTGCATCTCGGACATCTCGAAGGTGCATCAAACCTATACGACCCTTCGCAGTTCATAGGAACTAAATTCTTGAATGAAGCTTTGCGCTTCCTTGTGGTAAAGGTCACCCAGCCCCAAGAGGCGACCAAGGTGNTCTGAGATGTCTGTGTTCCAACGCACAATCATAACTATGACGTGGTTAACTGTGCCGCTTTTATAGCATCTCTGACACTATAGGTCGAATCGGCAATTATCGTAACGTCTATTCCATACCCTCTCAACCACTGCACCACACCCTCACCTGCATGGCCCGTAATGACTATGTCGACTTCATGCTTCTGCATGAAGTCGGCAATTTGAGCGCCCTTTTTTCGTTCAACCTCCTTAAACAGATTTTCAAACGAGCCGACAATATCTATGCGATCTTCTTCAAATCGTACAATTACAAAATACTCACACATCCCCAAATCATCGGCAATCGTAGCTTCTAGACCAACACCAGTTGAGCTTACGGCGATGGTCAAGACATCCGTATGAGTGCTAACCGAAACGTTGACCCGATGAACCTCTGGAACATCTTCAAAAACATCGGCTTCGATTTTTCCCTGTATGTTTGAAAGCTCTTCCGCAGTAGTTCTACGACGCACCGATATGGACACGTCAGCTATTTTATAACTCCAACTTCCTCTTGCATGCACGTAATTTACTTGCTTTACTTCAGGCACGCCTTGTATGATGTTTCGAATTTGCTCTGTTAACTCAAAAGAGCCTTCTCTATCCATGAGCGTATCCACGGATGACTTAGCAACGCGCACACCCATATTGATGATAAGAAGTGAGATCAGAATACCTATTATTGGATCCATATACCAATAGCCAAGACCCGTTAAAACGAGACCAAAGATGACTGCTATAGATGAGAAAGCGTCGGTAATGGAATGTTTTGATTCAGTGATAAGAGCGCTTGACTTAATTCTCATTCCGACGCGTTTTTTGTATAGAGACAAAAACCAAGCTGCAACAACTGACACGCTCGCAACAACGATACCGATAAACAACTCAGATGCCACACGTTGGGCGAACAGAGCTGAAGCTGACTCGTATATTATGAGAAAACCTGTTGAGATAATGATAAATGCTACGACAAGCTCAGCTATTGACTCCGCTTTTGAGTGGCCGTATGGGTGCTCGACGTCAGCAGGGCGAAGTGAAACGCGCAACCCAATTAAAACCGCTGCGGACCCAAATATGTCTGTTAAGGAGTGAACGCCGTCTGCAACTAAACCCGCACTGCCAAATAGGATGCCTGCTGCCATTTTGCTTGCCATTAGCAAGATATTGACAACAATAGCGACGACGCTGACGGTAATACCGCTGGAGCTCGCGAAAGAAAATCGATGCATTATTCAAATGAGATTTATGCTGAGAGATTTATGTTACAGCAGCGTTACTCTCTCAGCTAGTCGACCCCAAAGCTTTGTGATTTGTTGTGACGCGGCTGACTCTGTNTAACAAACTACCGGCTTTCCCCGTACGAGAGCTCGTACGACGTTCAGATCGTACGGAATCATCCCCAAAATTTCCACGCCCTCCTGCTGGCAAAATTCCGTAATTCGCCTCACATTTTCTTGGTATAAATCACAACGATTTACACACACAAATGCAGGAACTTTGAAGTGATTGCATACTGATAGCACCCTTTTTAAGTCACTTATTGCTGAGAGGGTTGGCTCTGTTACTATGAGGCTAGCTGTTGCACCTGTAAGAGATGCAATTACAGGACACCCGATGCCAGGAGGGCCGTCGACGATAATGTACTCGAAACCTTGATCACGTGCGATCTGCTCTGCCGTTTGCCGAACGAGCGTAACAAGCTTGCCTGAATTCTCCTCACCCGGTTCAAGCCTTGCATGAACGAGAGGCCCGTAAGGCGTGTCTGAGACAAATAGCTGGCCAGAACACACGTCCTCNATGCTTATTGCCCCTTGTGGACAAACCAGCGAACAAACCCTGCACCCTTCACACAAAAAATGATCTACCTTGCAATTTTGTATAGCGTTGAAACGGCAAGCGTCCTCACAATCACCGCATTGAATACATTTCGCAACGTCAATGCGAGCCTTCTGGGAAGCTTTAAATTCTTGTACCGTTTTGATCCGTGCATCCGTAATAAGGCTCAAGTCAGCTGCATCGACGTCACAATCAGCAAAAACTGCATTCTTTGCTAGTGACGCAAATGATCCTACAATAGATGTTTTTCCTGTGCCACCTTTCCCGCTTATAATAGTCAGTGTCTTCACGTCGCCTCTATTTTTTCACTTATCTGCTCACAACTAGTTGAGCATCATCGCGCTAGCTCATTGATGTCTTGGTAGAGCTGAAAAAATTTCTGTTGATATTCAGGGAGCACGCCGACCGCCGACACACCTTGCGCGTACTTTATTGCAAGCTCTTTGTCATAAGGAAGTCTCATCAACACCGGCAGTCCTTTTTTTGCACAATAAGCATCCACTTTATCATCACCAATATCCGCCCTATTGACCACAACGCCAGCTCGAATCTCGAGCTTCTGCACTAGTTCAACAGCAAGGGACAGATCATGTAACCCATAAGGAGTAGGCTCTGTCACGAGCAGACAAAAATCACTTCCCTCGAGCGTTGTAACAACGGGACACGAAGTGCCTGGCGGTGCATCTAAAATAACGAT
>JGI24144J35610_10000658_pt1 | contig 11002 bp, 9 predicted proteins | sample BarGraIncu01121A_FD_35610 | JGI IMG/M metagenome (IMG submission 35610)
TTAAAGCTTTATGGTCAGACGTGAGAGTGAAACTATGAACATCGTTATAGGCTACGAAAGTTATCACGGCAATACGCGGACTATGGCGTATGCAATAGAGCGCGGGGCGCGAGAGGCCGGAGCAGAGACGGTTATTAGGAATATCAGACAAATCAAGCCATTCGAAGTTAAAAAAGCGGACGTCGTTGTCATCGCCACTCCTACTTATCATGAAAAACCGCCGTCTAGCGTGCGCTATTTTATGAAGAATTTTGATAATTTCGATTTCAGTAACAAAACAGCGTTTATTGTAGGTTCATATGAATTCCTGGGTGAAGCCATGGATCAGACAATGGACTTTTTCGCTCGAAAGGCGCAACTGTTTTAGTCCCGCCTATCAGAGTGAAGGGAAAACCGTCTAAAGCTGATCTCGAATCGTGCCAGAAAAAAGGAGCGGAAATAGCAACGCTACAGCACAAATAACTCAGCCTTTGCGCCATATGGGCCATATATCAACTAACGGAATGAAATCGGAATACGTGTTCATTCGACACGACAAGAACGCAGCAGACGTTTGAACTCTTTAAGCACAGCTGCTTTACATCCCAAAGAGAAGCTGTCGGTTATATTAGTGCAATTTCTTGTCCGTCAGCAAAAACTCGAGGTTTGCGAATTATCGCGTCAAGGTGCACGCCTGCAACAACGTTCCCGCCAATCGTACTATTGTCGCCTAACGCAATATGAGCCGTTCCCCTTACCTTCTCATCCTCCAAAATAACGCCGATTATTCGCGCTCGCGGATTGGTGCCTATCCCAATCTCCGCAATATTCCTCGCTTCGTCCCCAAGCGGGTTAATAATCTTGAGAACCTCGTTCGCGCGGTCGCCTTGGACGTCAACAGCGACGCCTTTTTCAACTCGAATTTTCATTGGATGTTTTAAAAGCTCGAGCCCGGCCATTGAGCCATCGATCACAACGGTGCCTTTGCAGCTTTCCGGAGCCGTGTAGATTTCCCCTGCCGGCAGATTGGTACTACTACCTTTTTCTCGACAACATCCTAAGTCAAGGTTCCACTTCGAGTCTTTCACATCAAAACAGATATCAGTTCCAACCTCTGACGTGATCCTGACCTGCGACACGCCTTTAAAGGTTTCTGCGAGGCGGCGGGTGTGGTCCATCACGTCTTGAGGNTTGGCAGTCAACCCGCCTTCAATCATCATTCGCTCCGTGACGCCGGGCATACTTGCAGTTCGCACACCAGCTTCATTCGCCCGTTTTCGCGCCTGCGTATGTGTTATTGACATAGTTGTAGGGGCAATGACAACGTCAACGCTGCGCATCGCTTCCGCGACAGCTCGAGGAGGCTCTTCTCCGTGACGGGACCTAGGCGGCATGGTCATCATTATCGCATCGCAGTCCATTTCACGTGCCGTGTCGTATAACGACTTTGCAATTCTAAGTCGCAACGTGTCTGTGACAATGAGCACGGTCTCGGTTTGTTTCAAGCCGAGATATGTGTGCAGAATGGTCCACGAGCTTTGGTACCCACTAATAATGCCCACTTCCTTCGGAGTCCTTGAAGTGCTCCATCCTTATATAATTATTTTATTTCGTTTAGAAAAACGAGACCNAGCAAACGTTAACTGTTCGCGAGCGCCTTATATTTGATTTAATTTACAAAAACATTAAATTAGGAACACTACGATTAATACGTGTTTCTATGAGACAAACTGAGGGAGAAGCAGCCAATACAGTGCAGATTGAACGTATCAATGATCTGTGGGCGTATGTGCTTCCAGATGATGCTCTCGTGACAGGCAGTAGCTATGGCAACAAGAAATGCTTCGTAAACTCAAAGGCGACCGGGGCTATTGAGAACTTATTTTCGCTGGATCTCGGCAGAAACGTTATTGGCTCAACACTCATCCGCTACTATGACGCAGAATCTGGCATTTTGCTCGAACAAACGGGCTCGGGAGATTTCGTAATTCATCCTGCTTACCAGAAACACAAGTTCAAACTTACTCGAGGCCTGCGCATTTCAGAAATTTTTTATGTTCCAAACGCGCCGCAGGACAATCTCGACAAGTGCACGGCTGCCTATTTGGGACTAAAAATCGTGAATAAAACCTCTGAAGTTCAGAAAATAGCAGTCGTTGCGTACGCTGACCTGCGTCCGACGTACCTCGCGACAACAACTGACGTCGAGGTTCGTTTTGCCTACAAAAATAAGGCAATTATCGCTAACAATCGAAGTAATGAGCAATGGACGAGGTTTTTTGGCACGACAGCCAAAAACGCTGTCTGTTCCTATACAACTGATATTTCGGCGGTTACCGACAACTTCAACATCACTCCGCGTTTGGTTTCCTCCTGTGGGAAATACGTAGGAATCGATTTTTCAACAGAACACTGTTCAGTTCAATATATTCCGCTGACAACCGAATCAGCAAAAACGAATGTAACGACAGGAAGCGCTGACGATCGCACGATCATAGGAAGGATCCAAGTAGATATTGAGGTGCCCCCAGAAGGGGAAGAACAGTTCACTTTCATGATAGGGTTCTCTCCTTCTGGGCGCGACAATGCCCTGCATACGTTTGAACTATTGGAAGATTACGAAAAGGTGTACAGACTAACTATCAACAATTTCGTTCAAGAAGCAAGTTATTCTGTAGTAACAACGCCNGATCCGGTCATAAACAGGGGGGTGCAGTGGGCTAAGGCAAACATGGCTCGTGTGAAGGCAGAGTACCCCCAAGGTTGGGGGTTTACGAACGATCCAAGCCTGTCGAGTAACATCGTCGCCCGTGATACNGCATGGTTCTCATTTGGATGCGACTANGTAGCTCCCGATTTTTCCAAAGAGGCTTTAAAAGTCTTCAAACGACTTCAGTCGGCAGACGGCCTCATCGCCGAATACTATAACGGCGTAACAGGGGACGTGGACGACTATCAGCTCAACGTCAATGACGGTACNCCGCTTTATATTCTCGCTGTCGCTCATACGTTCCAGATAAGCGACGATCGTGCTTTTCTCGAAGAGATGTACCCTTCTGTCGAAAAAGCCGCTGACTATGTCATCTCTCAAAAAGACGAACATGGACTCGTTTTCTGTCGATCTAATGGAGTAGGCGTTTATGGCATATGTGGCTGGCGTAATATCATTCCAAACTACGCTATCAACGGTGCGGTAACAGAAGTTAATGCTGAATGCTTCGCTGCTTTGCGAGCCACTGCACTATTGGCCGACTTCATGGGACGTGATGAGAAGGCAGCTTATTTCAGAGCAGAAGCAACAAAACTTAAGACCGCGATCAACAAACACTTGATAGATCCAAAGAGCGGCCTTTACTACCTAAACGTTGATTTAAACGGCAATGAGCATCCNGACGTCACGTGCGATTTGATATTTCCAGTAATTTTTAACGTAGCCACACCTGCGACGTCGCACCTGATCATTGACCGGCTTAATCGTCCAGATTTCCTGACAACGGCAGGTCTGCGGACCGTGCCGCGAACTGCTCTGAACTACCATCCCGAACGAGGATGGGGTTTGACAGGCGGGATTTGGCCTGATGTTGCATTCATGTTTGCTTATTCGTGCTCGACGCATCAGCCCGATGTCATGATAAACATCATGCGTGGAACATTTCGCCAGTACGAGCTAGACCCAACGAACCAAAACACCGTTCCTGGACAGTTCTCGGAGTGGTATCACGGCGAGTCTCTTGTTAACAACGGCATGAAACTATCGCCGTGGTTTCCGCCGAAATACTTGTGGACCGCTGTAGAAGGGGTGTGCGGCATTGGGCTATACCGCGGGCTGCATATAAATCCAAACCTTCCACTCATATGGAAATGGGTAAGCCTCTCAAATATGCCCTATCACGGGAGTGCAGTGACCTACTTTGCGTGCTGGGTCAAAGGGCGCTTGAATATATACGCAAACTACCCGTTTAGTACAAGTTTGCAAAACGCACAATTTGAACTCGATGATGACGTTTCAGCGTTGATTCACGAGAGACTCGAAGAAGTTCACCTAATCGCGCTCGCGACAAGGAGTCACGTGGTCATCTGTATTGGCAATATGGCCACTAGTTCGACTTCGTTCACCTTCAATGTAAGCGAGATCACTGAAACCTATATGACGCCTGGTCGTTACCGAATAAGGGTATTCCACAGCGAGATTGATGACTGGTACGATCAGGGAGTGCGAGAGAGCAGTAACATTCATGGTTTTTCCGTTGGACTCGAAGTCGGGGGTTTCAAGCTGNTAGAGATGACACAGCAGGTCACCTAGCGCCAATATCAAGAGTCTCGAGCCATTTTTGAAGAGTGTTTTCTTGCGCTACAGCAGTGTTATCAAGCGTAAGCGGTGTTACGGAGACAAATCCATTGTAAAGTGCATAGACATCGCTGTCGGTCCGCTTGCTCTTTTTTAAGTCGATACCAAGCCAAAAATATGCGTTACCAAGCGGATCGAGTCGTTCTATGGTCCTGAAGTCAAAAATGTTTCTTTGGAGCTTGGTCACTCTAAATCGCGGATTACCTATATCCATCGGAACGTTGACGTTTAAAACGTCGACCTTCTCTGGCATGCCATAGCTGAGAACGTGTGACGCGAGTGCACTAGCAACTTTGGCTGCTAAGCCAAAATCCACTTCCGAACGTGCCTCAAAGACGTGCGCGCCTTTAGCCTGTAAAGAGATGGCAATGGACGGAATATCCTGGCTTGCTCCGGTAAGCGCAGCACCTATGGTCCCAGAGGTCATTACAGAATCTGTACTGAGATTCTCCCCGACATTAATGCCTGATACCAGCAAATCCGGTTTCCGTTTGAGGACTGCGTGCTCAGCTAAGAGCACCGCATCAGAAGGTGTTCCGGCGACTGCATACGCTTCATGTTCCTTAATTCGAACGCCTGAAACTCGTACGGGTTCGAACAGTGATAATGATCGACCGACGCCACTTTTTTGAACTGAGGGCGCAACGATAACAACTTTCCCAAGGTCTTTAAGTGCGTTGGCTGCTGCGATTAAGCCATAGGAACGTATACCATCGTCGTTCGTTACTAAAATCGTTTTTTCCTGTGTCATCAAACACCTTAACTGCTGTGACGCATCCCGAACTCGTGGCAACAAGCGACCAATGATTCGGTGCGAAACGGGGACTTATTGATTTTTATACCAAATGTTGCAAGCGCCCTCAGCTGACACCATGCACGGCCCTACAGCTTTGTGAGGGGCGCAAACCTTCGCAAAGAGCCTGCAATCCGTCGGCGCTTTGAGACCCTGTAATATAAGATTGCAGATGCATCCTGTTTTCACTTCTCTGCTTGTGAAATCGAGAGAGTAACGACGTTGAGCGTCGTGAAGCTCAAAATCGTGCTTTATGGCATAGCCGGAATCAGAGATGACTGGGAAACCGCGCCATTCGAGATCAACTACGTCGAATGTGCGACGCATTAGCGCCTGCGCTTTAACGTTGCCCTCGTAATGGACGACACGAGGATAGGCGTTTTCAACTTTATGTTCACCTTTTACAATCTGCTTCACAATTAGATAGAGTCCGTAGAGCACGTCATTAGGTTCAAATCCCGCAACGACCTGAGGAACCGGGAATTCTTCAAAGGGACGCAATCCGATAATCGTGCAAACGTGTCCTGGTAGCAAGAAGCCATCTATTTGCGCTTTGGACTCACTCACGCGCTCTAGCAGCCAGCGTAGTGCGGGAGGTATGAGTCGATGGGAGCACATTATTGAAAAATTGTTCGGCAACTTTTGCAAGAGCGCAACTGACGTCGTAGGGGCTGTGGTTTCGAAGCCGACGCCGATGAAAACCACGTCCTCGATCGTCTTTTTTGCGAGCTCTATTGCGTGAGTGATGCTGCCGACCATGTGTACGTCGCCACCTGAATCTGAAAGCGAACCTTCAGTCCCGGGGACTCGCATCAGATCCCCATAGGTCGCAACTTTTATTCCGTCCTTGGCCAATTTTATGGCCGCGTCGATTTCACCTTGGGGGGTTATGCAAACTGGACAACCCGGACCCATCACCACTTTCAAGTTGTCAGGCAATAGGGATCGTACGCCAAACCGGGTAATAGATGCTTCGTGTGTCCCGCAAACGTGCATTATCTTGATTTCTTTGCCGTGTTTGTGGACGAGCTCACTGATTTTTTTGGAAAGCGCAAGTGCTGTTTCGTGACCCCGGTAATCAACGTTCAACGTCTCACCTCCGTAAACAGACGCCGTAGAAAAATTCGCTCAGAACGGCTTTATTGCTCGATTTGTTAATTACAAACGTGAACCTATGTTAGAAATATTTAGCTATAAAATGCTCGTCGTGCGTGGAGTTACACACTAAGTAGTAAAAGCTCCACCTGCAAATCCTATTAGAGGGCGCTATTAGCGCGAACAGCAGTTTTTACCTACATACAGTTGGATTCCATATAAGCTTGGGATGAGCGCAGCTGAGCTTAAGCTTTGATCTGCGCAGCAGAAAATCCTCTACCTGCAAGGATCTCTTTTACTCTATCTCTGTGATTCCCCTGCAATTCAATGAGGCCGTCTTTCACAGTCCCTCCGCATGCAAGTCTTGCTTTGAGGTAGCTCGTAAGATCTCCGAGATCAATTTCATGAGGATCAATTCCCTCGATGACGGTGACCTCCTTTCCGTAGCGCCTTCTGTTCACTTTGACTGTTATTCGTTGTTGTTCCTTCGCTACTTCTTCACAGATGCACAACTCGCTAGGGAGTCCGCAAACGGTACACATTCCAGAGCTCATGCCTTTTTGGAAACCTCCGATTTCTCGGTATGTAAGTGCTTATGGCGCCAGATTATATAAACATTAGAGTTCTGTTAGGGCCTTTTTCGGCTTCCTGCCACCCAAACTACNCGAATTGAGCCGCGTCACAGAACACAGCAAAACAAAGAGCGCCCTNAAGGAGTAATCCTTAACGCGCTCCGCGGGATTAACTCGCAGAGACCGTTGAACTTGGGGGGTAGCATATGCTTCCACTTACAAATACTTTATTCGCGTATAGCGCGTTAAATACCTATCATGCACGAATTGCCCCAAGACAAAGCTCTTGAGTTTATCAAAACGAAAAAATACGGAAACCTCGCATTGTGTGGCAGAAACCAGCCTTACTGCATTCCAATCGCTTATACACACACCGACGCCGCGCTGCTCTTATATCAGAGCTCGCGTGGGCGGGCCCTGGAATATCTTGAAGAGAACCAACGGGCTTGCTTCGAGATTCACGATATTAATGACTTCAGAGACTGGAAATCGGTTATTATTGAAGGCTGGATCTGCCGAGTTACCGATCCTGCCGAACTGAGGGACGCTATTCGGAGGATTGAGGAGAACATCAATCTAATAGAGGGATCATATGAGGACGCTGCACAAGCAATAACAAGCGGAAAGGCAGGCGGCGTTTATAAGATCCTTATAGAAAGACTCAGTGCGGTCCAATCCTGATGAAAACCGCCGCTGCTTGCAGCAATTAGCTCTTGCATTTCGCACCGCGTGTTTGTTTCGGGATAGTTTTACGCGTCACGTCGGCCGATACTGAAAGCTGCCAGAGTAGCAGGAGGAACAATGAATAATAGTCGACTCAACTGGAAAATTGGGGGCGAAGCCGGATACGGCATATTGACCGTTGGTGAGATCTTCTCAAAGACATTCGTTAAAGGCGGCTACCACGTTGTTGCGCATCCCGAGTACCCTTCGCTGATCCGCGGGGGGCACAACACGTTTCAACTTAGGATCGATGCACAACGCGTGAGGGCTCCGATCTTACCTGTAGACGTCCTTGTCGCACTAAACGCTGAGACGATTGTAATGGATTTGAACGATGTAGTCCCTGGAGGCGTGCTCCTCTACGATGCGAAGAGCTTCAACGTTGCACCACAGCGAGGGGATATTGCCTTGTGCGATGTACCCCTAACAAAACTGGTAACCGACTTGCACCTGCCCAAAGTGGCCGCAAACGTGGCCGCAATGGGGGCCTCTGTTGCCCTGATCGGATATGAGCTTAGGCTCCTAAATGCCGCAATTCAAGATGTATTTGGCGACAAAGGCGAGAAAATCGTCGAGCAAAACGTAATCGCGGCAAAAGCAGGACATGATTACGTGACGCGCTCGTACCCAGAACCTTACAAAGGCGGACTAAGACCCCTAAAAGGCCCAAACAGGATGACTTTGTCCGGAAACGACGCGATATGCATGGGTGCGTTCAAAGCCGGGATGAAGTTTATTGCTATTTATCCAATGACGCCGACGCATAACGTTATGACGTATATCGCCGCTCATGCTCGGGAGTACGGCGTTGCGATGGTTCAGCCTGAAGATGAAATCGCCGGAATCAACATGGCGATCGGGGCGAGTTTCGCCGGCGCTCGATCAATGGTGGCAACTTCCGGTGGAGGCTTTTCGTTAATGGTCGAGGGTCTCGGACTTGCGGGAGCGACGGAGAACCCGCTCGTAGTCGTTGATGGCCAACGCCCCGGCCCTTCAACTGGGCTCGCCACCCGAACGGCCCAAGGAGACTTACGGTTCTGCCTTCATGCATCTCAAGGGGACTTCTTTCGCGTAGTTATAGCGCCGGGCGACCCGAAAGAATGCTTCTTCGAAACGTTCAGGGCGTTCAATCTCGCTGATGCACTCCAAACGCCGGTGCTCATCCTTACTGACAAACATCTGGGAACCTCGTTTTTTACATCGGAACCCTTCGAGACGGACGGACTCAACGTCGATCGCGGCTTGCTGCTCACGGAGGGAGCNGTACCTGCTGACTATAGCCGATACGAAGCGACATCTTCAGGGGTGTCAGCGCGGACGGTCCCAGGAGTTGAGGGTGGCATGTTTAACTCAAACAGCGACGAACACGACGAGCGTGGCTACTTTTCCGAAGATGCCCCAGTAGTCGCAAAGTTAGTCGACAAGCGCTGTAGGAAATTCTTCACGGCGGCAGCACTGCTCGACGGAATCAAGTACCACGGCAACGACTCGTCAGGCACCGTGCTGGTTGGCTGGGGTTCGACGAAAGGTGCGATTCTCGACGCGATGGATTACCTTCGAGCCAACGACGACGTTGAACTCGGGTTCCTGCAGGTGCTCTTTATGAGCCCCTTCCCCTCACAACTCGTCAAAGAGCACCTTGAGGGGAGGCGAGTCATTCTGATCGAAAACAACCGGGGCGCACAGCTCGGCAGTCTCATTAAAGAACACGCTCAGATCAGGCCTGATCATACCATTTTGAGGTACGATGGCAGAGCTTTCAACGCGGATGAGCTCTATCAGAAAATCAAGGAGGTGCTTTGAAATGGGGGACATACATCGCTACGACGTGCCCGGAACGTGGCCTACGTGGTGTCCAGGGTGCGGGAACTTCGGCATTTGGAACGCAATGAAAAATGCTTATGCAAATATGGACCTTTCNCCGCACAAGACGGCGATCGTATGCGGCATCGGGTGCTCGGGAAACCTCAGCTACTGGATCAACACATACGTACTTCATAGTCTACACGGGAGGTCTATTCCCGTTGCACAGGGAGTTAAACTTGCTAACAGCGATTTGACGGTCATCGTACATGCCGGAGACGGCGACACATACGGAGAGGGGTTAGGGCACCTTTTGCACGCTGCTCGGCGAAATGTAGATATCACGGTATTCGTGCACGACAACCAGATCTATGGCCTTACGACCGGCCAGCCGTCGCCAACGACCTTCAAGGGCACCAAGTGGAAGGTCGCCCCGGAAGGCGTCTTCGCGTCGCCGGTCACCCCCTTGCCCCTTGCGCTTATAGCAGGCGCGACCTTTGTCGGACGCGGCTTTAGCGGCGAGAACAAGCACCTCATCGCACTAATGGAAAAAGCGATCCGGCACAAAGGATTCTCGCTAGTTGACATTGGCCAACCGTGCGTCACGTTTAATTACGTCAACACGTGGAAGTGGTGGAATGACCACGTTTACAAGCTTGACGAAATGGAGTATGATCGCTTCGATTACGAGCTCGCCCTAAAGAAGGCGCAGGAAGCGGGAGATAAGATCCCTATCGGGGTGCTATACGAGGCAGAAGCACCGACATTCGATGATGAGTACCGTTCATTAAACGCCGAAGCCCTGGCTTACGCTCCGATAAACGATATCGACGTCAAAAAGCTTATGGCACGGCACCTTTAGGGCGCGGCTTGACACGAGCTGCCGGCTTGCGAAAGATCATGACGTACTCGTGCTTGAAGAGGTAAAAGCCGCCCACGAGCGCACGATACCTCCACAGGTTGTTATTCTTGCCCTTGCCCCGCTCGTTGTTAAGGATTTCCTTGACGTTGATCGCTTTAAGAACAAAGCCGGCGTCGATGCAGCGCTGCATGCACATAAACCCGAGCGGAACGAGCCGTGAATTAACGTACTTGTCGCCGATCACGAGCGCCATAAAGCCAGCGGGTTTCAGCATTTCATACGCGTGTTGCGCTACTAGACCGATCTTGTCCAGAAATGCCATTTCAGATGAGACGCTTGAAAGATCGCCGTCGCACTCGCTAAACTTGATGATGTCATGATAGGGCGGATGGAGGATGACACAGTCGGCTAGTTTGGTGCCCCATTCTTTAAGTGTGGCGTTTACGCGCTTCGCTGTCGCTGCCAGCGTTGAGTCCCCTACAAGCACGGCGACCGAAACATCGTACGGGTTTCCTGCGCTGTTTATGCGCTCCAGCGAACGTTCGGCCACCACAGGGTCGATCTCAACGCCGAGTCCACTGCGGCCGAGACGGTTACACTCGATGAGCGTGGTGCCCATGCCGCTAAAGAGGTCGACGACTACGTCGCCACGCTTTGTGAAACGTATCAAGACCTGGCGCGGGATCTGGGGGATGAAATTGCCCCAATAGTCTCCAACGTGAGGTCCGGTCTTATCGCGTGGGCCGAGCAGCCACAATGAATCGAGGATGACGTCGTCGTAGTCCTTCCAGTGGCTCAGATCGATGTCGGAAAACTCGGTTGACTTG
>JGI24144J35610_10000660_pt1 | contig 10995 bp, 6 predicted proteins | sample BarGraIncu01121A_FD_35610 | JGI IMG/M metagenome (IMG submission 35610)
GTCGCGGCCCTCGACGCCGGCGCCGACGACTACGTAACCAAGCCCTTCGGCATGGACGAGCTCCTCGCTCGCATGCGCGCGGCTCTCCGGCGCGCCTCTCCGGGCAGCAAGGAAGAGGCGGTCGTGAATACGCCCGACTTTGTCGTCGACCTGGCGGCCAAGCGCGTCAGGCGAGGCGAAACCGAGGTGAAGCTGACTCCAACCGAGTGGGAGATCGTGGAGATGCTCGTTCGCAACAGCGGCAGACTGGTCAGCCAGCGCCAGCTCCTTCAAGCGGTCTGGGGCCCAAGATACGAGAAGGAAACGAACTACTTGCGCGTCTATATGGCGCAGATCCGGCGCAAGCTCGAGCCCGACCCCGCGCGACCACGCTACTTCCTGACAGAGCCGCGCATGGGGTACCGCTTCGAGTCCGTCGCGAGCGGGTAGGGTTGAGCCCGGGCCGGAAGTAGTAGGAGTCGGGCTTTTTGGCCAGCCTGACCGGTGCCCGAACTGGCACCGGGAAACACATGTTTTACAGGTAAAATTGGTTACGTCCGGGAAGGCTCCTATCGTTCCGTGGTCCGTCGGTCAATTACCCGCAAAATCGGGTGTTCGGCCGGCCGTAGGAAGTCCCCAGGAGTCCGTTTCAGAGAGGGAGAGGCGAGATGGCGACAGCCAAAGAGACACCGGTTGAGGCGACGGAGAAAGAGCTGGAAAACGTCGTGATCGATGCGGAGGCGAGTCTCGGCGTGCGCCGCTACTTCACCATCCCCGGGCGCGATCCCTTCGACGAGATCGAGTGGGAGGTGCGCGACGCCTTCATCCCGGGCAAGGAGGGCGCGGCCTTCGAGCAGAAGGGCGTCGAGTTCCCGCGCTTCTGGTCGCAGACCGCTACCAACATCGTCGCCCAGAAGTATTTCCGCGGCAAGATGGGCGTGCCCGAGCGCGAGTGGAGCGTCAAGCAGATGATCGGGCGCGTCGTCACGACGATCGGCGCCTGGGGCCGCAAGGGTGGCTACTTCGCAGGCGAGGAAGAGGCCGAGACCTTCGAGGCCGAGCTGAAGGCGATTCTCGTCAACCAGCTCGCGGCCTTCAACTCGCCGGTCTGGTTCAACGTCGGCTTCGAGGAGAAGCCGCAGTGCTCGGCCTGCTTCATCCTCTCGGTCGACGACAACATGGAGGCGATCCTCGACTGGATCAAGCGCGAGGGAATCATCTTCCGCGGCGGCTCCGGTGCCGGGGTCAACCTCTCGCGCCTGCGCGCCTCCAAGGAGCAGCTCACCAAGGGCGGGCACGCCTCCGGGCCGGTCTCCTTCATGCGCGGCGCCGACGCCTCGGCGGGCACGATCAAGTCGGGCGGCAAGACGAGGCGCGCGGCCAAGATGGTGATCCTCGACGTCGATCACCCCGACATCGAGGAGTTCATCTGGTGCAAGGCCAAGGAGGAGAAGAAGGTTCGCGTGCTCGAGGCGGCGGGCTACGACATGTCGCTCGACTCGCCCGACTGGGCTTCGATCCAGTACCAGAACGCCAACAACTCGGTCCGGGTCACCGATGCCTTCATGCAGGCGGCCGCCGACGACGCCGACTGGAACCTGACAGCGCGCGTTGACGGCTCGGTGATCACGGCCACCAAGGCGCGCGAGCTGCTGCGCCAGATGGCCGCCGCCGCCTGGGAATGCGCCGACCCCGGCATCCAGTACGACACGACCATCAACAGGTGGCACACGGTTCCCAACTCGGGGCGGATCAACGCCTCCAACCCGTGCTCCGAGTACATGAGCGTCGACAACTCGGCCTGCAACCTCGCGTCGCTCAACCTGATGAAGTTCTGCCGCGAGGACGACGGCGAGCTCGACATCGAGGCCTTCGAGCACGCCGTAGACGTCGTCTTCCTGGCGCAAGAGATCCTGGTCGGCTACTCCAGCTATCCGACCCCGGAGATCGGGCGAAACGCACTTGCCTTCCGCCAGCTCGGGCTCGGCTACGCCAACCTCGGTGCGCTACTCATGGCGCGCGGGCTGCCCTACGACTCCGACGAAGGTCGCGCCTACGCCGCCGCCGTCACGGCGTTGATGACGGGACGCGCCTATCGCAAGTCGGCCGAGATCGCCGGCCGCATGGGCCCCTTCGCCAGCTACCAGAAGAATGCCGGCGCGATGCTCAGCGTCATCTCCAAGCACCGGGCCGCGGTCGGCAACATCGACAACGACGGATCCGTCCCGCGCGATCTTTTGTCGGCCTGCCGCAAGTCCTGGGACGAGGCGCTCGACCTGGGCGAGGCGCACGGCTTCCGCAATGCCCAGTCAACCGTGCTCGCGCCGACCGGAACGATCAGCTTCATGATGGACTGCGACACCACCGGCATCGAGCCCGACTTCTCGCTCGCCAAGTCGAAGAAGCTGGTCGGCGGCGGCGAGATCACGATCGTGAACAAGACGGTGCCGATGGCGCTCGAGAAGCTCGGCTACTCGCCCGCCGAGGGCGCCGAGATCGAGGCCTTCATTGACGAGCGCAACACCGTCGTCGGCGCGCCCAACCTGAAGAACGAGCACTACCCCGTGTTCGACTGCGCGGTCGGCGAGCGCTCCATCCACTACGTCGGCCACGTGAAGATGATGGGCGCCGTCCAACCCTTCATCTCGGGCGCGATCTCCAAGACCGTGAACATGCCAGAGTCGGCCGCGGTCGATGACGTCATGCAGCTCCTGGAGGACGCCTGGAAGCTCGGCGTCAAGGCGATCGCCCTCTACCGCGAGGGCTCCAAGGTTGCTCAGCCGCTCTCGGGCAAGGGCGACAAGGGCGCGGCCGCGCTGACCGGCCCCGTCCCGATGCTGATGGCTCCGCAGCGCCATCGTCTCCCCGACGAGCGCACCGAGATCGGACGCAAGTTCCGCGTCGGCGACTACGAGGGCTACATCCACGTCGGCGTCTACGACAACGACACTCCAGGTGACGTCTTCGTCGACATCGCCAAGGAGGGCACGACCCTTGCCGGCCTGATGAACGCCTTCATGATCTCCGTATCGCTCGGGCTCCAGTACGGCGTGCCGCTGGAGGTCTTCGTCTCCAAGTACTCGCACATGCGCTTCGATCCCTCGGGCCCGACCAACGATGCCGACATCCGCATCGCCAAGTCACTACCGGACTACATCTTCCGCTGGCTCGGCAAGCGCTTCCTCACGGTCGACCAGCAAGAGGAGCTGGGCATCCTCTCACCCGAGGTCAGGCAACGGATGGCCCAGGCCTACACCAACGGCGGCACGCCCGGCCAGGGCGGCGACCCGGCTCCGGCCGAGGCGCTTCCCCCCGGCCAGAAGGCGCTCTTCAACAGCTGGGAGGACGCGGTCGAGTGCGCCCGCTGCGGCGGCCGCATGGTGCGGACGGGAAGTTGTTATACGTGCCGCGACTGCGGGACGAACACCGGCTGCAGCTGACCTTCCTGCGGGCCCGTCATCCGGCGGAAAACCAACTCGTAGCTCCCGCCGACTCAGTCGGTCGCCGGGAGCCTCACCGGCCTCGCCGCTAGAGTCCGCCTTTCCCAACACAGGCCCCGCCAATGGGGCGCGGAGCCTGGGCTCGAGGAGGGTAGGTCGTATAGCTCTTCGTCTCACCGATCGATGGATCTGGGACTTCTGGTTCGCGTGGCACGAAGACAAGTGCCACGTTTTCTACCTGCAGGCCCCTCGCTCGCTCGGCGACTCTGAGCTACGCCACCAAAATGCCTCGGTCGGCCATGCCGTTTCTGCCGACCTGGCGAGCTGGACGGTGCTGCCCGACGCGCTCGCGCCGAGCGGGCAGGGCTCCTGGGACGACCTTGCGATCTGGACCGGCAGCCTCATCCGTCACGACGGCCGCTGGCAGATGCTCTACACGGGTATCGGCAGCGAGGAGCGCGGTCGCGTGCAGCGGATCGGGCTGGCAACTTCGCTCGACCTCGTGAACTGGCACAAGCACGAGGCCAACCCGGTCATCGAGCACGATCCGCGCTGGTACGAGCGCCTCGACCTCAAGGTCTGGGGCGATCAGGCCTGGCGCGATCCGTGGGTCTTCCGCGATCCGTCGGATGCTTGCTTCCATGCTCTCCTCACGGCGCGATCGAGCGCGGGCGATTCCGACGCGCGCGGAGTGATCGGGCACGCTCGTTCGAGCGATCTCGCCTCGTGGGAGGTGTTGGCTCCATTGACGAGTCCCGGCGAGTTCGGGCACCTGGAGGTTCCTCAGGTCGTCGAGCTCGAAGGACACTTCGTGCTGCTCTTCTCTGCGCAGGATGCTGTCTACTCCGCGCAGCGGGTGGCGCGGCTCGGAAACGCGGCCGTCACCGGAACATTCTGGGTGAGCGGGAGCAGCCGGCTTGGCCCGTTCGACATACGTACGGCTCGCCCCCTGTGCCCCGATCGCATGCCCTCGCTCTTCAGCGGGAAGTTCATCGAGAACGGCGCCGGGAACTGGTACTTCCTGGCATTCGTCCTGGAAGATGCCGCCGGCGAATTCGTCGGAGAGCTCAGCGACCCGATTCCGGTCACCATGCGCGACGGGAGGCCGGTGCTGGGACCGTGTTAGGCCGGGCGGCTCGCCGCCGCCGCGACGAACGCCGACACCAACGGTCGCGGATCATCCAGCCGGTAGCGGCCTGGGGTACGTACGGCGCGGCGATGCAAAACGGGCGCTTCGGTAATCCCGCGGCCGCTAACGCGATGCGCCGGCGAGCAGATTGGAGTCCAGCGCGCCGCGAACAGTGCGGGAGAGGTCGTCAGCCGAGTAGGGCTTCTGCAAGAACCGGGTTTCCTGGTCGAGGTCGCCCTCTCCCAGCCTCTCGCGAGGGTAGCCCGAGACGTAGACGACACGGAGTTCGGGTTTGCGGCTGCGGAGCTCGGCCGCAAGTCGCTGTCCGTCCATGCCGGGCAGCACGAGGTCGGTGACGAGAAGATCGAAGTCGACCTGGGTAGCGAGCTCAATNGCCTGCTTCGGCTCGGCGGCGNCGATTACCTCGTAACCCTTTCGCGCGAGCATCCGAGCAGTTATCTCGCGAACCCCTGGCTCGTCCTCGACGAGCAGGATGCGCTCGCGGCCGCCCGAGATCGGTTGATCGTGCTCAACGGAGGGCGCCGATGGCTCGAGCTCGCTCCGGGGAAGGTAGATATCGAAGCTCGTGCCCGCGTCGGGCTTGCTCTCGACGCTGACATGGCCGCCGCTTTGACTCACGATGCCGTAGACGGTGGCGAGGCCGAGCCCGTTGCCCTTGCCGACGTCTTTGGTGGTGAAGTAAGGCTCAAAGGCACTCTCGCGGGTTTTGTCGTCCATGCCATGACCGCTGTCGGCAACGCGCAGATGAGCGTAATTACCCGCTTTGAGCGCCAGTGGTTCAGCCTTCGACGCAGTCAGGTCGACGTTCTCCGTCACGAAGCTGAGCGTGCCCCCCTCCGGCATCGCATCACGAGCATTGACGGCCAGGTTCATCAGCACCTGCTCGATCTGTCCCTGGTCGGTCTTGACGGGGCACCCGGAGGGTTCGAGCGCGTGGACGATTCTGATCTGCTCGCCGAGCAACCGGCCGAGGATGTCGTTCATCTCGAGTACGGCTTGATTGAGATCGAAAACGGTCACTCGTAGCACTTGGCGGCGACCGAAGGCAAGCAGCTGACGGGTCAACTCGGTCGCGCGCTCGCTGGCGCGCGCGATCTCCCGAAGATCGTGAGCTAGCTCTTGATCGCCATTCGCGCGTTCGAGCGAGAGGTTGCAATAGCCGGAGATGGCGGTCAGCAGGTTGTTGAAGTCGTGCGCGACGCCGCCTGCGAGTTGCCCGACCGTCTCCAGCCGCTGCGAGTGGCGCAGCTTCTCTTCGAGGGCCTTGCGCTCGCTGGTGTCGAGGAAGAGACTTACACNGCCGACGACCTCGCCCGCCTGGTCTCGCAGCGGCGCCGACGAGACGATGACCTCGACCGTCGAGCCGTCCTTTCGCTGCCTATCGGTCTCTCCGTGAAAGGATTCGCCAGCGAAGAGCCGCTCGAGGTTGTGGGTTGCCTCCGTGCTCGCGCAGAGGGGATACGGCTTACCGATCGCCTCTTCCGCCCGCCAGCCGAAGAGCCGCGCGGCGCCTGGATTCCAGAGCGTGACGAGGCGCTTGCTATCGACGGCGACGATCGCAAGCGGCGCCGTTTCGATCAGCGTCTCGAGCTTCTCGAGAGTCTCGGCAAGCTCATCCTCATGGCGTTGCTGGACATGCAGGATCAGACCCATCCGCAGGAAGACGGCGGCGATCATGAACGAGCCGAGGGCGACGAACAGCACGGGATTCAAGGCTTCTCTGCGTGCGGCGATCAGGATCGCGATCGGCATGCCGAGACAGGCCAGAGCAAGCACAGACGTGCGAATGACCCAGGGCCGCCGGATCAGACTTGGCTTCGACGTGCCAAGCGAGCGCATCGATGGATGCAAGCCGGCGAAGCCCCAGAGGACGTAGGCGAGCATCCAACCGGTATCGCGCCAGGAGTCCAGATAAGTTCCTCGGACGGAACCGAAGGCGGAAAAGGCGTCTGAAACGAGGAACACCGCGATCCCCAGCGTCAGGGCCTGCAGCGCCCGCGTGCGCCGGAGCGAACGCATCATGAGAAGCTGGCCGAGACCGACGAGCAACATCGCGTCGAGTGCCGGATAGGAGACCGCGGTGATTGTCACGAGATCCAGGCCGTGCCGCTGACCGCCCGCAGGGGCGATTACGGCCGCCCACGTGAAAGTGCCGAAAGCCGTCGCGAGGATCGCGCTCTCGAGCAATCCACCGAATGCCCCCGTCGTGTGCCGGCGCCAGAACCAGACAAGCGTCACGAGCATAAGCGGATAGCCACCCAGGTAGACAACGTCGATTGGCGAGGGGAACGGCACCGTGTGCCCGAGCAGTTCGACCCCCCACCACAGCCAATCGGCAACAAGCCAGGCGGTGGCGCCCCCCAACAGCAAGGCCGCGATCCAGCGGCCCGAGAAACTACGGCGCAAGATCCCAACCCAGCCGAGTCCGAGCGCGGCCGTGCTGACCGAGTAGTAAAGAAGGTTTCCGACGGCGATCGAGGGGGCGAAAGCGTAAGCGACGCTTCCTGCCGTTCCGATGCCCAACACTGCCCAGGCAAGGCGGACAAAGGTCCGATCAGAACCGTTTTCAGTCGCAGCCATATACGAACGTCATCGACCTACCGGTGCAGGGATATACCGGCATCGGGCCGCCGTCTGGTCGTTCTACGCCGAAGCGGAGCGTGTTCCAACCCAAATAGGGAGAAATAGCGCGTCGAGCGCCAGCCCGGCCTAACTAACGAACAGAGCTAGGCACGCGCAGCGGCAGCCGCAACGAACGCGGTCACAAGCGGATGCGGGTCATCCGGCTGGTAGCGCGCCTGCGGCACGTACAGCGTCGCGACGAAGAACGGGTGCGCCGGCAGCTCGAAGACTCGCGCGGCGCCGTCGCCGCCCGTTCCGCTCACCGCCAGACCGCGCTCCTCGACTCTCGCCCGGTACGCCGGGTTGAGCCCAAAACTGCAGAAGAAGGGCTCGACTGCCGCGGGCNCCCCGTAGATGGCGGCGACACGAGAGCCCGGCTCGAAGAAGACCTCGTGGCTATGGTCGGCGAGTGAGACGGGAAGCCTGACCACCGCCAGCTCGCGAGCGCCTGGATTCGATTCCTCATGATCCGCTTGCTCGATGCCGAGCACGTCGCGCGCGAATTCGACCGCCACGTGCTGGAAGCCGCCGCAGGTGCCAAGCAGCGGTACTTCCCGTTCGCGCGCAACCCTTATCGCCTTGAGGGCGCCGTCCATGTTCCGGTAGGGGCTGCCGGGCGCGACCAGAAGACCCGCGTAGGAGGCGAGCTCGGCGTCGTCCATCCCGGCCGCCCTCTCGGTGGCGAGCCACTCGAAGCGAAGGGGCGGCTGAACCGCATGCCCGAGCGCCTGCTGTGTCGCCTTGTGCGTCGGTCGCTCGGCGCCGTAGTCGCCGACGACGGCGATCGTGAGCTCTGGAGTTCCGTCCGTAACGCTCATGCCTCTACTTACTCCTACCACTCGTACCGTTCGTATGCGAACCCGAATCGCGATGCGCGAGTTCAGCACCGGAAGCTTCTGTAGCTTTCGGTTAGCGTAAATCGTCGAGGCCCACAGGATTCCTCTATGACTAGATACCGAGCTCGAGCATTCGCCTTCGCTCTCATCTCGATCGTAGGAGCGATCGTTGTTGGGGCGTTGGCCTTTTGCTCCACCGGGGCGAACGCGACGGGTAATCCCACAGCGCGGCAGCTGATCGGCCACTCCGTTCAGGGACGGGCTATCTACGCCTACCGGCGGGGCGACCCGTATGGCTCGACGGTGCTGATCGTCGGATCAATCCACGGCAACGAGCCCGGCGGAGTGGCCGTCGCGCGGCGCCTGTTGAAGACGCCCGCGCCCGAAGGCGTCGATCTCTGGGTCATCCCCAACCTCAACCCGGACGGCCGGGCGGCCGGAACGCGTGGGAACGCGCACGGCGTCGATCTCAACCGCAACTTCCCCTGGCACTGGCGGCACCTGGGCGGAGCCTTCTACTCGGGTCGCCGCGGCTTGTCGGAGCCCGAATCTCGCGCCGCCTATCGCCTCATCAAACGCCTGCGGCCACGGCTGTCGATCTGGTTCCATCAGCCGCTCGGAGCGGTGAGCGTCACAAAACGCGCGTTCGCGCTCGAGCGCAGGTTCGCCCACCTGGCCGAGCTAAGGCTCGCGCGGCTGCCGGCCTACCCGGGCAGCGCCACCTCCTGGGAACGCCACACTCTCCCGGAATCCGCGGCGTTCGTCGCCGAGTTGCCGGACGGGACGATCGGCGCTCGCAAGGCCAATCGCTACGCGCGCGCGGTGCTTGCGGTCAGCAGCTACTAGTAGTCGCGTCGTAGCCACGCTCTCAGGACGACCTTCACGCACTATTGAGCTGGCGCGCCCTTTTTCTGTGCCTCGCTCGCGTATCGTTCGGCATCGCGGGTTGCTCGATCTGAGTCGTAGGGTCGGCCGGCCCAGCGAAGCATGTTCGACCAATCGCGAGCGATAAGGGCTGCTTCCTGCCAAAGCTCGCTGCGTTTCGCGAGCTCGAGAACGCACTTGAAGGCCTCGTCGGCGATCTCGTAGTCTGCTTCTCCTGCCGCCGCGAGCGCCTTGGCATAGAGCGCGGGCGCGATTTCGGGCGTGTGCTCAGGCATCAGGGAAACTGCTTCCTCGGCGGCTTGGCGGGCTTCTGCGAAGCTGCGATTACGAGCGGCAAGTAGCGCTTCGAGCCCTCGCAGCGTGCCGCGATCAGCGGCTTCGGCGTGGGCCGGCAGAAGAGCTCGTGCAGCCCGGAGATGCTTCTCGACGCCTGCCGTCGTTCCACCCCAGAGGAGTATCTGCGCACAGACGAGGTGAGCACCCGCGAGCCGAATCGTGTCCTCGGTGCCTCGAAGGAGCGTGATCGCCTGCCCCATGTGTCGCAGCGCGAGCCGGCGCTCGTTCTGCATGGCGGCAACGCGAGCGAGCGACCAGTGCATACGCGCCTGCGCGTAGGGATCGCTCTGCTCGAAGTCACCGCCGTACTCCTCGAGTGCGACCTTCGCGCGCTCGTGCTGGCCGAGATCTGAGAGCGCGTGGCTCAGGTGTGTCGCAATCAACATCCGAAGCTGTCCGTTCTCGGGCGCTACCTGACCGAGCGTTCGCTCACAGGCGACGACGGCTTCTTCGGAGCGCCCCGATTGGCGATAGGAGGCGATCAGAGTCGTGTAGACATCGGGGAACAGCTCCGGCCGGATGAGCGGATGCGCACCGGCAGCTTCTAGCTCGCGAATCGCATCCGCGAGCCGGCCTGAAGACGCGGCGGCCATGCCAAGCGTCGCCCGCGCTCTGGCCACGATGTCGAGCTCGCCTTCGCTTTGTGCGCGGGCGATTAGCACTTTAGTGTCACGCTCGACGGACCCCGTATCCGCCTCGAGGCGGACGCGGAGCTCGAGATCGGCGAGAGCAAGTTCGAGCTGCTCGCGCGTCGTGACGTCGATGCCGTGCTCGAGGTACTCGACCGGGACGCCGAGCTTGCGCGCGATCTGACGTAGCGCCGCGAGCGACGGCTGCCTAGCGCCTGTCTCGATCCGTGAAACGTGGGCGTTCGTGACGCCTGGGCCGGAAAGGTCGACCTGGGTGAGCCGCCGTTCCTTTCGCAACCGGCGGACTCGCTGCCCGACAGTTTCGTTCTCGAGGCCGTCGTTCTTTTTCTTCATGCGCTCTGTATTCTGGTCATTGTCAGGAGTCAGTGCAACGACAAGTAGTTGTCGCGTGACAAAGACGGTGTAACGCTTCTCGCATCTCCGTCCAACGCCACCGAGCGAGAGGAGGTGCACCGATGCGCGTACGTCTCACCATGCTGGCCGCAGGATTAACAACGCTAGCGACATTATTTGGCTTCTATCGCGGCTGGTAATCGTCGTCTTTCGGGCAGGTAAGGCCGGCGCGGGGAGTTCGATGTCTCGTTCCCGCGCCGTCCTTACCTTCCGAGATCGTCCATGCTCGCGCGGAAACCGAGTGTGCTTCGTTTTCTCAGATGCTCGGCGCCTGGGATTCTCTTCTGCTCGGATCTCATCTCCAACATGCCTCAGTCCTTCTCATCGCCTTCGGCGAGAATCCGGTAGAGCGAGCGGCGGACATCGGTGAGGAGCTTACGAGCCTCCTCGACCTGTACGTCACTTCCCGCCTGCATCACCTGCATGGCAGCGAGCCCTAGCTGGCGAACCAGCGAGCCGAGCTCGAGTGCCTGCTCGCCGACGCCTCCCGCCATCGCCTCCCAGGGGGGAGGCGCGTTTTCCCCGCGCTCCTCGAGCACGGCGCGACCCGAATCGGTCAGCTCGAGCAAACGCTGGCCCTCGCTCTCCTGCGAGCGCACCAGCCCTTCGTCCTCGAGCTGCTGCAGTGTGGGGTAGACCGAGCCGGGGCTGGGGCGCCAGACTCCCTCGCTTCGCTCTTTCACCTCTTGCATGATCTGGTAGCC
>JGI24144J35610_10000663_pt1 | contig 10944 bp, 7 predicted proteins | sample BarGraIncu01121A_FD_35610 | JGI IMG/M metagenome (IMG submission 35610)
TTTTCATTCGATCATTTATTAACCAATACCTGTTATAATTTAAAATCCAAACCCAGATTTATCGCTACGAAAGTATGTGAACCACCTGTTTGAAATGTATANTGCAGTTTTGTTTTAAAAAGCAAATCAAATGCTTTTCCAAGGGGAATTATTACTCCCGGACCTACATTGACTCCAAAACTCGTTTTTGATTCACTCGGAATTGTTACTGCCGGGTCTGTGGTAGGCGTCCATTCATTCATGGTAAATATATATACACCCAATCCTGCTTCAACGAAAATCTGAGCTTTTATTGACCGGCTTGAAAAAATGTATCTCGGTCCTGCGCAAATCGCGATGTAACTTGCATTCGGACCGGGAGGTAATTCAGTTTTTATCGGCATATTAAAAAATGTTCCGTTTATATAAAATGACGTCTCCCTGTTAATTTTCAACCCAATGTCCAGACCGGCATTCCAACTTGCATTGTATAAATCATTCAAACCGGAAACCGGAAATTGAACACCGCCTATAGGAGCGATAGAGACTACAGGATATACATCGGTGACAGTCTTAGTAGGCTGCGCTTGTGTAATGTTAGCATTGAATAATGCAAACATTAACAAGGCGAACATTAAGATTTGTATTTTTTTAAACATGATTTTGTTCCTTTCGTTATTTTTAAAGAAATTATAAGCTTTTTACTGGTTAAATATAAGAAAATATAATTAGTTAAAAAATCGTACAAATGGATGAAAAAGGGATTAGCCCATATGGACTATAAAATGGACTAATCCAAACGGAGTAGCCCCTTTTTCATCCATTTGGTCTATATTATTTTTATACAATAATACATATTTTCATTTTGAATAAATGATAATGGAGATTTCCCAAAATTATGATGATATAAGAATCAGATAAATAGCGGGGAATAAAAACAAAAAGAAGCTAAGTGAAATGAAGAAGAAGGAAATAATTAATTTTGGAGATAAGACCCAATGAAAAAAAGTAATGTAAAATTTAAGAGACATACTCTTCCAAAAGCCCCAACCAGTATTCAGGGATTGGACGAAATCACGGGTGGTGGATTACCGAAAGGAAGACCAACGCTAATATGCGGAGGTGCGGGTTGCGGAAAGACACTTTTAGCAATGGAATTTCTTGTTCATGGTGCAACACTGCACAATGAACCGGGTGTTTTTATTTCGTTCGAGGAAACCGAAAAAGAACTTACTGCTAATGTTGCTTCACTGGGATTCGATTTGGATAAACTTGTATCCCAAAAAAAGATTTGGCTTGAACACATTAACATTGAACGAGGCGAAATTGACAAGAGCGGTAAATATAATTTGAAAGATTTGTTCGTTCACGTTCATGATGCAATTGAAAGCATCGGAGCAAAACGTGTTGTACTCGATACAATGGAAGCACTCTTCACAGGATTGTCCGATTTTTCTGCTGTACGTAAAGAACTGAGGCGGTTATTCGGTTGGTTAAAAAAGAGAAGAGTTACGACAATAATAACGGGAGAACGCGGCAATAATACTTTAACACGCCAGGGTTTGGAAGAATACGTTTCCGATTGTGTCATATTCCTGGATCATCGCGTCAGCGATCAATCATCCATACGACGCTTGCGAATTGTTAAATATCGGGGTTCAACTCACGGAACAAATGAATATCCTTTCTTAATTGATGAAGATGGTTTTTCTGTTCTGCCGGTCACTTCGCTGGGATTTAATCACATTTCATCCAAAGAAAGAATTTCTACAGGCATTCCACGTCTCGATACAATGCTGTCCGGCAAAGGTTACTTTTGCGGCAGTACAGTGCTTGTTTCAGGTACAGCCGGTACAGGCAAGACGAGCATTGCAGCTCAATTTGTTGAAGCAGCATGCAAGCGCGGGGAGCGGGTTCTTTATTTTGCTTTCGAAGAATCCCCGAGTCAGTTTATGCGCAATATGTCTTCAATTGGAATATACCTGGAACCGTGGGTGAAAAAAGGATTGCTCAACTTTCATGCAACACGCCCAACACTCCATGGATTGGAACATCATCTGACGACTACAATCAAATTAATTAATAAAGTTAAACCGCAAATTGTTGTTCTGGACCCTATAGATGCGTTCGTGATGGGAAATAACCAAACTGAAGTAAAAATAATGTTACTGCGTCTTGTGGATTTTTTGAAGATGAGGAATATCACTGCATTCTTCGCAAGTCTAACGAGCGCAGGCGATATTCAAGAGCTTACAGATATGTCATTATCATCCCTGATAGATACCTGGCTGCTTTTGCGTGATATTGAAATTGGCGGTGAGCGTAACAGAGGTTTGTATATTCTTAAATCCCGCGGTATGGCTCATTCCAATCAGATCCGTGAGTTTATACTTACCGACCATGGAATAGAATTGCTTGATGTTTATGTTGGTCCGGAAGGTGTATTGACAGGCTCAGCTCGATTATCACAGGAAGCGAAAAACGATGCTGAACAATTATTACGTAAGCAGGAAATTGAACGCAATCAATTTGGATTAGAGCTTAAACGTGCAGCAACTGAAGCCCAGATTGTAGTTTTACGCTCTGAATTTAAAGAAGAAGAATCAGAAACACTCAAGATTATTGAAATGGAAAAAGCAAAAACTGAAAGATTTGCACAAGATAAGAAAAAAATGGCAAAGAGCCGAAAGGCAGATAAATCAATAAAAAAAACAGTATAACCGGTTAGAAAAGTTTAATCCGTAATAAAAAATAATAAAAAACCACAAAGTAACATCTACAAAATATAAAAGACAGAGACAGCGGCTTTTATAAAGAGAAAAACGCCGAGCATTAATAATATTATTCCGGCAATTATATTAAGTTTGTTTACAGTTGTCTGATTAATCCGCTTCTTATTACCCGTTATTAATTTTAACAGTGTATAGAACCATGCCAGCGTCCCTGTAAATGCTCCTATTGAAAATAATAGTCCGCCAAGAAAAGAGGAACTCAGAAAATTATATCCTTTTAAATATCCAACAAGTGCAATCCATGATGCAGGCAGAGTCAACGAAGACATACATAACAACACTCCCATAAAAAATAGTCCAAAGAAATTTGATTTATTAATTTCCGGAACTTTAAGATGCTTTGCCAGGTTTTCTGCTTTTTCTGTCAGTTTACCTGCCTTCTCAATAGCTGAATCTAACTTTGAAGATTCTTCTGCTTCCAGTTTGGTGTATGTAATCTTTGATCTTATAATTTTCAGACCATAAATAATAACAATAACGCACCCGGAAAAAGTGAGCACTATTTCTATCATATAAGCATTATTAGCATAAAAATCGGCTACGACTGAAGGAAAAAAGGAAATAATCAAAGTAATTCCGGCGAAAGCTATAAGACAATAGAAGAAATCCATGAATGCAGCACCAGCGGCAATTGCTTTACCCTCTTTTATTTCATTATTAAATCCTTTAGAAATAATAGCAAAGGCAATTGGTCCCATCGGAGGAATTGAAACAATAAATCCGGTTAATATTCCTGCTATTAAATTAATAATTAAAGTCAAATTATTTTTGGTAGTTTAAGTTCTTTAATCATTAAGTTGCATTAAGTTATCTTGCTGTGTATCCGTCATAGTTATGTATTTTCTAACATATTCATTATTTTTAATCTAAAAATGTAAAGTTATTAAGGATTATTATATTAATATTATAATATTAATTTTACTTTCAGTAAAATTTAACTAATTACTTAATTGGTCATTTTATTGCCTTTATCGATGTCGCAATAATTATAATTAATATATTATAAAGATAACAAAAAGTAATTAATTATTTAATAGTGCAAAGGAATGAAAAAGGAACTAATCCAAATGGATTAGTTCGGCAATAAATTTCGGAAAATTCATATATTGCAAAACGATAACATTAACATTGCTATTATTAAAAAAATAGAAATAATACACCTTGCACGGATTAATGTTAAATGTTCATTAATTTATTTTGTATAATGAAAGTAGTTGTGCTTCATAACTAAGTGTTATTTTGTATAATAAAGGATAACTATTATACAAATGGAGAAAAATTTGGATATTAGAGAAAAGTAAATGCTATTTCTCGGATGTATTTCTGCATGTTTGCCGTATTTCTATCCGGAAGGGGATTACACCAAAACAGTGATTCGTCTATAACATTTTAATTTCTTTAATTTATAAATACACATAAAATGTTACTTGCGCTAGGTTTGCAGCGAAAATAATATAGGGAACAGTTTAGAGCTTCTTACCCTTGTTTATTTGGAATCTGTGGAGCCAACTAATTTATTGTAGAGCCAAGCAAATACCAACCCGCCAACCAAGCCATCGAAAAACGCCCATACCAAACCTATAACGCTTCCGACAGGGGAAATCGAGTAACCACGGTACAGCTTGCCAATGAGTGTAGGATCCCCGGTAGATCCGTCAAATGCAATTATCCACCAGGTAAGGAAAAATAATCCTAATCCCCACACTATGCCACAAGTAAGTGCGAATGCTTTTATGTTGAGTTTCATGTTTATTCTCCTTTCGCTTTTTAATGGAAAAAAAGAATATTTAATATTAAATTCAGATTAGTAAAGTTTAATAGTCTGAGAATTTATTTTAAAGGTAAATTTTTTCCACTAAATTTTTTAAATTAAATAAATGAGTTCAAACATATCAGCAAAAAAACGGGAAGAAACCCATATAAAATCTCTTATTATTCAGTTAAATAACAGAAACGGGTTAGTTCGAACTAAAGCACGTGAGTCACTTAAATTATTTGGACATAAAGCTGTAGATTTCCTTGCAGAACATTTAGTAAACAAGAAGAAAATTATCCGATGGGAGGTAGTGAAGACTCTTCTTGAAATACGAGACCTGCATTCCGGTTCTCTGTTCTTGCTTGCCCTCAAAGATGAAGATCCCGACGTCCGATGGCTTGCAGCTGAAGGTTTGATCTCACTTGGTGAATCCGGAGTGATCACGATACTTGAAGGATTAATCTCAAACATTGATTCTTTTTATATCAGGAAAGGTGCACATCATGTGCTAAAGGAATATTCGAAACACTATTCTTCCCGAAAACTGAATAAATTACTCTCTACTTTAATAAAATCTGATTCTGAATTCTATTCACCGATGGCTGCAATAAAGTTTTTAAGAGAACTAAGAGAGGAAACCAATAAAAATCATTAAATTCAGGATTCAATTATAAGAATAATTAAAAAATCAATTTTGAAGAAGCGAAAAATATCAACATTGCGGAACTACCGTGGATATTTAGTAATGAAATTTAGAAATAAAAAATCTTCTAATTAAATACTATTTTTAACTTAATTAATTATCACAATCTTGATAATATTTAATTACTAAGAAATTTTGCATTTATATAACAATGATTAAGTTTCGGGGAATAAACAGACACCTCCAACAAACAGAACATTTGATGATGATAATTTTATCCATTATCATTGGTACTTTAGCCGGATTCGCAGCTGTTGGAATAAGAATTTTAATTAGTAAAATTACAAGTATTTCATTTCCCGGTGATAATAGTTTATTAGAAAATATAATTTATCTTCCATGGTATTTAAAGATTATTATCCCTGTAGTTGGAGGATTAATAGTTGGTCCTTTAATTTATTTTCTCGCTCCCGAAGCCAAGGGTCATGGTGTACCGGAAGTAATGGCAGCGATGATTCAAAAAGGCGGCAGGATAAGACCTCGTGTTGCTTTGATTAAAGCTATTGCTTCTTCTATTACAATCGGTACCGGTGGTTCGGTCGGCAGAGAAGGTCCGATTATACAGATAGGGGCAAGTATTGGTTCAACAGTGGGCCAATTTTTAAAATTATCCCCGAGAAGACTTAAGACACTCGTGGGATGTGGAGCTGCTGCAGGCATAGCGGCTGCTTTTAATGCACCTGTAGCTGGTATTCTATTCGCTCTCGAGTTATTATTGATGGATTTTTCTGCTGATAAACTTATTCCCATTGCTATTTCTTCTGTAATTTCCACATCTATATCAAGAGGTATGGAAGGTAACTATGCAGCATTTACTGTTCCTACATATTCTATGCAAACACCTTATGAACTTCTGTTTTATGTAATTCTTGGTTTGATAGCTGGAATCATTTCATTTTTCTTCATTAAAGTATTGTACTATTCCGAATATTTGTTTGATGAAAGAATAAAAATTCCCGGATACATTAAACCCTTAATTGGTGGCGTAATTCTCGGAATCATAGCAATATTTTTTCCTCAAAGCCTTGGTATGGGTTACGATGTCATAAATCTTGCTCTTCAGGGAAAAATCATTCTTATTACTTCATTCATATTGATCTTTGTTAAAATACTTTCAACTTCGGTTACCCTCGGTTCCGGAAGTTCCGGTGGAATTTTTGCACCTTCACTTTTTATGGGGGCAATGCTCGGAAGTTTGTTCGGCGGAATTGTTCATTTTGTTTTTCCTGAAATAACGGCAGGACCAGGAGCTTATGCTTTGGTTGCGATGGCAGGACTTGTTGCAGGTTCGACACGGGCAACAATCACGGCGATTATAATTGTTTTTGAAATGACTGCTGATTATCATATCATATTACCTCTTGTAATCGTTTGCGTAATCAGCACCTATATATCTGCTAAACTATCAAGGGAATCAATTTATACTTTAAAACTTGTTTTGAAAAATATAAATATTAAAGAGGGCATAGAAAGTAATGTGATTGAATCATTCCAGGTTAGAGATGTCTTTAAACCCGGGATAGAATCTGCGATAACAGAGGAACAAAATGTCGAAGATATATTGGATAAAGCAATCAGATTCGAAAATCCCGTATTACCGGTTATCAACAATGAGAAAAAACTTAAAGGTGTAATTACTCTTTCTGACTTATTTTATATTTTTAAAAACAAAGAACATCATGAAAATATTCTTATAGCTAAGGATATTATGAATTCAAACATTTTACCTTTAACACCCGAACAAAATTGTCATAAAGCAGTCGAAATAATCAGGAAATTTGATATAGAGGGATTACCGGTTGTCAACAATACAAAAGATATGAAGCTGATTGGTATGCTTTGGAGCGGGGACATACATTCGCTTTACTTAAAAGAAATCGAGAGGCTTGATTTTGTATCAAAACTCTCAAGCAGTATTATGATAAAAGATTCCGATACTCAAGTTACTTTACAAATAGGATATATTGCTGCAGAAATCAAAATCCCGGATTTTTTTATAGGTAAAATGATTTCTGAATTAGATATAAGACAAAAATTCGCAGTGGATATATTATCAATTAAAACGTTTGATAATAACAAAGAATCACTTGTTACCTTTCCAAAGTCTGACTATATTTTTAAGAATGACGATAGGATAATCATCGCCGGATCACATAGAAATGTAAATATACTCAAAAACAGTTAATTTATTCTATTTGCCAATAATATTTATATAATTTACAATATTGAGAATTCGCTGATAAGAATTATTAATTTATTTAATTCGTTAAAACTGAATCTATGTCACTATTATTTGTTTTATTTTTAGTTAATTAAATATATTTAACCATTAAATTAATATGTTAAGTACAATATTTGGAAGGATTAAAAATATTTTTGATCTCGATACGGATTCAAGTAAAATATCCACGATCGAACAAATTAATAAAGATGTACATCTGAGAGGTCCAAATATTGTATATCTAATTTGTTCGGCAATACTGACATCGGTGGGACTTGATATCAATTCTCCTGCGGTTATTATAGGAGCGATGCTGATATCACCGTTAATGTCTCCGATTCTAGGAATTGGTCTCTCTGTGGGAATACAAGATAAAGAAAGTTTCTTTACATCTCTTCGTGTATTCAGTATTTCCGTTTTAGTTAGTTTGCTTGTGAGTACTTTATATTTTATTTTATCCCCGCTGGGCAATACAACTTCCGAAATATTAGCAAGGATAAAACCAACAGCGCTTGACATCATAATTGCCTTTTTTGGCGGAATGGCAGGTATTGTGGCAATCACCAGGTCGAAAATGGCAGCTGTAATACCCGGTGTTGCAATTGCAACAGCATTGATGCCTCCTATCTGCACGGCAGGTTATGGGCTAGCCAGTGCTCAGTTTGAATATTTCTTCGGTGCAATTTATTTATTTTTCATAAATACAGTATTCATCTCGTTTTCGTCTTATCTCATTGTCAGATATTTAAAATTCCCCTTTAAGGAATATTTAGACAGCAAAAGATTATTACGGACAAAAATAATAATTTCTGTGTTTGTAACGCTGGTTGCAATACCCAGTTTTATAATATTTTATAGTGTAATAAAAGACGTAAAAGCAAATAAAAATATAGAAAAATTTGTGAAAGAACAAATACAACAAAATAATTTAAAGGTTATTGAATGGAAATTTATTCCTCAAAAAAATAATCCTAACATATTGAGTGTTTATGTCGTGGGAAATAAAATGACAACAGGAAGAAAAGATTCTCTCAACAACTCTCTGGGTATGTTTGGTATAGAAAACACAAAAATAGATTTCACACAATTGAGCGACGACAAAGGCATAGAGTTCATAAAAGGTGAATTAAGTACCGATATACTTTCAAAAATAAAATTAATACGGAAATCAGAGGCTGAAAACGAAACGGACTCTTTAAAAAATGCCTTAAAACAGGATTCGATAAAAGTACAAACCGTATTGAAGGACCTTATAATTTTTATCCCCGAAATTGATAATATCGGTTTTAGTCAAAATTTCTATAATTCATCTACAGTTAATGATACTTTAGAAATAAAGAAAATACCAATGTTTACAATCAACTGGAAGAAAAACACATCCACGAGAATAATTAATTCGAGGCAAAACGAGTTATACCAGTTCCTGAAAAACAAAATTCAATCTGATACAATTAATATAGTAAATCTAAAGTGAGTAAAACTTGATATTAAATGAATTTTTTCATAACTTTATTAAAAGGCTATATTACACACTTATTTAATCCGAAAAACCCGTTTATCGCTAACTATGGTATACGACCTTAGTTTTTAATTGATTTTAAGTCTGATTAAAAGTTAATCTGATAAATTTTATTTTCAGTAAAAATTAAGACGAAGCGATAAAATAAAGAACAAAATCAATTTTTCACGAATGAAAAATTAAAATTATATGAAATTATTTGTTATTTCAAACAGACTACCCGTTACTTTTACTAAAGAAAATGACGATTATTTAATAAATAAGAGTTCAGGAGGGCTGGTATCTGGTATAAGCGCTTATCTGGCTTCAATGAATTCATCATCATTGGATAAATCAAACTATTATTGGGTCGGCTGGCCGGGTTTATCATTTCCCGATAAGAAGCAAACTGAAATAAAGCAGGACCTTTTAAAAAAGAAGCTGGTTCCGGTTTTTATAAATGAAAAAACTATGGACAAGTTTTATTTTGGTTTTTGCAATAAGACCATCTGGCCTTTGTTTCATTATTTTTCCGCCTACACATTATATGATAACGATATGTGGGAGAACTATAAATTCGTGAATGAGAAATTCTGTGAAATTATTTGTGATATGGTTGAACCAAATGATACTATCTGGATTCACGACTACCATTTAATGCTGCTGCCTGCTCTTATACGCAAGAAAATTAATAATGCAAAAATAGGATTTTTTCTTCACATTCCATTCCCACATTTTGAGATTTTTCGATTTTTGCCCAGAGCATGGAGAGACAAGATATTGCGAGGATTATTAGGTGCTGATTTGATAGGTTTTCACACAAATGATTATTCAAGATATTTTCTTGGCAGTGTATTGCGGCTTTTGGGGTTCGATAATCATCTTGGCGAAATTCAACTCGATGATAGAATTGTTAAAGTTGATACTTTTCAGATGGGAATTGATTTCAAAAGTTTTGAGAATTTAGCCCGCTCGGAAAAAACCAAAACAGAATGCAGTTTATTAAAGCGGGGTTTGCCGAATCAAAAGATAATTCTTTCTATAGACAGGCTCGACTATACAAAAGGAATATTAAATCGTTTGCGGGGCTATCAGTTATTTCTTGAAAAAAATCCCGAATGGCACGGAAAAGTAACAATGCTTGCAATAACCGTCCCATCGAGGATAGGAGTCGAGAAATATAACCAGATGAAAAGAGAAATAGATGAAATCATAGGGAAAATTAATGGGTTATATAGTACTTTGATCTGGAATCCCATAATCTATCAGTATAGAAGTTTTTACGGAGAACAATTATCGGCTTTATATAAATTAAGTGATATTGCACTTGTAACACCTTTGCGTGATGGTATGAACTTAATTTCGAAAGAATATTTGGCGAGCAGGACAGATAACACCGGTGTTTTAGTATTAAGTGAAATGGCAGGTGCATCAAAAGAAATGATAGAAACAATTACAATTAATCCGAATCATATCGAAAACATAGCAGACGCAATAAAAAAAGCTCTGGAAATGAAGAAAGAGGAACAAATTTACAGAAACATGGCGATACGTAAAAGACTTAAAGCCAATGATGTTATTAAATGGGCTAATAATTTTTTAGTATCCCTGATTCACATTAAAAGTAAGCAAAGAACTTTTGAAAAAAAATATCTTGATGATAATATTAAGAATGAAATTATTAAAGATTACAAAAAGGCAAAGAAAAAAATTATATTTTTGGATTATGACGGCACCCTGGTTCCATTTGTTGACGATCCGGCAAGAGCAGAACCAGACAAAATATTAATGAATTTACTAACGGAATTAGCAAATGATCAGAGTGTTCATTTAGTAATAATCAGCGGAAGAGAATGCGAAACTCTGGATAAATGGTTCTGGAGCATAAAATGCAGTTTAGTAGCAGAACACGGTGTTTGGATAAAAAAACGTCTCAAAAAATGGAAAATATTCAGAAAGCTGGATGATAAATGGAAATTACAAATTAAACCTTAT
>JGI24144J35610_10000684_pt1 | contig 10693 bp, 12 predicted proteins | sample BarGraIncu01121A_FD_35610 | JGI IMG/M metagenome (IMG submission 35610)
AGACCGAAGACAAGATCCAGGTCTCGCGCCAGGTCTACAACGACACGGTGTTGAGCTATAACAACGCGATTCAGACCGTTCCGACGAACATGGTCGCCGGGGCGTTTGGGTTCAAGCCGCGTGAGTTCTTCGAGCTCGGCGACGAGGCCGCCCGCGAGGCCCCCGAAGTCAAGTTCTGATGCCGGCCCGGAAGCGCCTGCTCGGCCTGCTGGTCGGGTTGCTCGTGGCCGTCTGTGTGCCCGCGCCCGCGGCGGCGACGGTGCTTCACGATGCCGTGGTCAAGGCCGTCGTCGCGCCCGACGGCTCACTCTATGTCTCAGAGCAGATAGCGATGAGCGACGTGTTCCACGGCGCCTACCGGGACATCCCGCTGCGCAAGGGCGAGTCGATCGATCGCATCGCCGTTTACGAGCAAGCCGATCTCTACACGGTTGGAGGCAGCGCCGAGCTGGGCTCGATCGGAAGCCCGAGCACCTACGCAACGAAGCGGATCGGCTCGACGGAGAGGATCGTCTGGCACTTCGACAACCCGAGCGGCGGAGTGCGCACGTTCACCGTCTCTTATCGCTTCCGCGGGCTCGTCATCGCATACGACGACGTGGTGGACGTCTACCCGCAGGTCTGGGGCAGTAACTGGAACGTGTCGCTCCCCTCGCTGAGTGCGAGCATGCGCCTTCCGCGCAAGAAGATGAGCTCGAGCTACCGCGTCTGGGGCATGCCCGTATACGTGCACGGCAACGTCGAGCGTCGCCCCGGCGAAGCTCTTCTCCAGGCATCGTCGGTCTCTCCCGGGCAGTTCGTCGAAATGCGGGTTGTATTCCCCCGCTCGTTTCTGACCTCGACCGGCGGCGCTCAGGTGCGAAGCGGGCCCGGGCTGGAGCGAATCGTGGCGCAGCAGAAAGCGAGCTACCGGGCCTACGACCGCGACCGAAGGCGCATTCACGATGCGCTCGTACACTGGAAGCGGACGCTGGCGATTCTCTTCGCGCTGGCTTTCCTGCCGGCGGTCCTCGTCACGGCGCTCGTCTACGGCTTTTTCGGGCGCGACCGGAGCAAGGGCTACGACCGTACATACGAGCAGGAACCGCCGTCCGACCTCTCGCCGGCGCTCGCCTCGGCGCTTCTCCGGCAGCGTGCCAATGCCGGGGCTAGCGAGTTCACCGCGACGCTGTTCGATCTCATTCGCCGCGGGCACTACAAGGCCGCGCACGTCACCAGCGAGCACTCGACCTGGGCCGGCCTTCACCACGCGGACGTGGCCGATCTCGAGCTCTCGAAAGGCAAGCCGGTGGCCGATCTCACCCCCTGGGAGCTGGCGGTCGTCGAGGTCGCCGACGACGTGCTCGGGAAGGAAGGGAGCGAGCGCCTGTCCCGCTTTCATACACGTATCGCCGCCGAGCGAGCGACAAGCGCCGAGCGCTTCAAGCGCTTCACGACGTCGGTCTCGGACGAGATCGATAAGCAGAGCTGGTACGACAACCGAGGTCTCGCGGTGCTCATCACCAGCTGCGCCCTCTTCCTCGCCGCCGACGCCCTGCTCTTCTTCTATGGAGTGCAGACATTCCGCACACTCGCGCCTCAGTACAAGAGCGTGGCAGCCATCGTCCTCGGCGTCTGCGCGGGCTTCGACGCGCTCATCGTCGGGGTCGCACTGGCGAAGGTGCCGCTCTGGCGCTCGCGGAAGAAATCGGTAGAGCTCGAGGGGCAGCGCTGGCGGGCTTTCCGCCACTACCTGAACGACTTTCCCAGGCTCAAGGAGGCACCGCCTTCGTCCGTCGCCTTGTGGGAGCGCTACCTCGTCTACGGCATCGCCTTCGGCATCGCCGAGCGCGTTCTTCAGGGGGCGCAGATCCACATGCCGCAGGAGCTGCACGACCAAAGCTCGCTCTACTGGATTAGCCCGAATAGCGATCTCGGCTCCGGTGCGAGCGCACTCGGGATTTCGAACCTGACCTCCGGCTTCGGTTCGGCATTCACGCCGCCTTCGTCCGGTTCGAGCGGCGGCTTCGGCGGCGGCTTCGGCGGCGGAGGTGGTGGAGGCGGAGGTGGTGGTGGTGGCGGCGGCTGGTAGTCAGGCTGACCGGCGCCAACGCTCGTAAAGAGCCAGCGCGCCGGCCACGCCGACGTTGAGCGATTCGGCTCCGCCGGCCAGTGGAATGTCGCCAGTTCGTCGCATCCGGCCGCGACGTCTTCGGGCAAGCCCTCGCGCTCGGCGCCAAGCACGAAGCAGACGCGCCCCGATAGATCGACCTCGGCGAGCGGCGCACCGCCATGGGCGACCAGCCCAACGCGACGTCCGGGCGCCTCGTCGAAGCCACCTACCGGAACGCGGAAGACGGCGCCCATCGAGGCTCGCAGCGCCTTCGGCCCGGTTAGGTCGGCGCAGCCCGAAGAGAGGCAGAGGTAAGCCGGACCGAGCGCATCGGCACTACGGAGAAGCGCGCCCACGTTGCCCGGATCGGCGACTCGCCAGAGCGCGAGCCCCGCTTCGACGGCGTTCGCCGGATCGAGCCGCGGCAGCGCCGAGCGGCGGAAGACGGCGATCGCCCGGGCGGGATGAGCCAGCTCGGAGAGCTCGGCGAGTAGCTCGGACGCGACGAGCGTCGCCCCGGGGGCCCGTTCCTGCAGAACCGGCCGGCCGGCGTCCACGAGCAGCTCCTCAGGCTCGAGCCCCGCCTCCAGCCCGGCGACGATCAGATCCTCGCCCTCGCAAGCGAACAGCCCCAGGCGCTCGCGCTGGTTGGCGCTCTGCAGCCGGCGCACGAGGCGCAGCTTCGGGTTAAACGGAGATGTGACGGGGCTATCCACGCTATTTCGCTTCGCCGAGCTTGTCTTTCACGAAGCTACCGATCGCGGCGAGGGCGTGCTTCGCCTCGGGCAGGATGACCGCGTAGGCCTGGAAGACGTGCCACATCCCCGACCATACGTCGAGCTGCGCGTCGACACCGGCGGCACGCGCGTTTTCGACCAGCCGCACCGAGTCGCTGAGCAAGATCTCGTCCTCGCCGACCTGTACGAGCAGGCTCGGCAGCCCGTGTAGATCCTTCTCGAACAGCACCAGCTCGCGTGGATCCGTCTCCGTCCCGCTCAGGAAGGCCTCGGCGCAGGCTCGCGCGAAGTCCTCGTCGATCAGGGGATCGAGCGCAGCGCGAGCCCTGTACGACTCTCCGTCGGGGATCTGCGAGAGCCAGGGAGAAAGCAGAAAAGCGGCTTTCGGCAGTTCTTCTTTCCCGTCTCTGAGCGCGAGCAACGTCGCCAGCGCGACGCCGCCGCCGGCCGAGTCGCCGGCGACTGCGATCTGCCCCGCCGCGACTCCCCTTTCTCTCAACCAACGGAAAGCGCGTAGACCGTCTTCGAAGGCGGCCGGGTGCTTGTGCTCGGGCGCCAGGCGGTACTCGACGACGAGCGCGCGCACACCGCAGGCCGCCGAGAGCCTCGTTGCCAGATCGCGGTGGGTCGAGCAGGAGCCGGCGATGTAGCCGCCGCCGTGGAAGTAGAGGATCGTGCGCGCGTCGCCGGCGGAGACATCCTTCGCCCGCACGAACTCGGCGCGGAGGCCCTCGATGCTCACCTGCTCGACACGGGTGCCGCGCGGCAGGATCTGATGCTTGGCCAGCGCCTCTTGCCGGTGCCGATACTCGTCGATCGTCCGACCATTCAGGATGGCCACATGCCGCATGAGGCGCTTTACGATCAAGGAGCGAACGACACGGCTGCGGGCGGAGGGCATCTCCATGAAAACCTACCCCGGTTCGACGCGCGCGTCACTGCCCGCACGGGATGGATAGCCGAACCAAATCGGTCGAGTCGCTCGGCGAGACCGACCGCCGGTCGTGCGCGCTCAGCTCTGTAGTGCGGCCTTCGCCTGCTCGGCGATGGCCTTGAAGGCGGCCGGCTCGCGCACGGCGAGGTCGGCCAGAACCTTGCGGTCGAGCTCGATACTCGCCTTCTTGCAGCCGGCGACGAACTGGTTGTAGGAGAGGCCCTCCTGGCGCGCCGCGGCGTTGATCCTGATGATCCAGAGGCGGCGGAAGTTGCGCTTGCGGTTGCGGCGGTCGCGGTAGGCGTAGACGAGCGAGTGGTCTACCTGCTCCTTGGCGTACTTGTAGCTCGACTTCTTGATNCCGAAGTAGCCGCGAGCCTGCTCGAGGACCTTGCGCCGNTTCTTGCGCGCGTGTACGGAACGCTTAACACGTGGCATGNGGCTCTACCTACCTTCCCAGCATNTTCTTGACGACGGCCGCCTGCGAAGCGCCNAGCACCTCGGGCTTNCGAAAGCCNCGCTTGCGCTTCTGAGTCTTCTTGCCGAGGATGTGGCTGCGCATCGCNCGACGGCGCACGACCTTGCCNNNCGCGCTGANCTTGAACTTCTTTTTTGCACCGCTGTGAGTCTTNTGTTTCGGCATCTCTCTCCTCGATACTTCACGCCCGCGCCTCAGGCGCCATCGGCTTCCTCGGCCACCGCTTGCTCCGAAACCACCGGACTCTTCTCGGTCTTTGCCTCGGGCTTGGTCTTCGACTTCTCTTCGGCAGGCTCTGTCTTCACTTTCGCTCCGTCGAGCTCCGCCTTCGCTTTATCTCCGGCGCTCTTCGTCGGCGCCAAGACCATGGTCATGTTCCTTCCCTCGAGCAGCGGGTGGGACTCGATCATCCCGATCTCCTGCACGTCCTCTGCCAGCCGCATCAGCAGGTCGCGCCCGCGATCCGGGTGGGTCGTCTCGCGCCCGCGGAACATGATCGTTACCTTGACCTTCGCCCTCTGGTTGAGGAAGCGAACGACGTGCCCCTTCTTGGTCTCGTAGTCGTGCACGCCGATCTTCGGCCGCAGCTTTATCTCCTTGATGTGAATCTGCTGCTGGTGCTTGCGAGCCAGCTTCGCCTTCTGCTCTTCCGCGTAGCGGTACTTGCCGTAGTCCATCACCCGGCAGACGGGCGGGTCGGCGCTCGCGGCGATCTCGACCAGGTCGAGATTCTTGGCGTAGGCGTACTCACGCGCCTCATCGGACGTCTTTATTCCGACTTGGGAGCCGTCTGCGTCGATCAGACGGACTTGCGGAGCACGGATGCCGTCGTTGATACGAGCATGCGGAACCGACGGGCGAGCGGGCTCATAGCGTCGCCGAGGTCTCAACTGGCGCTCACCAAGCTAGGGCTTCCTCCTCTTTCAGAACGACAAAACCGCTGCAGGCAGCGGCTCCGTTCTTTCACCAAACACCTTGGTTGAACCCCCGCCGGCTCTGGGCCGCGGAGGTGAGGGAACGGATGTGCCCCTACTTGCAGGCCGTAAATGTAGCCGATCCGGGGCAGCTGCGTATGCACTCGCCTCGCCGACCGTCAAGAGCTGGGCATCGAGGTGAGCAAAGTCAGCTCGATCACGAGCTCCTTGAGGCTCTTGTGCGACTGGGCGCCGCCGCGCTCACGCACCGCCAGATCGTCGGCCGATTCCTTATCGCCGTAGACGATCAGGCGCGGGATCTTCTCCAACTCGGCGTCGCGGATGCGCTTGCCGACCGTTTCGCCGCGATCGTCGAGCTCGACGCGGAAGCCGGCGCCGCGCAGGCCTTCCACGATCGAGCGGGCCGCTTCGACATGCCCCTCCCCCACCGGCAGTACGCGCACCTGCACCGGCGCCAGCCAGAGCGGAAGATCGCCGCCGGTGTGCTCGAGCAGAATGCCGATGAAGCGTTCGAAGGAGCCGAGCAGCGCGCGGTGGATGACGTAGACGGGGTGCTCGCTGTTGTCGGCGCCGACGTAGGTGAGCCCGAAGCGNGCGGGCATCTGGGCATCGAGCTGGATCGTCCCCATCTGCCAGGAGCGACCGAGCACGTCGGTGATGTGAAGGTCGATCTTGGGCCCGTAGAACGACCCCTCGCCCGCGCCGAGNGTGTAGGAAATGGCGTGACGATCGAGCGCAAGACGCAACTCGCCCTCGGTGAAGTCCCACTCCTCGTCCGAGCCGAGCTTGTTCTCGGGCCGCGTCGACAGCTCGGCGCGCGGCTCGATTCCGAACAGGCCGTAGACGTAGCGCAGATAGTCGAAACAGCCGTCGAGCTCGGCCGCGATCTGCTCCTCGCTGCAGAAGATGTGCGCGTCGTCTTGTGTGACATAGCGCACACGCGTGAGCCCATGCAGCGCTCCCGCGAGCTCGTTGCGGTGAAGAGGCGCTCCTTCGGCGTAACGCAGCGGCAGATCGCGGTAGCTGCGCAGCTTGCTGCCGAACAGGAGCATGTGACCGGGGCAGTTCATCGGCTTGATGCCGTAAACGTGCTCTTCGCCCACCGGGATCAGGAACATGTTCTCGCGGAACTTCTCCCAGTGACCGGACGTTACCCAGAGCGCCTTGTCGTAGATGAGCGGCGTCTTCACCTCGGAGTAGCCGCGGCGGGCGTTCTCGCGTAGGCGCAGCGCCTCGAGCTGGTTGAAGATCGTCATCCCCTTGGGGTGCCAGAAGGGCGAGCCGGGCGAGTGCTCGTCGAAGTGGAAGAGGTCGAGTTGTGTACCAAGCCGGCGGTGATCTCGGCGCTTGGCCTCCTCGAGCCGGGTCAGGTGCGCGTCGAGGTCTTTCTGCGAGAAGAAGGCCGTGCCGTAGATGCGGGTCAACTGCTTGTTGGCCGAATCGCCGCGCCAGTAGGCACCGGCGAGGCCCGTCAGCTTTAGCGCCTTGATCGGCCGCGAGTTGATCAGGTGGGGNCCGCGGCAGAGATCGGTGAAGTCGCCCTGCGTGTAGAGGGAGATCGTTCCCTCGGCATCGTCCACGAGNTCGACTTTGTAGGGCTCGTCTTCAGCCAGGAAGCGTGCGNGCGCCTGCTCGCGATCGATCTCCTCGCGCTGCCACTCGCGCCCCTCCGACAGCTCGCGTCCGATCTCCCGCTCGATGCCGGCCAGATCGTCCTCGACGATCGGCTCCGGGAAGTCGAAGTCGTAATAAAAGCCGTTTACGATCGCCGGCCCGATCGCCAGCTTGACGCCCGGGTAGAGCCGGCGCACGGCTTCGGCCAGCAGGTGCGCCGCGGAATGCCTGAGCACGAGGAGCGCGTCGGGATCGTCGGCGTTCTTACTCGTCAGGATCTCGATTTTCTGTCCGTCGCTGAGCGGCGCGCGCAAATCACACAGCTCGCCGTCCGCACGCACGCCGACCGCCTGCTCGGCGAGCCTCGGCCCGATCGAGCGCGCGGCTTCCAGCCCACTCGCCCCTTCGGGTAGCTCGAGAGGAGATCCATCGGGAAGCTGAATGTGCATGGACGAGAAGAATACTCACCGAGCAGTACCTCCCCTGGATAGAAATCCGCCCAAGGTGGGTACCGGACACCTGTGTCGATAATGGGACCAATGGTTCGCACTGACCGCCTGGCCGAAAGAGAGCTCCTGATATCCGTCAGCGGCGAGCTCGATTTGCACTCGGTGGGCGCACTTCAGGACGCCCTTGACGAGGCAATTTCCGAGACGGGCGAGGTGGTCGTGGTCGATCTCGCCGAGGTCGAGTTGATCGACTCGATCGCGCTGGGAGCACTGGCCCGTGCCTCCAGGCGCTTGCGCGAGAGTAGCGGCGCCCTCGGTGTGGTTGCCTCGAACGCCGATGTGGTGCGCGCCTTCGAGATCACAAGCCTCGACCGCGTGATTCCGATGGCGTCAACGACGGCCGAGGTATTGCAGCGCCTGCGCAGTACCGGCGTCTAGCTGTCAGCGTCCTGCTCGGCGCCGATTCCCTCCAGGTAGATGCGCCCGAAGGAGGTCGGAACGTAGCGGGCGCGCCAGTAGGCGAAGGGATCGTCGTAGACGCGCTCGACCACGGCAAAGCGCTCGACGGATCCAATCTCGTCCTCCTGCGCCAGGCGACCGCGCTCGAGCAACTCTCGCACGCTGCGCCTGTCCTGATCCTTCCCCAGCCGGCGCGCGAGCTCGTCGATCGCCACGCCGCCTGGGCGCTCAACGGCAAGCGTGATCAGCTCGCGCAGAACTACGAGCAGCTCTCGCTCGGCCTCGGCATCGTGGGCGATGGTGTTCTCGATAATCGACTTTGAATCGAGGTTCACGGCCTGCCTCGCTCTCGTCGGACGGCGGGGTATGAGTGTCCCATCGGCAAACCGGACCCCTCTCGTGAGTTATCAGATCGAGGGATGGAAGCTCGAGGCGCGCTAGCGGCGAAAAAACCGGTTCGCCACGGGCCACTCCCGCTGTCAGAATCGACCTGGAACACCGGCGTGTTGCGAAACAAAGAGAAGGGAAAGGGACGAGCGATGCGATCAGCCTTCCACTTCACGCTTTTCGGCGCAGGCCTCCTGGCGCTGACCGTTGCCGCGTTGGTTGCTCCGACGGCGCTTGGCTCACGCGCGGTCGCGCCAACTTGCACCGCCTCCCAGCTGAAGGGGAGCTTGCTCGACTCACAAGGAGCCGCCGGCACGATTCTCTTCAGTGTCACGCTGAAGAACTCTGGCGCCGCCTGCTCGCTCAAGGGTTATCCCTCGCTGCGGCTCAAGGGCGCGCACGGACTACTTCGAACTCACGTTGATCGCGGCGGTCTGGCAGTTCTGAATTCAACGCCCAGGCGGGTGAAGTTGAAGCACCTCGGTCGCGCGAGTGTTCTCGTCTCCTACAGCGACGTACCCGTCGGTAGCGAGAGCTCCTGCCCGCACGGCAAGGCGCTTCGCTTGCGGCCGCCCGGCGTGAGCGACTGGCTGACCGTGCGCGTGAGCACATACGCCTGCACCCGCGGCACACTGCACGAATCGCCTGTGCTGGCCGGCATCCGGCACGCAGCCTGACGGGCCACAACGCGGGTACTACGCGCGTTGCTTGACGCCCAGATTCCCTCGCACAGGCCTTCGCGCGGCGCCAACTAACCGGCCACGACCGGTGCTTCCGCCGCCCAAAACGGGTTGCTGTTTGCTTTCCCTGCCGCCCGCGTAGGAGAATGCCCCTCGTTGAGACTCCGGGCGTCGTGGCTAATCGCAAGAACTGCAGGCGCAGACAGCGCTCTCCCGCCCCTGCGGCCGGATCCTTTTAAAGCTACGTCCTCGAGAAAGGAATCGGAGTAATCATGCGTAAACGCACGTTTTTCGCCCTGTTGGGGGCGGTGCTCGTCGCCGTGCTCGTCGCCGGGGCCACGACCGGCTGCGGCTCGAAGAAGAAGAGCGCCCAGATCGACATTCAGATCTTCCCGGCCGATACGAACGCAGCGGCGGCCCTCCTCGCCGGGAAAGTCGACGCCTACTTCGCCGACGCCACTCCAGTTCTCTACTACATCGAGAAATCAGGCGGGAAGTTTCAGGTTGCCGGGAAGCAGATCGAAGCTGCGCCGGAAGGCATAGCGACCCGCAAGGGCGACCCGCTCGGCCCGCAGTTCAAGCAGGCGATTGCGAAGCTCTACGCCAACGGCGGCATGCAGAAGATCCTTGCCAAATGGGGCCTCAGCCAGTTCGCCCTCGTTAATCCCGGTAGCGCCCCGGCCACTATCAGCGCTCCCAGTACCATCGGCGACACCGTCACCTTCTGCAGCGACACGACCTATCCGCCGATGGAGTCAATCGTGAACGGCAAGCCCGCCGGCGTAGATGTCGATATCGCCAACGCCATCGCGAAGCTCTGGGGCAAGAAGGCGCAGATCAACACGACCGGTTTCGATGTGCTCGTCCCTGCACTGCAAGCAAAGAGGTGCGATGCGGTCATCAGCGCCATGACCGACAATCCGGAACGCGCCCAGAAGGTCGACTTCGCTGACTACGTCACCGTCGGCATGCTCCTGATGGTCAAGAAGGGGAACCCGTCAAACATCAGCGATCTCGCTTCGCTCAGTGGTAAGTCCGTCGCCGTCGAGGCAGCGACGACCGAGAGGGACAAGCTCGTGGCGGAAAACAAAATCCTCGCCAAGGGTGAGAAGTAGGACGTCGTGATCGCCGCGATCCAGTTCAGCTGGCACGTAATCTGGTCGCGGATCGTCGATCCTGACAGCGTTTTTGCCCACGCACTCTGGGCGACGGTCTATATCTCGATCGTCGCCCAGATCATGGGCATCCTGCTCGGTCTTTTCGCGGCGCTGATGCGCATGTCCCGGTTCGGGCCGTTCAGGTTCTTGTCCGGGCTCTATGTGCTCATCTTCCGCGGCACGCCGGTGCTCGTGCAGATCATGTTCTTCTATCTCGTGATACCGCTTCCCAATGTCATCGACTTCGGCGCCTTCAGCCTAAAAAGCAGTTTCGCCGCGGGGATTCTCGCGCTCGGCATCAACGAGGGCGCTTACATGCGCGAGATCATCCGTGCCGGTATCGACTCGATCGAGCGAGGGCAGACGGAGGCGGCAAAGTCGCTTGGAATGCGCTATGGGCTGGCAATGCGCCGAATCGTCCTGCCGCAGGCGGCGCGCGTGATCGTGCCGCCGCTCGGTAACGAGTTCAACAACATGATGAAGACGAGCTCACTGGTCTCCATCATCGGCGTTTACGAGCTGTTCGCCGACGCCCAGCAGGGCTACTCGGCCACATTCGACGCGGCTTACTTCGTAGCCGTCGCCTTCTGGTACCTCGTCCTGACCTCGATCTGGAGCTTCTTCCAGGCGATGATCGAGCGCAAGCTCGCGGTCAGCGAGCATGGCGACGAGATCTCGCTCCGAGAACGCGCCGTCGCGATCTGGACCGAGGGCGGCGGGATGGTTCGTTCGGCCCGGCCGTGGAGGGCGCGAGCGTGAACGTCTCCCTCG
>JGI24144J35610_10000686_pt1 | contig 10673 bp, 11 predicted proteins | sample BarGraIncu01121A_FD_35610 | JGI IMG/M metagenome (IMG submission 35610)
TGACCCTGGCTGCCGTATCCGACAATGGCAACTGTCTTATTGTCTAAGGCATGAGTCTGACATTCTGCATCTTTGTATACCTTTTTCATGATGTGGCCTCCTTTGAAGTTGAGACAAAATAATATATTTCAAACCAATTTTGATTTGACTGAAGATAATTCTGTCAGGGATCCCTCAGGAATCCAAAGACAGTATGCGCTCACCGCGCTCGATCGCTATTAAGCCCGTCCGAACCATTTCAAGAATTCCATAAGGCGTCAGAAGCTCTGTGAGTGCATGGATCTTATCGTCGTTGCCGGAAATTTCTATTGTTGCCGTGCTTGATGAGACATCGACAATATGACCGCGGAAAATATCAACGATCTGCATAACCGATGTACGGGTCTGTGCATCGCAGGTCACCTTAATGAATACAAGTTCGCGTGTGAAATGTGCATCTGCTTCAAGCCGCTTAACCTTCAGGACGATGGGCAGCTTGTGAAGCTGTTTGACAATCTGTGTTGTCTGTTCATCATCGGCGCATACGCTGACAGTGATTCTGGATATTTCAGGATTCTGTGTTGTCCCGACTGCCAGACTCTCGATATTGAATCCTCTGCGGGCAAAAAGGTTGGCAACGCGCGCCAGGACACCTGCGTGATTCTCAACAAGAACGGATAATATCTGATGCATAGTCGCTTCCCCCCTGCATTTTCTCCTAACGTACCATGATTTGTCTATAAGCACAACACACGAACACGGGTCTTCGGATAATGGTCCTAAATCGACAAGAAAAAGACATGAAAGTCAGAGCTTTGCTGTTGGTATTGTGTAATAATTTCATTTTTGATTTTTAAGAAGATCGCGGATTTCCGCGAGAAGCGCAACATCGGCAGGGATTTCCGGAGCAGCCGGGGCTTCCTCTTTCTTGTTGAGTTTTGNTTCCATTGATGTACGAGCCTTGTTGATCAGTTTAACAACAAGGAAAATCACCGCGGCAACAATTATAAATGTAATGATTGTATTGATGAAGATTCCGTAACCAATTGCTACCTCGGGTTTTGTTACCTCGAGAGTGGCGGGATCAATTACTGCTTTCTTAAAAACGTATTTGAGTGATGCAAAATCCATACCTGAAGTCAGCATGCCGATGCATGGCATAATAATGTCCTTAACCAGTGAATTTACGATGGCCGTGAAAGATGTGGCGATAACGACACCAATAGCTAAATCCATTACGTTTCCACGAAAAATGAAGGTCTTAAACTCTTTCCACATAAATATTCCTCCGTAGCGATTAAATCGATCGTTTATATAGCATATTTACAATATTTATAACACGAGTAATGTCAATTAGAAAGAGGCGGCATCCGTTGGGGATACCGCCTCGTATTTGTTGTTCCGGAGAAATAAAATCAACAGTATTTCTGTATCTCCGCAGGGAGAGTCGCAGAATCACTGCTGCATACGATTGTCACGTTCAAGGCACTGTCGGATAGAAAGGTCTCAAGCTTTTTCAGGAATAGTGCGAAATCCTGAAGATTATCGTCTTTTGCCACTTTAAAAACACTGTCAATGTAAATGTCTGTCAGATCATAATCCTTAGCGTTGATTCCTGCAATAAAGCTTAAAAGCTGGTCATAACCTACGCTGGGGTACTCGTCGATGTCTATTTTACGGATCTTGTATTTCAACAAACGATCAAGGCGATTTCCTCTCTCAATACACACAATGTTATTGTTCTCCTGGACCGCCTGCTCGTTGATCTCATCAACAAGTTGTGCTGTCTTTCCGGTGCCTTTGGCACCTGCGATTACTTTTATCATTGGCATCATCTCCCTTTTGTTGATTATCCAACACATAAATTATTGGATTAGTTCTATTTTACCCGATTCTTATGCTAAATTGAATAGCAAACACAAGTTTATTTAAAATGATTCTTTGGTGCATTTGTGCAAATACTTCATGTATAATAGGAGAGTATCCGGATTGACTGGATCTTATTGCACTCTATTCATATTAGTGGTAGAATTTACCTGTAATGTGGTGTTTTGGATAAAGAGTGGGTTACGCCCGCTCTTTCTTTTGTAATGAAATCGGAGGAGTTTATGTCAGATCGCTCACGCGTTGCACAGCAGGCTTTTGACCTTGCACTGCCCGTAGTTGAGGAAATGGGACTCGAATTAGTCGATGCCGAATACAAGAAGGAAGGCTCACGCTATTTTCTGCGGTTGTTTATTGACAAGAAGGGCGGCATTTCCATAGAAGATTGTGAACTTGTCAGCAGAACAATGGACCCGATTTTTGACAAACAGCTCCATGAATCTCCGGATTATTTTGAAGTATCTTCACCAGGGCTTACACGGCCTCTTGTCACACCTTCAGATTATCTGAGACATGAGGGTGAAGAAGTAGAAGTGTCATTCTATGCGGCAATCAAAGGGATAAAGAAATTTACCGGCATCATTTTGAAGGCTTCTGAGGAAGCAGTTGTTTTTATGTCGGGGGATGAAACCCTGGAAGTGCCTTTCGCAGAGATTGCTTCTGCCAAAAGGACCATTAAAATTTGACTGGCCTGACACGTAGATCGACATAAATTGTGAATTAGTATAATCGTATATAAGCTGCAGGATGGAAGGAGACTATAGGATGAATGAGAAACTGATCGAGGCGATCAAGCTGCTTGCCAAAGAGAGAGGCATAGATGAAGAGGTGCTTTTTGAGGCGATAGAAGAAGCAATTGTCGCCGCATTTAAACGTGAATTTTCAGACGCCAAGCAAAATGATAATGTGTTTGCCGAGATCGACCGTGAAACCGGAGAGATGTATGTATTTGAGGTCCGTACGGTATCAGAGGTAGTAGACAATCCCAAAATGCAGATTTCACTTGAAGAAGCAAAGGCAATTGACCCGGAGCTTGAAATCGGTGACAGTATCGACCTGACCATTCCTGTCGAATCACTTGGAAGACTTGCTGCAAATGCAGCAAAGAGCGCGATTAATCAGAAGCTGAGAAGCGCAGAGCATAGCAGAATTCAGGACGAATTCTCCGGGAGACTAGGAGAGCTTGCCTCCGGTGTTATTCAGAGAAAAGACAGCAAATTCGTTTTTGTTGATATTGGAAGGGCTGAGGCTACCCTTACAAAGCAGGAACAGGTTAAAGATGAGAAATATAACTTTAACCAGCACATGCGTTTTCTGATACTTAAAGTAGAGGAACATAATGGAAGGCCGGTCATTTATGTTTCCAGAAGCCACCCCAATCTGGTAAAGAAGCTCTTTGAGCAGGAAGTTCCGGAAATTGCATCCGGAATTGTTGAAATTGTATCGGTAGCCAGAGAAGCAGGTTCACGTACCAAGATTGCCGTTGCATCCCGCGACGAGAATGTTGACCCTCTCGGTGCTTGTGTCGGACAGCGCGGTGCACGTGTCCAGGCCGTAATGGATGAGCTCGGTCAGGAAAAAGTAGATGTTATCGAATGGGATCAGGATCCCGCCATTTTCATCAGCAATGCTCTTTCACCTGCCAAGGTAGTTCGTGTTGATACGGATATTTTCACTAAGCCGGATGGATCCCGGGATATGAATGCAAGAGTTGTTGTACCGGATCATCAGTATTCCCTGGCTATCGGCCGTGCCGGACAGAATGTTCGGCTTGCGGCCCGGTTAACCGGTTGGAAGATCGATATAAAGAGCGAATCACAGTTCCGCGAACTCATTCAGGATGAGTTTATGTCCCGTTTTACCGTCGCTGATGAAGATGACGGGCAGGGGGATTCTCAGGTTCTTGATCAGGATCAGGCATCCGACGAAACGGAACAGCAGCCTGACGAATAATGGAGGTGAGACCTTCCTTGAAAAAGATTCCTCAACGCATGTGTGTATCATGCAGAGTCCGCAGGAATAAAGCGGATTTAACCCGTGTAGTACTTATGCCGGATGGATTGGTTTCTATAGATTCTACCGGAAAAAAACCGGGAAGAGGTGCCTACGTTTGCAAGAATAAGGATTGCCTGACTCAGGCAATCAAAGCACATAGATTTGACAGAGGGCTGAAGACAGAGATTTCTTCTGAAGTAATTGAAGCTCTTTTACTGGAAGCTAATCTATATATAGATAATACAGATACCAGGCAGGAGGAAGAATGACACAAACAGGCAAAGCGGAAACGGACGGACTTTCGCAGCAGCGTGCAAGGGCGGAGCTAAAAATCCTCACCTTTCTCGGATTAGCGACGAAAGCAGGTAAAACAGTGTCCGGAGCTGATGCGGTTGCAGAAGCAGTCGCCAGAGATTGTGCTTATCTTGTATTAGTTACTGAAGATGCGTCGGAAGGAACCGCCAAGAAAATTGCGTTTTTTTCCCGACAAGCAGGTGTAAGCTTCTGCCGGTTTTCGACTCGGCAACAGCTGGGAAAATTCCTTGGGAAAGAAGATCGTGCAGTAGCGGCTGTTCTTGATAAAGGATTTGCGGATCGACTGATTCAGCTCTTACAGGATGGATTTGGTTTGGTTCTTGGAGAATAGTTATCTGGACGAAAGTTGGCAGAAGAATTACAGTAGGAGGATTTCATGACTGAAAATAAAGCTAAGGGTGCTCAGACACCGGAAAACACAGAGAAGAATCGCGAAAACTTACACGAGCCGCAGGGCGCTGGAATCACAGTAAGTGGTATTTCGGGCACAAAGACGCTCCGTGTCGGTCGAGTCAACAAACGTCCGAAGGATGTAGTTGAGGATTATTCAGAAGCAAGTGCTGCAGCCCCCGCTTCTGTTACAGTCGCGCCTTCGGAACCGACAGTATCAGGTGTACCGGCAGCAGCTGTTTCAAAACAGGTACCGGTTGAGAAAGCAGAGCCTGCTGCGGCAGCTCATTCTTCATCGGCACCTGCCCGGACTGAAAGTCGTGCGGCAGCTTCCGAACCTCAGAAAGAAATGCAGCCTGCAGATGCTCATAAACAACCCGAAAAAGCTCCTGCTGCGTCGTCAGACACAATAGTGTCTGCAACTGCTGCCAAGATACCGTCAGCAAATGCTCCTGTAAGTGCAGATGTTCCCAAAGCACCTGTCACAACAGCAGCCCATTCCGGGACAACCCCGGCTCCTGCAGCACCGGCATCAGCACCATCCAGGACGGCATCTGCAGCGACAGCTCCGGCCGGAACAACGCCTTCATTATCAGCGCCTTCACAGGGATTCGTTAACCGCAATTCCTCAGACCGTCCATATGGAAGCACAGATCGAAGAGATGGACCGGGAGACTCCCGATCAACATATACACGCCCGGCCGGTTCATATGATTCCTCAAGACCTCAGGGATCGCAGAATCAGAATGGCAATCAAAGCGGAAATCCAGGCGGATATTCCGCATCACGCCCGTCCGGTCCCAGTGCCCCGTATGAGAATCGTCCGCAGGGACAGGGTGGGTATCAGGGCAACCGTCCGCAGGGACAAGGCGGATATCAGGGCAATCGTCCGCTTGGTTCAGGTGCTCCGTATGAGAATCGTCCGCAGGGACAGGGTGGATACCAGGGTAATCGTCCGCAGGGTGCACCCGGTGGATATCAGGGCAATAGACCTCTCGGTTCAGGTGCTCCGTATGAGAATCGTCCNCAGGGACAAGGCGGATATCAGGGACAGGGCGGATATCANGGTAACCGTCCAGCCGGCGAAGGCGGGTTTTCACAAAGACCTCCGCAGAGCGGCTTTGGAGGTCCCCGTCCACAGGGCGCCCCCGGTGGATATCAGGGTAATCGTCCCCAGGGACAGGGCGGTTTCGGCAGTTCAAGACCTCCGCAAGGCGGCGGTGGATTTGCCGGGAATCGTTCCCGTAATGATTCTTTTGGCCCGGGTGCAAAAGATGAGAATTTCATCAGATCCAAAGAAGATAACGGATATGGTGCACGAAGTGCGTCAAGGACAGGCCCGGGCGGAGCTCGGGGTCCTGCAAAACCACATTCGGATATCCCTGCAGAAATCAGCAAGGAAAAGGCGAATTTCGCTGCAAGGGATGCATATGAGAAGAGCCGTAAAGAGCCTGCAAAAGACGCAAAAAAAGATGCAGCCAAACCTGCAGCAGCTTTAACGGATCGTCGTGCAATCAACAAACGTGCTACAACCGCTTTTTCAGGACGNGGCGCATCGGAGATTCTATCAGATGATACAGCTCTTGATAACGTCTATCCTGCNGGCGCAAAAGGCAAGAGACCCGCGAGAAAAAATCCTCGTATGGCACCTCCGCCGCCTCAGCCTAAGGCTGTACTTTCCCATGTTCAGCTTCCGGAGTTTATTACTATTAAAGAATTTGCCGACGGNGTTCAGAAACGTTCGGCAGATGTCATCAAGNGACTCATGAAGCTCGGAATGCTGGCAACGATCAATCAGGAGATTGACTTTGATACAGCAACTCTGATTGCATCAGAATATGGTATTACTACCGAGAAATTCATTGAAGTGACCGAAGAGGATATCCTCTTCGACGATACCGCAGATACTGATGAGACTTTACAGACACGACCCCCGGTCGTGGTTGTCATGGGTCACGTTGACCACGGTAAAACATCACTTCTTGACAGGATTCGTTCGACTTCCGTTGTCAAAGGCGAAGCCGGCGGCATTACTCAGCACATTGGTGCTTATACAGTTCGTCTGAAGGGCGGACGCCAGATAACTTTCCTTGATACCCCCGGTCATGAAGCCTTCACAACCATGCGTGCCCGCGGTGCGCAGGTAACTGATATTGCTATCCTTGTTGTTGCAGCCGATGACGGTGTTATGCCGCAGACGATTGAGGCGATCAATCATGCAAAAGCGGCAAACACAGAGATTGTTGTTGCTATCAACAAGATGGACAAACCCGGTGCTAATCTTGAAAAGGTTAAGCTTGAATTGTCCCAGCACGGTGTTATTCCGGAAGAATGGGGCGGTTCCAATGTTATGGTACCGGTCTCTGCAAAAACGGGTGATGGCATTGAAGATCTTCTTGAGATGGTTCTTCTTACTGCTGATGTCCTTGATCTCAAGGCAGATCCCAATAAGCAGGCGAAGGGAACAGTCATTGAAGCAAAACTCGACAAAAACAGAGGTCCTGTTGCTACCGTCCTTGTACAAAGAGGAACGCTTCGCAACGGGGACACTATTGTAGCCGGTCCTATTGTCGGACGTGTCCGTGCGATGACGGATGACAAGGGTGCAACTGTCAGGAAGGCAGGTCCTTCAATTCCTGTAGAAATTACGGGTCTTCCTGAGGTTCCGGATGCCGGCGAGATTTTCTACACAGTTACCGATGAAAAGGTAGCACGTCAGCTTGTCGATAAACGCAGAGTCAAACAAAGAGAAGATCAGCTTAGAAAGAGTTCGCGTATGTCTTTGGAGACACTGGCAGCATCCCTTGCCGCCGGAGAAGTCAAAGACTTGAACTTGATCGTCAAAGCGGATGTTCAGGGCTCGGTCGAAGCGATTATTCAGTCGCTTGAGAAGCTTTCGAGTGATGAAGTCCATGTCAAGGTTATTCATGGAGCTGTTGGTACTATAACCGAATCGGATATAGTTCTTGCAGATGTTTCCAATGCTATTATCATCGGGTTTAATGTGCGTCCTGCAACAACTATTGCAGAAAAAGCCAAAGAAACCGGAGTCGACATCAAGCTTTACCGTGTTATTTATAATGCGATCGAAGATGTTCAGGCTGCTATGAAGGGCATGCTCAAGCCGACCTACGAAGAAATTATTCTTGGTCATATTGAGGTTAGACAGATCTTCAAGGTATCCAACGTTGGTACTATCGGCGGTGCATATGTAACTGACGGTAAGGTTCTTCGTTCTTCGGAAGTCCGCGTCGTAAGATCCGGAATAGTCGTGCACGAAGGAAAGCTCGCATCGTTGAAGAGATTCAAGGATGATGCCAGGGAAGTTGCTTCCGGGTATGAATGCGGAATTTCAATTGAGAATTTCAATGACATCAGAGAAGGCGATATTGTCGAAGCATTCGAGATGCGCGAGATAGCCCGCAAGTAATTATGCAGGAAACATCAAGTGCCGCTACATGAAGGAGCCGTGAATAGAATGAAAATGGATCGCTCAGCCCGGGTTGGGGACGAGATGCAGAGAGTAATTTCTCAAATTCTCAGAGAAGATGTTAAGGATCCCCGGATTCCTGTGATGACATCGGTTGTAGAGGTTCGTATGTCACATGATTTGTCTCATGCGACCGTTTACCTCTCCGTTATGGCGGATGAGAAAAGTAAAGAAGACTGTAAGGCCGCTATCATGAGTGCATCCGGTTTCATAAAGAGAGAAGTATGCAAGCGCATCAAACTGCGCGTAGCACCTGAGTTTCATTATGTATTTGATGATTCTATTGAACGCGGCATGCGCCTGATGGAACTCATCGATCAGACGGTTCGGGAGGATCAGTCACGTGGGTGAAAGTGCAGCTGCAATCGCCGGACAACTTCTTCTCATGACATCTTCTTCGAAGGAAGTTCAGATTTTTCCGCACGTTCGTGTGGACGGTGATTGTCTTGGATCATCGGCTGCGATGGCCATGGCACTGAAGCTGCTTGGGATCCGGGCGAAAATATACATGGACGAACCCATTCCGGAACGTCTGGTATTCATTGGTATTGAGCCAACACTTTTCGAGATATTTGATCAGAATAGACTGGATAAATATATTGAACAACAAGGAATTGCCATGGCAGTTGACTGCTCGGAGGCTGCCCGTATGGGACGGTCCGGAAGTCTTTTTGCACGTGCCTCCGCCTGTCTGGTTATTGACCACCATATTTCCAGCGGCCTGTCTGCCGGTCTCCGATATGTTGACCCAAAAGCTGCCGCGGCTGCGGAACTTGTGCTTGAAATAATACATATCCTTGAGAAGATGACAGGGAAGAAGCTTTTGGATGCAGAAGTGTCCAACTGCCTCATGGTGGGATTACAGTCTGATACCGGACGATTTTCCTATCAGAATACTACGCCGAAAACTTTTCGTGCGGCAGCAGAGCTTCTTGAAAACGGAGCAAATGTATATATCAATGCATATAATTTATATGATGTTACAAATGTCGAGCGTATGCGGCTGACATCCCTCGCCTTGTCGAGCGCTAAGTTCTACTTTGGAGGCAGACTCGCAATGACGAATGTCACGCAGGATATGATCCGGGAATGCAAAGCTTCTGAAGATGCATCCGACGGTTTGGCAGCAAGCCTTCGGGATATTAAGGGTGTGATTGTCTCTTTTGCTGTCAGGGAAACAGCCGACGGCGAAATACGTGTAAATATCCGCAGTCACGATCCATTCGATTCGGCTGCATTTGCTGCCATATTCAACGGAGGCGGACATCATAGGGCTGCTGGTTTTTCAATTCTGGACATGTCCATACTTGATGTATCCAAACTAATCATTGAGAAGGTTGGTGAAGTAATATCGGAGAACGCATAATGACGGATAAGAATTCATTTTCCGGTATCATCAATGTTAATAAGCCTGTCGGACTCACATCTTTCCAGGTTGTTGGAAGGATAAGAAAGCTTCTCGGTGTGAAAAAGGTCGGACACTGCGGAACTCTGGATCCTTTTGCTTCCGGGGTTCTTCCTGTATGCGTCGGTAAAGCTACACGAGTCGTCCGATATATGGACGGATACGACAAAACATATCGATGTACGGCACATTTCGGGGCAAGTACCGATACGCAGGACCGGGAAGGTAAAGTAACCGGCGGAAGAATGCCTCAGGAGGACGAGCTTGAACGGATGAAGGCAGATGATTTCGCGGCTCTCCGCAAACTTTTTTCTGAACTTGACGGTGATAAGGACCAGATGCCACCCATGTATTCGGCAATTAAAATGGCGGGACGCCCCCTGTATGAATATGCAAGGCAAGGTATTACCCTTGAGCGGCAGACACGACAGATTCGAATATACAATTGTGAAGTACACCGGATTTCTGCGGATGANATGCTTNTAGCGGATTTTTCTCTTTCCTGTTCAAAGGGGACATATATACGCACAATTTGTGATGAACTTGGAAAGGATCTGGGCTTTGGTGCATATGCTGACGCCCTGCAGCGAACGAGATGCGGGCCTTTTTTGATAGAATCCGCATTCTCCCTTGAAGATCTTGAACGGCTGTTTGCAGCCGGACAGGTTACTGAATTTCTGCTGTCTGAAGATTTTGCAGTGGCACATATGCCGCGATTTGAGGTATCTGAGGAAGAAGCTGCACATATACGGTTGGGGCAGCAAATGCCTTTGGAGATTTTTGAGGATAGAATGGTTCCCTCTGATACGGAAGAGACGCGTTTGAAACCTCATTATTGTGCTTATTATTCGGGACAATTACTTGCGATTGTACTGCCTGACGAAAAAGAAGGACGTAAAATTCTTCGTATTGAAAGGATGTTGGCATAATTTTGCGCATATGGGAATTCAAAGAGGATAATAACGGTGTGCTGAAAGCACCGGATGGATTTTATGGGACTGCCGGTAATGGCCGCGCGGTCGCTTTGGGATATTTTGACGGTGTTCATCAGGGACACAGAAAAATACTCGATAAGCTTCAGTTGCTGGCACGGAAGAGAGGGATTCCGGCAATGGTTCATACTTTCTCCTCGCTGCCCAAATCCAAAACAGGCGACTCCCAGGATAAAGGGAGTTCTATGCTTACGACTCTGTCAGAAAAATGCGTCATGTTTGA
>JGI24144J35610_10000687_pt1 | contig 10666 bp, 9 predicted proteins | sample BarGraIncu01121A_FD_35610 | JGI IMG/M metagenome (IMG submission 35610)
CTCCGTGAAGAAGGCATAAAGGTTGCATTAGTCAACTCAAATCCAGCGACAATAATGACAGATCCTAACATGGCGGATGCCGTGTATATCGAACCGCTTAAGCCTGACATTATTGCCGCTATTATAAAACTAGAACAGCCTGATGGGATCATCGCAGGACTTGGAGGCCAAACGGGCCTCAATATTACGGCAGAGTTGGCAGAGATGGGTGTCTTAGCTGAAAACGGGGTTGAAACGCTCGGAACACCACTCGAAACTATCTATTTGGCGGAGGATAGGGAAAAGTTTCGAAAAACGATGGAAGGCATTGGAGAGGGAGTCCCAAGAAGCTTNGCGGTTTACGATTCGAACGACTACCAATGGTTGGCCAGCGAACTGGGTTTGCCAGTGATAGTACGGTCGGCGTACACTCTTGGAGGTGGGGGAAGCGGTATAGCCAGAACTGATGCTCAATTGAAGGATATAATCGAAGGCGGGATCAAAAAGTCGCGAATCGGCCAAGTTCTCGTCGAAGAAAGCGTCCTCGGATGGAAAGAGTTTGAGTATGAGGTCATGCGCGATTCGGGAGACACCTGCATTACGATCTGCAATATGGAAAACATAGACCCTATGGGTGTGCATACGGGCGAGTCGATCGTCGTGACGCCTTCACAAACCCTGTCTGATGTTGAGCATCAGATGCTACGAAGCGCTTCAATACGTATCATAAGAGCGCTCAAAATAGAAGGCGGCTGCAACATACAGTTTGCTGTGAAAGACGGAGAATACCGCGTTATAGAAGTAAATCCTCGAGTCTCTCGTTCATCAGCACTAGCGTCAAAAGCGACTGGGTACCCGATCGCACGCGTTTCAGCAAAGATCGCTATTGGGATGCAACTAATCGAAATCCCGAATCGAGTGACCAACGAAACGCCCGCCTCGTTTGAGCCAACTATCGACTATACGGTCGTCAAGATTCCAAGGTGGCCTTTTGACAAGTTTACGAGGGCAGATAATTCCTTAGGAACAGCTATGAAGAGCACCGGCGAAGTGATGGCAATTGGTCGAACGCTTGAAGAAGCGCTCCAGAAAGCTATCCGGTCGCTCGATTTAGACATAGCGGTTTCTTTCTCTAAAGACCCCATTGACTTAATATCCGTCCCTACGGACAAGAGACTATTTCAGATCTACAGCGCGCTTAAGAATGGACATACTATCGAGGAAATAGCACGAAGCACCAGCATTGACCCCTTTTTTATAAGAAAGGTCTTGAATATCGTCGATTTCGAAAAACACCTTCAAGCAAAGTACAGAAACGGCAAGGCCAAGAAAATAAAAGCTGACGATCTGCGACGTGCAAAGCGTCTCGGATTCACTGACGAGCAAATCGCTGAACTGACCGGCTTTATCCGTGAGGAGGTCACAGATCTCAGACACCACAGAACGTATAACATAAACGTCACATACAAAATGGTAGACACGTGTGCGGCTGAATTTAAAGCGCAGACCCCTTACTATTACTCGACCTACGAACAGCAGAACGAGATCGTTCCCACAGATAAAACGAAGGTGCTTATTGTGGGGGCTGGCCCTATCAGGATAGGACAAGGAATTGAATTTGATTATTGCACCGTTCACGCGGTGCTCGCGCTCCGAGAGGAAGGTATAGAAGCGCATATTATTAACAACAATCCTGAGACGGTTTCGACGGACTATGATACGTCAGACAAGCTCTTCTTTGAACCATTGACACTAGAAGACGTAATGAATATCATTGAAAAAGAACGGCCACAAGGCGTTCTCGTGCAATTCGGTGGCCAAACTTCCGTAAACCTCGCAATTCCTCTTGAAAAAGAAATAAAACGCAGGGGACTTCCGACTAGAATCTTGGGTACGTCCCCTGATTCCATCGACATTGCAGAAGACCGCGATCGGTTTTCTCAACTGTTAAAGCAGCTTGATATACCCCAGCCAGAAAGCGGTTCTGCTACGTCGCGTGAAGATGCAATCAGGATAGCACGAGTTATCGGTTTTCCGCTACTGGTCCGGCCTTCATACGTACTCGGTGGTCGCGCTATGGAGATAGTGTACGATGAGTCCGAGTTAGCCCGTTACATTGAGGAGGCAGTAAGGGTATCGAGAAAACACCCCGTACTTATTGATAAATTCTTGCAGCACGCTCTCGAGGTTGATATCGACGCGGTTAGCGATGGAGATCAAGTTCTTGTACCTGCCGTAATGGAGCATATCGAAGAGGCAGGTATACATTCTGGTGACTCTGCTGTCGTCATTCCAGCTCAGTCAATTGATGATAGTACGCAAGAAATCATTAAGGATTACGTTACGAAGATCGCAAAGGCGTTGAACGTAATAGGTCTAATCAACCTTCAAATCGCTATAAAAGATGGCACAGTCTATGTTCTTGAAGCCAATCCACGCTCGAGTAGGACAATCCCATTCGTCTCAAAAGCTACAGGCTTGCCGCTTGCAAAGATCGCTGCTAAGGTGATCATGGGCCACCGTTTACGTGACCTTTGTCCAACCGAGCCTAAAATGAAGCATGTCGCCGTTAAAGAGGTTGTGCTCCCATTTGAAAAGCTACCGGGTGTCGATCCAATATTAGGTCCAGAAATGAAGAGTACCGGAGAAGTCATGGGTATAGACTATGACTTTGGAAGAGCATTCTACAAGGCAGCCCTTGCTTGTGACAATGAGCTACCGCTTTCAGGCACAGTCTTCATCTCGGTGAGAGACGAAGACAAACCCGACCTTTGTGGCATCGCAAAATCGCTTTACAAAGCCGGATTCAAATTGTTAGCAACTCAAGGTACGGCTAACTATCTGAAAGAACACGGCGTTGAGGTAGAAAGAGTTCCCAAACTCACCGACAGCCCTGAACTTCTGGAGATGATGCGCAGTAACGGGATACACTTGATAATCAACACTCCGACGTGGAAGCAATCAAGACTTGACGGAGACGTGCTACGTCGGGCAGCAGTTGATCATAGCGTGCCGTATATTACAAGTGTACAAGGAGCCCGGGCATCAGCTGACGCTATTCATACTATGCTTGAACATTTCGACAAACCCAGAGCTCAGAATCTTACAATAAGGCCCATAAACAGCTATTTAAGCGATTTGTGGCCTCAGACCTAGTTAAATCGAGATCCAACTGCCTGTATTTTCTACATAGCGCAGCACGACGAAAAGAGATTTTTTTAACTTCGAAAGCTTGCGCCTTAAAGTAAGGTCAGCGTTTATTGCCCACAAACAAAAACACACACTTACGAGATAGATTGAGTTGCAATCATATTTTAGCACGACTGTGTAAAAAAATCGCAGAAATGAAACAAATTACAGATTAAACAACTAACGAAAACACTTTAAGCTCGCGCGTTTTACCATTAAACTATAACATGCAGCGAAGGTTTGAAGCCGTACGAACAAATACCACACTCCAAAACCTTTGGATGCGACGAGCAATCGCGTTTATCATTGATTCACTGATTCTCTTGGTTATATTCGCTGTTTTAAGCGTTATACTGGCAATTATATTATTAGTGCCAGTATTAGTCTTGAACTGGAATACGTATGGTGGATTCTTTTCAGGATTTTCTGCTATATTTGGCCTTATAATTGTCTGGGGGTACTACGTCGCGCTAGAGGGATCTACAGGAGCGACGATCGGTAAGCGATTTATGGACTTAAAAGTAAAGTCGCTCAAAGGCAATATGAGCTACACAAAAGCCTTCGTAAGAAGCTTTACGAAAGCGTGGCTGCCAGTTTTCGCCGCTCTTTTCCTGCTGGATCTCATCGTTGGATTTCTCACTCAGGGGGATCCAAAACAGCGGTTCTCCGACATGGTCGCCGACACTGCCGTCGTTCACTCGCGCGCTTAAGGTAGCCCTAACGTGCGTATTATAGACGCTGTAACAAGGTGATTGCCATGAATAAAGTTGTGCTTTCATTCTCTGGAGGCCTGGACACCTCAGTNTGTGTTCCCCTTTTGAGAGACCGGTATCAGTATGAGAAGATCATAACCGTGACCGTTGATGTCGGTCAACCACAAGAAGACTTAGAAAAAGCAGAGGCCCGTGGAGCTAGACTCAGCGACAAGCATTACACTGTCGACGCTAAAAACGAGTTTGTCGAAGANTATTTGTTTCCCTTGATAAAGGCAAACGGCAGCTATGAAGGATACACACTCGGACAAGCCATTGCCCGACCACTCATCGCAAAGAAAGTGCTTGAGGTGGCAGACCGGGAGCACGTCTCAGCAGTCGCACACGGCTGTACCGGAAAAGGGAACGACCAACTGCGATTTGAAGCGATATTCCGTGCGTCTAAATATAAGATTCATGCACCGATGCGAGAACTGAATCTTGCACGCTCAGAAGAAATTGAATACGCGCTAGAGCACGGAATCGACGTACCAACTACTTTTGAAAAACCGTATAGCGTGGACGAAAACCTGTGGTCGCGCTCTATTGAAGGAGGTCGCCTTGAGGATCCCTCCTGTAGCCCACCAGACGACATCTTCGAGTGGACGACCGCTCCAACAAAAGCAAAGGCACAGCACCAGTTGAGCCTCGAATTCGAAAAAGGCGTCCCCATATCGTTAAATGGAACCAGACTAAGCGGCTTGCAGCTCATAAAAGAGCTTAACGAAGTTGCAGGTAAGCATGGAGTTGGACGAACCGACATTATGGAAGACAGGATTTTAGGCCTGAAAGCACGGGAGATTTACGAACACCCTGCAGCGACTGTTATTCTGACCGCTCACAAAGATTTGGAATCGCTTGTGCTGACACGACAAGAGCGAAGGTTCAAGGACCTCGTCGATTCAGAATGGTCAGAGCTTGCCTACGAAGGCTTGCTGGATGAGCCGCTCTACGCGGCCCTTGAAGCATTCATAAATAAGACGCAAGAAAGAGTGACGGGTTCTGTCACGATGTTGTTGCACAAAGGAATGGCAAGCGTTCGCGCTCGAAGTTCTCCCAACGCGTTGTATTCCGAAGAGCTCGTCTCATTCAACGATAAGTCGCTCGACCAACGCGACGCCGAAGGATTCTCCAAATATCACGGTTTTCAAAGCCGTGCATACCGGAAATTCGTCAAATAATAACACAGACAAACCGAAGAAGAATGGAACTCGAAGACACACACACGTAGATGAATTTGAGAAGATGCTGCACGAGGCCATTGAGCGCTATCGAGGTGTGCTTGAAGAACTTGCGGAAGTTATAGCGTTGGTCGTGTATTTGACACTAGAACAAGTTCGAAGCATACACCATGCAATGATCTGAGCTATTGAAGGGGAGCGTGAGAGCTGTCTTCACCCTGGCATTTATGAGAGTCTTCTTGTGGGTTGCCTTGACCGGCCACAAACAAACATTCGCGGCTATATGCCTTATCCAGACATATTCCTGAAAGCTGCTTCCTTAATCGAGTGTATCATTAGAACGAACGCGTTCATCGATGGCTCCAAGAGGACCGGTTTCTTAGCCTGCGACCTATTTTTAGAAAAAAATGGTTACTTTATCGATCCTAAAGCGCAAATAACGAGCTTTTTATTAGATATTGCCCAAAATAACGTTGATCTCAAGGAGATTGCAGATTGGCTTCAAGCGAACGCCTTGCAGAAATAAGAGAGTGGCGATATGTTTAGCCGTCAGTGTTTCAATCTGGAAAGGAAAGCAATTAGCTTCACTTTTTAGTTTATTGGACTTTAACGAGTCCCAGTCGTTGAAGTACGTATTGACGACGTTGGTGTTGTTGTTGCGGTAGATGTTGACGTTCTTGGGGACGGACTCGGGGTGGGGTTGGGGTCGGTGTAGGTGTTGGCGTTGGTTTTGGAACGACTAGCAGCACTCCTGATCCTCTTGACCCAGAATAATCAGCGTTGCCCTTATACTCCACAACAATTCGATGCTCTCCTGTGGACAACGCAGAGACCTCGCTGACCGAAAGGTTGTGTGTAGAAAAACCGAAATATGTGGAACTTTGCCCAAGAGGTTTATCATCAAGGTACCAATAGACTACTTGATCGGTGAGACCCTGGCCGTTAGATGTGTTCAAAACGCAGGAAAGAGACGTATTGTAACCGATCATCACCTGAACCGATCTCACCACGAGCAAGGAGTTTGCGAGAGGCGATGTTGTCTGATTGTTAGTTTGCCCGCCGCCCAAACATCCGCCACAAGACGCTAGAAGAAGTAATATAAGTATAATTGCAACAGTGGGTGTTTTTTGTGGCATGGATTGCAGCTCACCTATCGTAACGCCTTTTGCTGCTGCCTCGGGCGAAAAATCAATCAACAAGCAATTCTTCACTATTTATAAATTGTGTATGCTGCAGTCGCATTCCGCGCTTTTCAAAGCTTGACGCTAATAAGACTACAAGAATTAGCAAAGCGTATGCAATCTTCCTGCATTTAAATAATGAATAAGCAACAAATCTAACGCAATACGAACCATACACACCGGCCGCGATGAGGCGGATGGACTCGGAGATCGAAGTGATTGCGCCGGTCACGTCTATCATGGTGACCTGGAGGATGGTAAAGAGAACCCTCATCGAGATCCCGAACAAGGCAAGNATCCCGTTCGCCGTGGCGGATAGGGCGATACCAAGCGGGGTCNAGAAGAAGAGGACGTCGATGATAACGGTCCCAGCACCCAGCCGATGGAGGCCATCACGGTTCCCGACTTATTGAAGAAGACGAGCCCAACGCAGACAACGAGGATGGGCATGATGGCCAGGAAGAACGATGCGATGAGGTCCATGGATATCGCTTGTGTGGTGGTGTATTGGTTGAGGTTGATACAGTCGATTCGCAATAAGATGGAGCGATTACATTATCCCATAGTAAGGGACGCGCGATCATTCAAGAGAGATTGGAATCGCTCTCCCGAAGGCCAGGTCCGTTGCAATTGGGAGCGGAACGGTCCCAAACATGCAGCACCATTTGGGCTTCAGCAAGGAAAAAGGTATTGGNGAACCGACTCGGGGGGTGTTATAGAAGTACAGTGCCCGGCAAAGGCAATGTCGGGNTATCAGAGACCCGTAGAGACCTCAGGATCTATTGGTTTCGGNNTCCACGGACATGGTTCTGAGCGTGACCCCGTGATACGGCGATGGACCCAGGATCTTNATACGCTAGCGCGCCTCGTCACAATCACTGAATTTAAAATGCTAANGACCCGCGATTCTAATACTGGGTAAAAAAAGAAGAAAAANGAAAAATGACTGCAGAGCGCAGTCACCAACAGTTGACTACANACGTTTCAGTACATCCCCGGCCCTTCGCCTCCGAGGTCCGGCTGCTCACTGCTAGCAGCGATTATGTCATCAATTCGCAAGATCATGTTTGCGGCTTCCGTCGCAGATTCAACCGCATTCAGTTTCACTCGGAGCGGATCAATAACGTTGAGCGCTAACATATCTCGAACCTCGCCGTCAGCTGCTATGCCGGCGTTTTTATCGCCTGATTCGTGAGCGCTGCGAAGTTCGACAAGTTTGTCGAGTGGATCTCCTCCCGAATTTTCAACAAGCGTTTTTGGGATGATCTCCATGGCATTCGCAAAAGCACGAACCGATAGTTGTTCACGTCCCCCAAAAGTGGTCGCGTAGTCACGAAGCGCCATTGCAAGCTCGATCTCAGGAGCGCCGCCGCCGGCAAGTACTTGGTTATTCTCAAGTGTCAGAGCGACGACTTTCAACGCGTCATTAACTGCCCGGTCCATCTCATCAACAACGTGTTCGATGCTGCCGCGGAGCAGAATGGAAACTGCTTTGGGATTTTTGCTTTCTTCAACGAAAATCATCTCGTTGTCTCCGACTTTTCGCTCTTGTACCAAACCTGCATGACCGAGTTGCGTTATATCCTCCAAAGTATCGGTTATCTTGCCACCGGTGGCCTTTTCGAGACGTTTCATGTCGCTCTTCTTGATGCGTCGTCCCGCTAGGATGCCTGCTTTAGCTAGAAAATGCTGCACAAGATCGTCGATCCCTTTTTGACAAAAAACAACGTTTGCACCGCTCGCAANTACCTTATCAGCAATCGCTTCTAACCTGCGCTCTTCCTCATCCCAAAATGACTGCATTTGCCCGGGATCGTTAATCTCTATCTTCGCGTCGATCTCCGTCTTTTCGATCTCCAAACCGACGTTAAGGAGTGCTATCTTGGCATTTTTCACCGTCGTAGGCATAAGTGGGTGGACTTTCTCCTTATCAATTATTAGGCCACGGACGAGTTTTGAGTCATCTACAGATGCCCCATATCGACGAACGACGCTTATGTCATCCGGATCAACGGTCTTCTTTCCGTCGACATCTTCGGCGACGAGGCGCACTGCTTCAACAACAATGTCAGCGATCTTACCGAGCATCATCTCAGCCCCCTTTCCGGTAATGGCTGTCATCGCAACATTCTTCAACGTAGCATCGTCACCGGCAAACGCCATTTCATTTAACAACTCGGCAGCCTTACGCGCCGCTAAGGTGAAACCGGCAGCGATTACTGTNGGATGTACGTCTTCACTCAAAAGCTCCTCTGATTCCTTCAAGAGTTCTCCAACAAGCACCGCAGCGGTAGTCGTGCCATCGCCGACTTCATCGTCCTGCGCCTTAGCGACCTCGACCACCATTTTTGCCGCAGGGTGTTCGATATCCATCTCTTTCAAGATGGTCGCTCCGTCGTTGGTAATGACGACGTCTCCAATGCTGTCAACGAGCATTTTGTCCATTCCTTTTGGACCGAGCGTCGTTCTTACTGCATTCGCTACCGCGCGCGCAGCTTCGATATTCATGCTTTGGGCTTCCTCCCCGCGCGTTCGGGTGGCGCCCTCCNTGAGTATCAAAATCGGCTGTCCGCCTGCATTAGCTAACTGTCCAGTGGGTCCTGCCATAATCTTCCTCCTATTAACGTAAAAAGACGTGTTTACATTGCGTGCAGTTCTATATAAAATTGATGTAGATCGATACGAATGTGCTTAGGTGCCCGCCTAATGCCACTCCTAAAAAGCGCCCTTTTAGCTTCACNATAATAGGGGGAACGAAAGAGCGTACTGATCAACAACATTCAGCGTTAGATCACTCATCATCAAGTTTTTTCAACTCGCTTATAGTGACCTCGGGATGATCGTGCAGAAACGATGCNATCTTCTTCTTGTGGATCAGTTCACAGTCAATGCATGTCCAAACAACGTCACCTCGAGAACTTACGATCCACNTTCCCAGTCGGGAGTCCTCACATGGGTACTTGGGACAATAACAGAAGACGCATACCTGTCCTTTGAAATGACACGGATAGTGGGGGCAATCTTCTCCTTTCGGTAAACCTTCGGGTTCACTTAAGCGCTCCCGTCTCTTTAGATCTTCGGGAAACTCTTCTTTTTTGTTTTGTTCCATTTGTAGCTACCATACGCAAAGNGTAAATCGCTAAAATCTGAGCAGTTNTATCTGTTTGATTTAGGTACCAACTTCGTTTTCAGCGCTGTGATAACCATTGAGTACACCGTTAGTAGTTCAACTATTGATTTATATTATAACATTTATCAATATTTCGAGGTTTAAAACATGCCAATTGGAGACATTGAACTTAAAGAACTCAGGCGGGACATGGGGTTCTCGCCAGCACTACTGAAGCTCATCTATGAGTCGCATCCGAAATTGTTTGACACCATCTATAACATGGACAAAACGCTGCTAAGTGATGGGGCGCTTTCAGCAAAAACAAAGAGACTGATCGCCCTCGCAGTCGTGGCTACCCAGGGCTGTGAAGCTTGCGCGACAGCTCAGATGAAGGCAGCTATGAATATGGGCGCATCGCGTGAAGAAGTGCTGGATACGCTGGGCGTCCTCGTTGTAACTGCTGGCATGCCGGCCGTCGCAACGGCTCGCGAAGCGCTCAGAAAGTGCTGCGAACTTCCGGAGGAGGACTGGGGCGGAGAATAGCCGAACTGCCCAAACCTTCGGTATCCAAAGATGCTTGATGTGTACGATGCTGAATCCAGGCACATCAAGCAGATCTTTTAATATATATTTATAGTAACGTAATTATAATTTTTAAGACATTCTGCGACGCTTTTCGATCGTTTCTTTGATTTCCGAACCAAATCAGCCTCACGTGCACGATATCGCATAATACGGAGAGTATGCAGCAATACGGAGGGATCATAAACTTACAAATATTTGGCTCAGTTTAGGCCACGCAATCAATATCAGCTGACGCTCGAGGTATTAAAGACGTGGGCTAGGATATCAGGACCTTCTAAGGCGCCCCTCGGTTGGGTAGTCTCTCAGACTCCCCCGCCGCTTTTTTCTTCAAAACTGTTTAGCAAAGCTTTCGCTCAGTTAAGTTGATCAACTCGCACATCCTATATGTAAAGGATCACCTATGTTTGCCCAAATAGACATCGGTAGCTTTAGTTTGTTGTTCATTATTATCGTCGTTGCGGTCGCTATCTATCTGCTCGCCGGGTTTCGTATAATCTATCAATATGAACGAGGCGTTAAGTTCAGCCTCGGTTCATTTAAGAAAATCTACCCCCCAGGACTGGCTTACGCATTTCCAGCATTTCAATCGATCAAGAAAGTAGACTTGCGCGTAAACACTCTAGACATCCCTCGGCAAGAGGTCATCACAAAAGACAACGTATCGTGCGCGATCAATGCGGTGATCTT
>JGI24144J35610_10000693_pt1 | contig 10597 bp, 9 predicted proteins | sample BarGraIncu01121A_FD_35610 | JGI IMG/M metagenome (IMG submission 35610)
TTATAGAAGTTGTAAAGGAGTATGAAATAAGTATGAATATGATGTTCGGCCTTAATTATAAAGTATTTGGTAGTTCAAAAACACTTCTTGTAGTTGATTGTGCTTTAGGTTCATGCAGTGCAGAATGGTGGCATATAGCTGAAGAACTAAGTAGGCAATATAAAATCCTTTTATATGATAGAGCGGGATATGGTCACAGTAAATTTTCAGTAAAGGAAAGAAATCCAGAAAACATAGTAACAGAACTAAAGCAACTAATTGATTATGTAAGAGCAAACNAGAAATTAATTTTAATCGGTCATTCTCAAGGGGGATATAATGTATCTCAGTATGCCGTGAAATATAAAAATGAGGTTGATGGTTTGATTCTATTAGATCCTGCAACGCCATATGATGGGGAATTTAAAAATCGCCTATCTGCTAAAGAATTCAAAAAAAGTGGAGTTGATAAAACAAAATCATTGAAGCTACAAAAACAGTTAGCTCATATTGGAATTATCAAACTTTTTAAAGGTGCTTTAAAAAAGCAACAGCCTCTTTGCTACTACGAATACTCAAAACAAGCGGAAAAGTACATAATTCAATCTTTATTTAATGAAAATACGTATCAAACTGCAATTGATGAATACCTTTGTACCCATAATGATAAAAATACACAGGACTTAAAAAATGCTATAAATAATGCAGCTTTGGGTATGACACCTGTTATGTTACTTACGCATTCCAGCGAAATATATATAAATGAACTAATGAAATATGCACACATGGATTTGGAAAACGCAAAAAAAATAGAAACAGTATGGCAGGAGCTAATGTATAGATATAAAAATATATCCAATAATNCAAAACATATAACAGCTAATCAAAGTGGTCACTTTATTCATTTAACTGATTTGGAGTTACTTAAAACTTGTATTGAGAGGATGGCTTTAATGTAGAAAATGAGTATAATTGACATTTAACATTAATTCATAATTTTCGTAAATTACGTCACAAACGAATGTACGATTTTGACTAAAACCTTACATTCGTAAAAATAGCATAAAGTATTGATGTATAAAGGCTTATAGTAGATTTAACTAAAGCCTTTTTTCTTATTNTACATTTGAATGTATTGTTTCATCTGATATATTACCAATATAGTACATTGATTTTGAGCCATCTAGCAAATTTTTCAGGAGTGAATTTATGAGAGTTACATTTAAATGTAACATTTATAGGGCTATATATTTCTTAGCGTACAAAATATCATTTTTGTGTACGCTACCCCTATATTGCAGGTTACCTATATGTTTTAAATAAAAAAGCCCCTGGTTTATCCCCAGAGGTTTCTTATTATTTAACTTTTCTATAATCCTACTATCATCATAGGACACTTTCATACTTATACTATTTACATCTATTTGAAGTCTGTCAATCTTATCATCAATAAGTTATATGTTCAGAATTTTCTTTATATCCGTCCAAAAGAGCCTCACTGATAGGGATAAGTTTTACATCTATCCTTGCACATAATTTTTTAATCTCATTTTCAAGACTATCAAGTCTATTCTCAACATTCTTAAATTTATCAGTGTGACTTTTAACCTCTTTTTTAGTTTCTTGAACGTCAACATATATTTTTTCTAATAGATCAAACATTTTATTCTCATCCATAAATATCACCTCATTTTTATATTATATCATATTATATCCATTATCGAACAAAGTAATCGCAATAGGAGCATAAAAAATTGCAAGCGATCGCAACAAATTTGCTTTTTTAATTGGTCGTTTAGCGATAATAATAGTTAGTATACGGAGATGGCTCTATGACAGGTTTTTAAGTATTTCAATGTTTTATATCTTTTAGGACCTTGACCTTATTCCCTCGGCAATCACAAATTTTACACAGTAAAGTCTAGTGTGTTATACTATGCTTTACTCTAAATTTACTGGTCGCTTTTCTCCTTTTTANAATAAATCAACTAGTTAGATTTAAGAAATGAAATATTTATATTCAAACAACCTGTTGGCTCTTATTGTTAATTGCTGAAATTCTTCTCCCGTATCTTTAACAATTTCTTCCTCAATTATAGATTATATCTCTAAAATGTAACAAAAGATGTAACTACAATATATTTTAATTATATAGGGGTATCTATAATCGTTTTGATTGCCGTATTAATAATTTATCAATGAAAAACACTATTGTCTTCCACAATGGAACTTTCCATACGAGCTACCCTTACATTGCTTCAGTTGATATGTATTATTTTATAATTCATATATTCTTATCAGTACCAATATTGTTAATTTATATTTACTAAATATTTTAATTGACACCATTGCTCTAACCTACTAATATTTGGGAATGCTAAGAAAGGACATAGTTACCCTAAAAATTTAGGATAAAACTAATATTTGGTTGATGTTGAAGTTTCCAAAAGCTTATTTGTTATAATATTTTCATATGCGCTCTACTCCACGCATACTTATAAACTGCTTGTCCATAATTGTATTACACCCTTGTCTTACGACCGTAGCGAACCACCCTGTATAATTTTTCAAAAGGTCATACACACCCTTCTCAGGGCGAAGAATACAAATAAGCTTAAATACTACAACTCCCCATGAATTTTCTGCATTGGCTTCATGTCACCGTTAGAAATTATTTATAGTTGCTCTCTTGCTCTAACAACTCTCAATATAAAAATAAAAAGTCCTTATGTATTTTTTTACATAAAGACTTGATAAATCATATTTAAATTGATATAATCAATTTAATATAGTTCTTCAAAATTCTTTTTATGTAGTGTTGATACATATTCAGATATTGCCGTTTATTGTATTTCAGTACAATAAACGGAGTTGGAGGACTTTTATTTTGTTTTTTGTTTACTTTTTATTACTTACAGTTTAACTCATAATATGGCAAACATCAATTTATTTTTTTATATTTATTACAAAGTTCCTATAAGGGGTTGTACGCCCTCCCTCGTAATTTATAATTTTGATTTAAAAATTAATTTTATATCAACTTTTCTATAAATGATGGTTAGCTATTCTATGATTAAGATTTTTCAACCCTGTATTTTCAAAAAACACAAGTTAAAACATTCCCGAAATAAGGTACTTTCAGGAATGTTTTTGAGAAATGATATAAAATTTTTACAATATATTCAAATCTACAAAAATAAAACAATATTATTACCATATCATTAATTCATCTGCTTGTTTTCTTAATTCTTCTCTAAAATTTGGGTGTGCTATAGCAATTAAATTTTCAACTCTTTGACGTATAGTACATCCGCGAAGTTTTGCAATTCCATATTCAGTTACTATATAATCAACTATATTTCTAGAAATTGTTACAGCAGCTCCAGGTGTTAGCTGAGTTTTTATTTTAGATATAGTATCATTCTTTGTTGTAGAAACAAAAGCAATTATGCCTTTTCCCCCTTTTGAATGGTAAGCTCCATATGCAAAGTCCGATGCTCCGCCCGTTCCCGAAAACTGCCTACTCCCTATACTCTCTGAGCAGACTTGCCCAGTTAAATCTATCTCAATAGCAGTATTTACTGATACCATGTTCTCATTTTGTGCTATATTGAAAGGATCATTTACATATTTTGCTTGCATCATGTGAATATCCTTGTTTTCTTTAAGGACATCATAAAGCAGTACATCTCCCCACGCAAATACACCAACTGTTTTTCCTGGATTAAAATTCTTCTTTTCATTAGTTACAACTCCTGCCTTAATCAATCTACCCATAGAGGCAGTAATCATTTCAGTATGTATGCCTAAATCTTTCTTATCAAATAAAGCTTCACCAACTGCATTAGGCATTCCTCCTATGCCTAATTGAATACAATCGCAGTCATTAATAAGACTTGCTACATACTCAGCAACTTTCTTTTCTTTTGGTGAAGATAAAGTCTGAGGCGCATAAGGCAAAGGCGTGGTTGCCTCATAAATATAATCAGCCTTATCAATATGAACAGCTGTTTCTCCATAAACACGGGGAATGCAAGAATTAATCTCAAAAATAACAAGATCAGCAGCATCCATGCAATCTTTAGACCACTCTAAGTCAAAGGATAAGTATACGTTATCCTCTTCATCCATAGGAGAAACCGCACATACAAATACATTTGGCCTTTTACTTGCCACTATGTCATCTCCAACTGAGTGGAGATTCATTGGGACCATTGAATATCTTCCAGATGCATGCCCTTTTCTGCAATCAGCATTGTAAAAAAAAGTGATTATATCTATTTTTCCCTTTAAAGAATCATCTGTCATCACAGGATATTCTCCCATCATTAACATAGCCCATAAACTAACATTTTCTACACGTTCTGCAATGTTGTGAAGATTCTTTAAAAAATGTGTTGGCTCGCAACCATAAATACTAGTAGCAATTGTATCACCAGAGTTTATCAGCGCTAATGCCCCCTCTAAGGTTCCTAACTTTTCTTGATAGATTTTTTTATTTTGCATGTTACCTTTTCCCCCTATAACTTGTGACAACATAAACCTTTGGAATCATGGGCAGCTTCCATGATTATTTCACTTACTGTTGGATTTGCGTGTATAGTTTGCCAACTGTTTGATTGTCAAACTATACTTAATAGCAATGCTACGTCCATTACTATTCACTGGAAACTTACCAATTTTAACCGTATGTCCACTTTCCGCTGCTGCTTTCTATGTCATTACAACACATGCTATCTCTGGATGTGATCAATGTATTTATCTTTTGTATTTTTAAACGTTCAAATTATTATAATTTAAAACTTACTATTTAACTACTTTTGTTGTTGCTGCACTTTCTTTTTTAACTCTTGGAGTTGATGTTTTCCTTTTCAATTCTTCTAGTAATTATTTATNTTTATTTTTATTTTGGTAATCCTCTATTTNTTTGTTATGTTTTAACTGCTCTTGGCTTAAATTACTATTTAATTTCTCTTTAATTTCGGCTATTGCTAACTTAATGTTTAACTGATTTTCTTTCTTTAATGCTGCAAATTGTATAAGCATTATCTTTAATAACATTATTCTTATCAATGTTTCTGGCCTGTGAATCTGCTAGTAATTTTTTATACTATTCCAATTTTATTTTATAGTTTTTATATTCTGTTAAATCACTTAATAACATATCATTTTTATTTTTATATTCTTCTACAATTAAATTTTTATCTTTTAAATTGCATTCTAATTGTTCAAGTTGATTGCTATAATTAATTTTAATATTGGATAATTCATTGTTATGTTCTTCATTTTCCTTTTGTAATACATTTTCCTTTTGTAATACATTTAAATTAATGTAAACATTCTGTAATTCATTCTTTTTTTTTAGTAATACAATTTTCTTTATCTGATAGCATATTTTTATATTTATTCTTTAGTTCTTCAAGCTCTATCTCTTTGTTGTTTATTAAATTATTGCTACCATCTGCAATACTTATAAATGCGTTTAGTATTGCTTCTAAATTGCTTTGTATAACAGTGGTGTCCTTACTTAAGAAACTATTTTGCTTTACATTTTCAAGTTCCATAAAGCCTACCACTTTATTAAAATACTGTTCTTGTGTCATGCCTAAATCCTTCAACTGCTGTTGCAACTTTTCTTTTGTATCCTGGGATAAACGGTAACTAGTAACTACACTTTTTTTTCCTTTAATTCATCCATATTATCACCTCATAATATATTTTATATATGTAAACAAATTTTAATCTGTAAACATATTGAATTTACTATTTTTATATAGTAATACACTTTTTTTATTATTAGTCAATTAATTTATAGAATTTAGTTTCTTTACTTATTATATTTTGTTTATCCACTAAGTGAAAAGGCAGAAATTAAACTGTTNTATATATATAAATTTGACTGCCAAGACAGGCAAAACTGGAGATTAAAATTGATAATTTGCCACCCTACTTCATCCCTAATAGTTACAATAAAAGCAATACATGCGCCTTATTGCTGATATTACGCATGTAGGGGTAGCGCCAACATTTCCGACAAAACCCACGTTAAGACATAAAATGGGTAAAAATTAAATTTTTGCCCACTCTAAAAAATATCAATAATTGATTATTCAAAAAAAAATATCTCTTCAAAAGTCTTATCTAAAGCAATACAAATTACAAATGCTAATTTAGCACTTGGACAATATTGATTGGTTTCTATGGAACTAATTGTTTGTCTTGAAACATCTACCATACTTGCCAGATCACCTTGAGAGAGTTTTTTTTCAGCACGAGCTACTTTTAAACGATTTTGCAAAATCAAAGTATCTTTCATAATTATGCTCCTAACATTTTAAGAAAAAAAGCAGCCAAAGAACAAGCAGCAGCTATTGTAAATAATATTCCTGTAATCAAAATCTTTTTTTCTTTCAAACAATAATATTTATACAATGATTCTGAAGCACAATATATAAAAAATACCCCCCATAAATCATTTGTATCTAATCCCTTCCACTGCTTAAACAAAATCAATAAAATAATAGTAACTGTAAAAACACTTTTTGCAATTATATTTGCTCTTCCACTAATTAATACTTCTCTTTCATCGCCGTCGACACTTAAAGATTTCTTATTTCTTTCTAAAATCTCTTCTCTTTTCATACTTATCTTCCTTTCAAAATTTATTGTAATTATAGTATAATACTAAATAACTATATTGACAAGCTAGTTTGTCACAAATCTATTTAAACTTGTCATGATAATAAGATTTCTTTGCAATAATAGACTTTTTATAAAAATATAAAATATTGCATTGTATAAACACTCTTTTAAAAAATTTTAAGGCAGTACTATAAACGGTCGTTTTTGGAACTGAAAGAGTTAGGAACTTTTTTAGTTCTTATTTTTGCAATATGCAGTACCAAAACTATTACCAAAAACAAAGTTTTAAAATTGACTACCATCTAACATTTTTGGTACTATTAAAGTGAGGTGATAGTGTGAAGATAGGGTATGCACGGGTAAGTACAGAAGAACAAAACTTAGATAGGCAACTAGATATACTAAAACAGGCTGGTTGCGACAGAATTTACGAAGAAAAGGTGTCTGGTGTAAAAAAGGACCGCACTGAACTTAATAAGATGTTAGATCAAATTCGTACTGGTGATGTAATAATAATATCAGACCTTACAAGGTTGAGTAGAAGTGTTAAAGACCTTTTTAGTCTTGTAGAGCAGATTGAAGAAAAAGGTGCTAATATTAAATCAATTAAGGAATCTTGGCTTGATACTACAAATGCTCAAGGAAAACTGATGTTTACAATCTTTGCAGGTATTAGTCAGTTTGAACGAGATCTTATATCCCAGAGGACAATAGAAGGTCTCAATGCAGCGCGTGCAAGAGGAAAAAAAGGTGGCCGTCCAAAGACAAATGAGAAAGATATTAAGCTAGCAGTTAAAATGTATAATAGTAAGAACTACAGCATTTCTGAAATCACAAAAGCAACTGGCGTCAGCAAAACTACTCTTTACAGATATATTAATAACAATAAATAATTCTAGTAATTAAACCAAGGAGTTGATATGTAGTGGCAGCAGCAGAAATTTTACTGACTGAAGATCAAAGACTTGAATTTACTCAAATACCACAAAACATTAGTGAATATGAAATTGTAAAATACTATACTTTTTCGACTTATGATATCGACATTATTAATAAACATAGAAGGGATTATAACCGTCTTGGATTCGCTGTTCAATTATCCTTACTGCGTAATCCAGGGTGGTCTTTAATCAGTATAAATAATATTCCTGAAAGTGTTTTAAATTACATTGCTAAGCAAATACAAGTTAGTCCAAAAGAACTTGAATTATATGCTCAAAGGGAGAATACGAGGTTAGAACATCTACAGGAGATTAGAGAAATATATGTTTTTAAAAACTATGCTGACCAACATACTCAATCTTTAATACAAACTTTACTTCCCTATGCAATTGAAAATGATAATGTAATAAATCTCATGAAAATAGCAATCAACGAAATTAAAATACAAAGAATAATACTACCTGGTATTACTACCATTGAAAAAGTTGTGAGGGATGTAATAACAAAGGCTGATGAGGAATTTATTGAAATTGTAAATAATAGCATTACAGATGAGCAAAAGTATAAACTTGATATGCTTATAAATGCTCAAACTGAGGATACAAAGACAAAGCTTGGTTGGCTGAAAGAAGATCAAGGACATTCATCACCAAAAGCATTTGCTGAAGTAATAGAAAGACTAGAATTGATAAGAAGCCTGCAACTTGAACTAAATATTGTGGGGTTACATCCAAATAGAATTCGTCAATTATCTAGGTTAGGATCTAAATACGAACCATTTTCATTAAGAAGATTTGAAGAAAAAAAGAGATATGCAATATTGGCTTTGTATCTATATGAATTAAGCCAAAACCTTATAGATAAGGCAATTGAGATACACGATAGACAGATAAATGTTCTATTGTCTAAAGGACGTAAGAAACAAGAGGAGCTACAAAAACAAAATGGTAAGTCATTAAATGAAAAGATTGTTCACTATATAGATATTGGAGCTGCCTTGATAAAGGCAAGGGATGAGAATTTAGACCCGTTTAAAACGTTAGAATCTGTAATGCCATGGAGCAAGCTTGTAGCCTCTGTTGAGGAAGCTAAAAAATTAGCAAGGCCCGTAAGCTATGATTATCTTGATTTATTGGACAGTAGATATAATCAACTTCGTAAATATACACCTATTTTAGTTAAGTATCTAAAGTTTAATTCAACCAATAACGCATCAAAACCCTTAATTGAAGCTGTAAATATATTAAATAATATGAATGAGAATGGAAACCGAAAAGTTCCTGAAGATGCTCCAACGAATTTTATATCTAAACGCTGGAATAAATGTTTATATGAAAAAGATGGTTCAATAAACCGCCACTATTATGAAATAGCAACGCTTAGTGAACTTAAAAATAGAATACGTTCCGGAGATGTTTCTGTAGAAGGAAGTAAGAATTTCAAAGACTTTGAAGAATATCTTATATCACATGATGAATGGAACACTGTTAAAAAAGCAGGTACAAGACTTGCAGTGAACCTAGATGTTAGAGAATACCTACAAGAAAGAATTGAATCTTTGGACAGTAGATTAAAGTGGTTCTCAGAAAATATTGATACATTGGAGGGTGTAGCAATTGAAAACTCTAAGATACATATTGATAAATTAGAAAAGAGTACTCCTCCTGAAGCTATTCTTTTAAGTCAAAAGTTATATAAAATGATGCCTAGAATTAAACTTCCTGATTTACTTTTGGAAGTCTCAAAGTGGACAGACTTCGATAGAAATTTTATTCATGCTTCAAGTGGACATATTGCTAAAGGTGAAGAAAAAACCATCTTAATGGCAGCTCTTATGGCTATGGGGACTAATATAGGGTTGTCAAAAATGGATGACTCAACTCCTGGTATATCTTATAGGCAAATGGCTAATACAGCACAATGGAGATTATATGATGATGCTATGAAAAAAGCACAATCTACACTTGTTAATTATCATCATAAATTATTTTTATCAGCCTTTTGGGGTGATGGTAGTACTTCATCCAGTGATGGAATGCGCGTCCAGGTTGGAGTATCTTCTTTGCATGCTGACACTAATCCCCATTATGGAACTGGCAAAGGTACTACCATGTATAGATTTGTAAGTGATCAATTTTCAACCTTTTACACTAAGGTTATAAATACTAATGCCAGGGATGCAGTACATGTAATTGATGGACTTCTTTATCACGAAACAGATTTAAATATTGAAGAACATTATACAGATACAGCCGGTTACACTGACCAGGTATTTGGATTAAGCCATTTGCTAGGTTTTCGCTTTGCACCTAGAATTAGGGATATATCAGAAATTAAACTATATTGTACTGGAAAGGCTAGTGAGTATCCTAAGATTGAGAGCATTTTGAATGGCCGGATAAACACTAAAATAATTGATGAAAACTTTGACGACGTGTTAAGAATGACACACTCTATAAGAGAAGGCAATGTAACAGGTTCTCTCATAATGGGTAAAATAGGTTCTTATTCAAGGCAAAATGCTTTAGCCACTTCATTACGAGAAATGGGAAGAATTGAAAAAACTATTTTCATATTAGACTATATAACTAATAAATCGCTTAGAAGGCGTATTCAGAGAGGTCTTAATAAAGGAGAAGCTATGAATGCATTTGCCAGAGCTATATTCTTTGGTAAACGTGGAGAATTTAGAGAAAGAGAATTACAGGACCAGCTTCAAAGAGCAAGTGCTCTTAATATTTTAATTAATGCGATAAGCATTTGGAATACAACTTATTTGCAAAAGGCTATAGAGCATTTAAAACAGAATTATACATTTGATGAAAGTTTACTTAAACATATATCTCCATTAGGATGGGAACATATCAATTTACTTGGCGAATATAATTTTGATGTTAAAAATGTTCTTGAATCGGATGAATTGAGACCATTAAATATTAATAATCCATAAAATGGCTTAGAGTGGGTAAAAAGTCAACTTTTTATCCATTTAATTCCTTAGCGTGGGTTTTGTCGGAAATGTTGGCGCTACCCC
>JGI24144J35610_10000697_pt1 | contig 10584 bp, 11 predicted proteins | sample BarGraIncu01121A_FD_35610 | JGI IMG/M metagenome (IMG submission 35610)
CCCGGTGATGAGCGCGATTTGGGGGAAAGCTCCCTCCGTAGCAGCCGACGTGAGTCGGCTCTGATCTTCTGCTTGAGAAATTGGAGCGGACTGACGTCCGCTGCTACTGGAAAGGGAGGCATCATTCGGCACAAAACGCTCATCGGCGAGATTTTGTTCGAGCACGGGGTGGCGTCCGTCGCGAATTTGCAGCACCCCTTCGTCGGCGACGACCGCGCGACAGTAGCTGTGCAAGCGCGCTGTCTCGGCGAACGACGCCAGCACGTCGAGCTGTGCCAGTGCGCCGGCGGTCTGCTGGATTTTTGGCAATTGACCGAGCATTTCCTCGCGCACGCGTTGGAAAAGCTCATATTCCAGTTTCACGCTGCGTTCCTCCGCGCCGAGAATTTTGCCTTCCATCTCCTTCAGTTCGGGCGTGATGTAGCGTTCGCCGTTGGCGACAGTCTGCTTGCGGATGTAATGCGGCGGGACCTTGTCGAGATTCGACTTCGTGACTTCGATGTAGTAGCCGAAGACGGAATTGAATCGGACTTTCAGCGATGTGATGCCGGTGCGCTCGATTTCGTCCGCCTGTAACTTCGCAATCCAATCCTTGCCGCCGCGCGTCGCATCGCGGAGTTCGTCGAGCGACGCATCGAAGCCGTCGCGAATCATGCCACCCTCTTTCACGGCGAGCGGCGGGTCATCCACGATGGCGCGCGAAATCAACTCCACGAGGTCGGGCGATTCAGTGAGTTGGGATTCGAGGTCTTCCATCAAGGTAGGAACGTGCTGCTGCACGTCCTCCAATTCATTTGTAGGAGACGACGTAAGGAGGCTCTGATTTTCCGTTGAAGTGAGTCTCGTTATCTCGACTCCTACATTGCGAAGAATTTGTTTTACCGCCGGGATTTGTTCCAACGCCATGCGCAAGACGACCAGATCGCGCGCGTTGCCGCTGCCGGAACTCAGGCGGCCCATTGTCCGCTCCAGATCGCGCACGTTCGCGAGCTGCGCGCGGAAGTTGTCCAGGCCGGAGGAATTTTCAATGAACGTCTGCACCGTTTCCTGACGGCGGCGAATTGGTTCAACGGCAGCCAGCGGTTGCGAAAGCCAGTTGCGCAACATCCGCGCGCCCATCGGCGTGACGGTGCGGTTGACCGCGCCGTAAAGTGAAGCGTTGCGCGGGGCATCGTGATGCAGCGGCTCCAGAATTTCGAGATGCCGCAGTGTCGTGTAATCGAGCGCCAGATAGTCGCTGCGGCGATAAAACGACAGCCGCGTGAGATGCTTCACGTCACGCCGCAGGTGTTGCGTAAGATAATGCAATGCCGCGCCGGCCGCGCCGATGGCGGCGGTGCGGTCCTTCAGCCCGAAACCGTCGAGCGACGCGACCTTGAAATGGTCACGCACCGTGTAAAGCGCGGTTTCCGGCGCGAACGTCCAGTCGTCGTAGCCGTTGAGAATCCAGCCTTGCCCCGTAGCCGCGCCTGTGAAAGCGCGCTGACCATCGCTTGTCGAAGTTTGCGCCGACTCATCCCGCTTTGCGGGACGGCTGCCAAGCAGTTCGCGCACAGCCACCGACTCGCTGGGATAAATAATTTCCGCCGGGCGCAATCGTTCCAATTCAGTCAGGAGGGCTGCCCCGGCCTCCAATTCCGTGGTCATGAAATCGCCCGTGGTCAAATCCACCAGCGCGAGGCCGAAGGTTTTTCCCAGCGGGTAAATCGCGGCGAGGAAGTTGTTACGTTCGGCCACGAGTATCCGCTCGTCGAAATGCGTGCCGGGCGACAGGATTTGGGTGACCTCGCGTTTGACGAGCTTGCCGGGTTGGGCGTCTTCCAGTTGATCACAAATGGCGACTTTCCGTCCGGCCCTGAGCAGTTTGCCGATGTAGGCATGGGCCGCATGGTGCGGCAGGCCGCACATCGGTACTCCATTGCGCGCGGTGAGCGCGAGGTTGAGGAGCTGCGCGCCCGTCTGCGCGTCCTCGAAAAACATCTCGTAAAAATCGCCGAGGCGGAACAGCAGCAGCGCGTCCTTGGGCAGTTCGCCTTTGATGCGGCGATACTGCGTCATCATGGGAGTCAGTTGGGCTTCGGCGGCCATCGGCAGGAACGTTAGGCGGAAAATTTCACAAGGTCGAAAAGAAATTACTCACAAGCCCAACTCAACTTGCGGCGTGGTCGAGCCGCAGGAGTTCGGCGCTGTAGCCTTTGCGGAAATTGGGATACTTGAACTGATGGCCAAGTTCCATCTTGAGTTTGCGGTTGGAGACGCGTTTGTTCGTTACACCACGTTTGCGATTTTCGGCGGGATTTTCGGGCACGGACGGCGGGAGCGGCTTGTCCAGTGCCTGGGCCAGCCACTGGAAAAAGTGCAACTGGCTCACCGGTTCATCATCCGCCGTGTTGTAAATTTCACCGGGACGGCCATTCTTCAGCGCCGCGATGATGCAACCAATCAAATCGTCGCGGTGAATCATGTTCAGGAATCGCGAGCCATCGCCTTCCATCCGCGCCTCGTTCTTCAGGAATTGCTTGAACCAATGGCCGCGGTCCGGCCCGTAAATGCCGGCCACGCGCAATATGACCGCCGGGAATTTTTTCTCTTGCGCCGCCGCCAGCAAAACTTTTTCCGTTTCGAGCAAAACCTGCGCGGTTTCCATGGATGGCTCGGTCGGGCTGGATTCCTTGACCTGTGAGCCGTCGGTTTGGCCGTAAACGCTGGTGCTGCTGGTATAGACAAATTTCTTCGGCGGGCTGGGACCAAGCCAATCAATCAGGTTGCGCGTGCCTTGGAGATAAACCTGCCGGTAATCTTCCGCGCCGCCGCCCGCCGCGACACAATTCACGACCCAGTCGAAATCGCGCGGTAATTTGGCCAGTGTTTCCGGTTGGGTCACGTCACCAAAGAGCGGCTGGATGCCGGCGGCTTTCGATTCATTTTCCGCTGACACACTTCGGCGCAGACCGGAAACCTCGTGGCCCAAGCGGACGAGTTCCACTCCGAGGGGCAAACCGACGTAGCCGCAGCCGACAATCAAAACGCGCATGGGAGAATGGTAGGGACAGCACATCGCGCTGTCCGCAAGAATGTTCGGACGGCTCGGCGAAATTTCGGAGGGGCGAGTTACACGAGCTCCTGAATTCCTAAATCCAGTCAGGGCGTCGTGGAACTCCGCCCTCCGAAAATGGAAATCAGTCCATCACCGCCGCGAAGCGCAGGCCGCGCGTGCTGACGCGGAGCAGTTTGAAACCGAACTCTTCCATCACCACTTCGTAAATCATGACGCCGGTGAGGATCACGTCGGCGCGCGAGTTTGGCAGGCCGATGATTTCCTTGCGTTCAGTGAGCGGCAGACTCCAGAGCCGTTTCCGGTGCGCTTTCACCTGCTCCAGGCTGAGGCGCGTGGCCTCCATGCGTTCGCGGTCATAACGGTCGAGCTTCGCTTCCATGCGCGCGAGAATGCTCGTCGTGCCGCCGGTGCCGACGAGCTGAATCCCGGCGGACTGGGAATCAGTTTCGCGGCGCAGCGCGGGCCTTCGCCGCGCCGAAGCGGCTTCGTCCGCGAAGGCGGGTTCGAGTTTGGGGCGGACTTCGCTTTGCAGGAAATTTTTCAGCCAGTCGCGGCAGGTGGTGAATTCACCGCGCGTCGGTGGGTCGCTGTGCGGAAATTTTTCAAACAACCGCACCGCACCGAGCGGGAAACTGTGCGCGAAATGCGTGCGTTCGCCCTGGCCAAGAATGAATTGCGTGCTGCCGCCGCCGACATCCAGCAACAGCAGCGGTGCATTGGCCAATTCCATGTCGGTGGTCACGCCTTGAAACGCCCACCCGGCTTCCCGGTCGCCCGAGATGATTTCAACTTTCAGTCCCGATGCCGCTTCGATGGCGGAAATCAAATCCTCGGGATTGACCGCGTCGCGCGCGGCGCTGGTGGCAATGACGCGGATGGAGGCGGCTTTATGCTCGCGCGCGGTTTTGGCGAATTCCGCCACGGCCTCGGCGGTGCGCGCGATGGCATCAGGTTGGAGTTGTTGTGTTTCGTAAAAACCCCTGCCAAGGCGCGTCTGCCGGCTTTCCTCGTGCACCGGCTGCACGTTGCGTCCGGCCACGTCGGCCACCAACAACTTGATCGAGTTGGTGCCGACATCAATGACAGCGCGGCGAACGGGTTCCATGAGCCATCAGACTACGAAGCGCGATTGCGGAAGCCCAAGTGAAAAAATGTTACATTTCGCCGACGTGGCGCAACTTGATACCACCAACAAGGTAGGGCGGGCGCTGCCGCGCCGCCCAAACTTCCACCAGAACGAGCAGAGCGATGTTCTTGCGTGTGTATATCCCCATGGTTCCGCCAGCATCGCTGCGCTTGCTGGCGGTGAGATTGAGGCAAACCGGCAGGTTTGCCCTACCATCGTTGGGGGCAGTCAAGCTGTGCCTATTGCAGACTTTGCGCTGAAGCCGGCGGCGTGTATTTTTCCGCCATGAACCTTTATGTTTTGCGGCACGGCATCGCGGTGGAACCCGGCACGCCGGGCTTTGAAAGGGATTCCGACCGGCCGCTCACACCCAAAGGCAGGCACCAGCTTCGGCAAATCGCCGCCGCGATGAAGAAAATGGATTTGCGGTTCGACCTGATCCTTTCCAGTCCGTTTTTACGGGCAAAGCAAACCGCCGAAATCATCGCAGAATCGCTGAAGCTGAAAAAGCAACCCGGATTTTCGGATGCGCTGACGCCCGACGGCAATCCGAAGGCGTTGATCCGGCAATTGAATGAATTAAAGCCTGTGCCAGAAAACGTTTTGCTCGTCGGCCATGAACCTTATTTGAGTTGCCTGATTTCACTGCTGACGACAGGCCGTGTGGACTTGATGATGGATTTCAAAAAAGGCGGACTGTGCAAATTGGAAATCGAGAAGTTAAGTCATGACCGGTGTGCAACACTCGTGTGGCTGCTTACGCCAGGGCAGATGAAGTTGATGGGCTGAGTTTGTAGCAGTCCCGCAATGCGGGATGAGTCCGCTCATTCTCCTCCAAAAATCAGAGCCGACTCACGTCGGCTGCTACGAGCAAAAAAATTTCAGCCGACGCGGAACGAAATGCGCTGAATCAAATTCGGCCCGAAGCTGTGTTTTAGCCGGTCGAGAATTTCCTTGCGGCGGTAGCGGACGATCTCCGAGAGCCACACGCTGCTGTCCACGTTCACGAACAGCGTGCCTTTCCGCACCCCCGCCGGCTGCGCGTGCGCGACGATGTTCGGGTCGATCAGCGAATTCCACACCTTGACGATTTCCGCCTCGGCCCGGCGCTGGTCCATGTGCAAATCCTTCGTCACGCGCGGCAGCACGTCGCCGACGCGGCGGGCGCGCACGGCTTGCGCGGCTTCGAGCGGCGCGAGGTCCACGCCGCGCCATTGCGCGAGCACGCGCCGGCGGGCAGACATTTTCCCCGACCCCAACGGCGGAATGTATTTGGGCGGCGGCTTCAAGCGGAAAAAGCATCGGCGTAACCACCGGGGAAAGCAAGCAGGCAGGCTTCGGACTGGAAACGCAAATTCAGGAAGCATCCTGTTCTTCTTCGTCCTCGTTCTCGATCTTTTCATGACTTTAAAACGTTTTTTTTGGGGCATTTTTTGCTTGCCAACTTTTACTTTGTGATGCAAAGTGTTGGCATGGAAACAAACTGGGCCGTTGAGCATCTTCAAACCATCCGCACTTTGATGGAACGTTCCGCCGTTTATCGCCGGGCGCTTGCACCGATCATGCTTTTCGCCGGTATTATGGGCGTTGCTGCTGCTGTCATTGGACTTTTGTTCCGTCTGGATTCAATGGCAGCCTTTGGAACCCTGTGGCTGGGCACCGCCGCCATTGTTGTCGTCGGGGCACTGCTGATCACCCGCCAGCAAGCGCTCAAGGACAAGGAACCATTCTGGTCACCGCCGACCCGCCGGGTAGCACAGGCCTTGCTGCCGCCATTGTTCGCCGGAATGTTTCTCGGCGTGGTATTTGCATTGCTTCCTGGAGGCGGCCCGGTTGATTTTATACTCTTGCTGCCCTTTTTGTGGGCGTTGTTTTACGGGCTTGCGTTGCACGCGGCGGGATTTTTCATGCCCCGCGGCGTGAAATGGTTTGGCTGGATTTATATCGGCTTGGCCTCTGGAGTTCTGTGTTTTTTCACAATCGTGCAGCCAGATTTAGACTTTAGCATCCATTGGCTCATGGGCTTCTTTTTTGGAGTGCCGCACCTGGCTTACGGCGCGTATTTGTATCTGACCGAAAAAGGAAAGAATGCGGCGTGAACCCGGAACCGTTCCTACAGCTCAACCGCGTGATTCACGAGAAGGGCCGGCTGGCCATCATGTCCATGCTGGCCGCCTCGCCGGAACTGTCGTTCACCGAACTGCGCGACGCGCTGACCATGACCGACGGCAACCTCACCACCCACATCCGCGCGTTGCAGCAGGAGGGTTATATCTCCGTGACCAAATCATATCGAAACAACCGCCCGCTCACGACCTGCTCGCTCACCCCCGCCGGCCGCAAGGCATTCGCTGAATACATCAATCTGCTGGAACAAATTGTCCGGCAAAACAAGGGTAAATAAAAATCTTTTGAACAGAATCAAACCGGCATGGTCACTTACTTTGTGATACAAAGTAAATTAACTCCACGAGGTTGATCATGAAAATCATCCGGGCCGAACATCTGGGCATGTGTTTTGGGGTAAAGGACGCCATCGCGCTGGCGCTGGGGGCCGCGAAACAGGAGCCGCTGACCATTCTGGGCGATCTCGTCCATAACGAAACCGTGCTGGCGGAATTGCGCGCGCAGGGCATTCGCATTGAACAACAACCCTCCAACGTGAGCACGCGGACGGTGATGGTCACGGCTCACGGCACTTCGGAGCGCGCGTTGCGCGAAACGCGCGACCGCGGTCTGGGCGTGGTCGAGGCTACCTGCCCGCTGGTGCACGTTGCCCATCGCAGTCTGGCGAAGCTCGTGCGCGAAGGTTTTCACCCGGTCATCATCGGCAAACGCGACCATGTGGAAGTGCGTGGCATGACCGGAGATCTCGACGAGTTCGACGTGGTGTTGACCGGGGAGGACGTGGCCAAACTTTGCGAGCGGTCGCGATTCGGTGTCGTTTCGCAGACGACGCAGCCGATTGACAAGGTCCGGCATCTCGTGCAGTTGATTCGCAAGCGCTTTCCGCAGTCGGAAGTGTGTTTCATTGACACCGTCTGCCAGCCGACGAAGCAGCGGCAGAACGCGGCCATTGAACTCGCTCAAAAGTGCGACGTGGTGGTCGTCATCGGCGGTGAGCACAGCAACAACACGCAGGAACTGGTCAAGACCTGTTCCCGTTTTTGTTCGCGCGTGCATCACGTGCAAGCAGCGGAAGATTTGCAGATTGATTGGTTTGCCGACGCACAGATTGTCGGGATTACGGCTGGCACTTCGACGCCGGATTCTGTTATCAACGCGGTTGAACAGCGGCTGATGCAAATCACGCCTGTTTCAACGGGCGCGAAAATGGCTGAAGAGCTTTTATGTGTGCGCTTGACGAATTAAATCCACGCGAAATCAGCGTGCTATTGCGCGGTGAGTCGGAAAAGATCGCGGCTTGGACCGGGCAATGGAGCGCGCGACGGTTCGCGCTGCAGGTTGTCGTCATCGTCGTTGGTGCGGGTCTTTACGGTGCCGCGATGGGCTGGTGGCGTGATCCGCAACAGGCACTGTACGTGGCCGTCAAATTTCCGCTCACCATCCTGCTTACCACCGCCGGCACCGCGCTGCTCAACGCCATGCTCGCGCCGTTGCTGGGCTTGAACATCCCATTTCGTCAATCCTTCTCGGCCATTTTGATGAGCTTTGTCATTGCGGCGGCCATTCTCGGGGCGTTCAGCCCGCTGCTGGCGTTCATGGTTTGGAACACCCCGCCGATTTCGGCGGCAGCGGCTTCCGCGCCGGCTTACAACTTCATCAAGCTCACGCACGTCGCCGTCATTGCTTTCGCCGGCATAACAGGCAATGCGCGCTTGTTTCAATTGCTCACGCAGTTGGGTGGGGGCCGGACCGGCGCGCGCCGGGTGTTGTTTGCGTGGCTGGCGGGCAACCTGTTTCTCGGCAGCCAGCTTTCGTGGATTTTACGCCCATTCATCGGCTCACCGTCGTTGCCGGTGGAGTTTTTCCGCGCCACCGCCCTGCACGGAAATTTCTACGAAAACGTCTTCCACTCGCTGCTGCAAATTTTCCAGCAATTCGATTAAACCAAAACATCATTGACCTACGAACAACCACAATCCAGTCCCGCCCCAAATTCCACCGCAACTCCCACCCGTGATACCTGCCAGCGGCCCGCGACCGCTGGGCGATGAGCCGGCCGAGCGCGCCGCCATTCCCAATGTCATTGTCGCCATCGAAGCTATTCTGCGGCAGCCACGGCGGGTGATTTTCCAATTGCGGCAGCCGGGCGCGGGGCGGTTGATTGCGGCAATGGTTTTCGTCTCGGTCGTGTGCAGCCTAATTTACGGCGTGGTGGCCGGCACGTTTTCGGGCGGCACACAACTCTGGGCCGCGCCGGTCAAAATCGCGGTCGGATTGATGATTTCGGCGCTGATCTGCCTGCCGAGCCTTTACATTTTCACCTGCCTAGGCGGTTCGCAGGCGCGATTGATTGAAGTCGGCGGACTGCTGGCAGGGTTGCTCATGTTGATGACCATCCTGTTGATCGGCTTCGCCCCGGTGGCGTGGATTTTTTCGCAGTCCACGGAATCGCTCGCCTGGATGGGCACGCTGCATCTGATTTTCTGGTTCATCGCGACCTGCTTCGGACTGCGATTTTTGGAAGCCGGATTTTCGCACTCGAACGCCAAATCGCTGGCCGGTTTCCGCACCTGGGTGGTCATCTTCATGCTGGTGGCATTGCAAATGACAACCGCCTTGCGTCCCATCCTGGGAACATCGGAAACTTTCCTGCCGACGGAGAAAAAATTCTTCCTCTCGCATTGGAGCGATTGCTTGAAGTCGTCGGACAGCGAATCGAAATCAAGATCGCGGGATTAAATTCTTAAAAATTCACTTATGAATCGCGAACAAACCTTGCGCCGTCGCATCAAACTGCTGACCTGGCTGTTCATCATCGGGCTGGTCGTGAGCGGGGCAACGGCGATTCCGTTGCAAGGCGAGTTGAATCTGCTGATGAATTTCTTTGGATCAGCGGGCGAATCATCGGAATTGGCACAATGGCTTTTGCGTGTTCGCGATGCACTGGCTCAAACACAGAAGCAGTATCCATTTCTTTTCTATGGCACGGACTGGCTGGCGTTTGGGCATTTCGTCATCGCGATTGTTTTCTTCGGCGCATTGCGCGACCCGGTTCGCAATCGCTGGCTTTTCGACTTCGGTTTGATTGCGTGTGCGCTGGTGGTTCCTTACGCGTTGGTGTTCGGCGGTTTGCGGGGCGTTCCGATTTGGTGGCGACTGATTGATTGTTCTTTCGGCGTGTTCGGATTCATTCCTCTTTGGTTCTGCCGCAAGTGGACAAGTGAGTTGGAGCAACGCGTTAAAAGCTAGACAAATTTGCCCGCCGGGCGCGTCATACGGACAAACCGTGCCTGCGATTGATCACAACTTGGGGATGGGTGAACAAGTTTGGGCAAACCCGGTCTAACCAGTACTGATTTGCCATTATGAAATACCTGAGACTGCCCTTCCAACACGACACCCGCGCCCCGATGCTGGCGTTAATGTTCGCCACGACCGCGAGCGTCATCTTCGTCTTCACCCGCATTGCCTGGACCAGAGACCTTCATTACGGCTTCCTGGTCTGGAATCTGTTTCTGGCGTGGCTGCCGCTCCTGTTCGCCCTGCTGGCGCGGGAGACCTTTCGGACGGAGCAGCAAAAAACGTGGCGGTTGCTTGGACTGGCGGGCGCATGGTTCCTGTTCTTTCCGAATGCGCCTTACATCTTAACCGACCTGATTCACCTGACGGCAAGATTTCCCCGCTTTTTTTGGACCGACCTGACGCTAATTTTGCTGTGTGCTTTCACCGGATTGATGCTTGGTTTCGTGTCGCTTTATTTCATGCAAGCCATTGTGGCGCGGATGTTCGGACGGGTGGCGGGCTGGTTGTTTGTGGCTTTGGCGGTGGGATTGGGCAGCTTGGGAATCTATCTCGGCCGGTTTTTGCGTTTCAACAGTTGGGACGTGCTTCTGCGGCCGGGAAAAATCTATCATGGCCTGGACACCTGGGTGGGCGGCCCGATGATCAATACGGCCTCCGCGGCGTTCCTGGTGTTCTTCGCCGCGTTTCTTTTCATCACCTACGTGATGCTCCATGCCCTGACCCGCCTGCCGAAAACTGACTTCATCCGCACGACCGCGGAAAACGGATAACGGGAGGCCGCCGAATATCGCGCCTGAAATGCTTCCCGGCCGGGGGGCAACGTTTCCCCCCGGACAAGGGAAAAAATCATCTCCGTAAAACAGCTTTTGTTTTCGCACTAGACAAATTTGCCCGCCGGGCGCGTCATACGGATGAACCATGCGCGGACCCGATCTCAGACGGCTCTACGACGAGCACGCCGGGGCACTTT
>JGI24144J35610_10000700_pt1 | contig 10552 bp, 13 predicted proteins | sample BarGraIncu01121A_FD_35610 | JGI IMG/M metagenome (IMG submission 35610)
ACAGTGCTCTAACCAACTGAGCTAATCACCCTTAAAAGTAAACCTATTGTAACAATAAGTGATTAAAATTTAAATACCCTTAAAATCCCAAGATTGCTGGAGCTATTACTGATATTACCGTAATGATAATTGCCGAGATTATTCCCCCTAAAAATACACATACCATTGATTTTTTAAAATCTAATCCCAAGAAAGCCGCAATTGCCGATCCTGTCCATAAACCAGTGGTTGGTAATGGAATTCCTACAAAGATTGTTAACCCAATTTCCATGTATTTTTCTACCTGTTTGGCTCCTTTTTGCACTTTTTTCTCAATAAAAGCGGTAAATTTAGGCAAAATTTTCTTTGTCTTCATCCAAACTAAAATTCTGTTAAAAAAGAAATAAACAAATGGAGCTGGAACAGCACTTCCCAATAAACTCACCAAAAATACTGTTAAAGGATTAATATGATAAGCAATTATTCCCACTGGAATTGCCCCTCTTTGTTCAATTAAAGGCACCATTGAAATCAAGAATATATAGAGTAATTTCATTGTCAAAGTCTACTGTCTTTTTAAAAACATTTCCACCACTAACTTTGCCACATTAATTCCAGTTGATTTTTCAAACCCTTGAAATTGGCATTGGCGATTAACTTCCAACACATAACTATTCCCTTCTTCATCTTTCATGATATCTACTCCACAATAATCCAATCCACAAACTTTAGCCACTTTTTCGGCAATTTGTTTATCATTTTCCGATAAATTCCAAACCTCCACGTTTCCACCTAAACTAAAATTACTTCTAAATTCATCTCCCACGGCCGATCTTTTCATAGCTCCAATTGTTTGTCCATTTAAAACAATTATTCTTAAATCCCATTTAGTTGGTAAATATTTTTGCCATAAAAACATTCCCACATTTTTTTCATTAATTTTTTTAACAAAATGTTCTAATTCTTTAAATTCTTCAAATTTTCTCACTGATTTTCCTTGAAATCCTTTTTCATGCTTGGCAATTACTGGCCAACCAAAATCATCACCAATTCTGCTTTGCAGAACTTGTTCTTTAGTATAAAAAATCTTAGTTGGAATAACTGGAATATCGTTTTCCAAAAACACTCCATGTTGAGAAATTTTTCCCATTCTTGTCCAATTCAAATAACCTTCATGATTAACTGCCAAAATATTTTGATCATGCAATAGTCGAATCACTAAATTTCTGGCTTCAGTATATTTCCCCGATCTAGTTCCGGCCACTCTAAACCATAAACCTAAAGTATTTTCTTTATTAATTTCTTCACCTTTAACAAAAACTTTGGTTTTTCCATTTTCCAAATTAAAAGTTAAATCTTTATATAAAGCTCGATTAACTTCTACCCCTAACTTCTTTGCCTCAATTTCAAGTCTATCAACTTCAAATTGGCTTTGTCGGAGCGACATTGTAAATGTAACAATTTTTTTGGTCATAATTATATTTTAATTAGTTTGATTTCTTTTTTAAATTTACTAAAAATTTAACTATTTCTGCTGGCACATCAATTCCTGTGGCTTGCATAAACCCCTTGAATTGAGGCCCTTTATTAACTTCCCAAATAATTGGCTTTTTCAAATCATTATCTCTAAAAGCCACATCAACTCCAGCCACCGCCAATCCACACACTTTGGCTGCTTTTAAAGCTAATTGCTTTATTTCTTCTGGCAATTCAGCTACTTCTACTTTACCACCCGCTGAATAATTATTTTTAAATTCCGCCACCGACTGACTACTTCTTTTCATCACTCCCAATACCTTATCTCCCAACACTAATACTCTAAAATCCCCATCATTAGGAATATATTCTTGAAGCATATATCTTTTTCCTTCATCAGTCTCACTTTTTCGTAAATCTCTGACCAATTTTTCCATTTCCACCAAATTATCAACTTTAAACACTCTAGTTCCTCTATCTCCACCACTACCTTTAATAATTAAAGGGAAAGTTAAATCTTTAGTTTTTTCATACAAATACCACAAACTTCCATAAATTGTTTTTGGTACTTCAATTCCCGCTTTTTCCAACATTAACATTTGCCAAGCTTTACACGCCATATCTGGTTTTCCATATCGAACCAACGGATCAATTACCACCACATCGTCTCTAGTTATACTATTAATAATCAAATCAACTTCTTCCCAGTGTTTACCAGTGGTTCTAAAAAATAAAACATCATAATCATCGGCTTTTTTATATTTAGTAATTTTTTGAATTTTACTTTCCTCAGCCAAATTTGGTCTAATCAAAACTTGTTGTTTTTTACTATCAAAACAAATTCTGTTGTAAGATACTAAGGTTAAATTAACCCCAAGTTTTTTTGCGGCTCTTTTCACCAACACTAAATGTTGACTAATTTTCCCTCCAAAAAATACAGCTATTTTTGTCATATTGTTTTAATATTTTTAATTATTAATTTTTAATTATTTCTTAGCACTAACTAAGAATCCTCCTAAATCTTTTCTTCCTAATAAAAATTTAGTTCTCAATTTTCCTCTATCAGCCACATTCACTGCCGTCATAATTTTTCTTCCATTAAGCCAAAAAGTTACTCCAATCACTGGTCGATCTTTATGTTTACCTAAACTCGACTTATAATTTCTATAATACAAAATTCTTTCAGTAGTTAAAAGTCCCAATTTTTCGGCTAAATTTCTATCAATTGAGCTTCTAAACGCTCCTGTATCCACTTTGGCTCTCACTTCCACAATTCTATGCTTACCATTTTTAATTACCGGGCTTTTTTGCAATAAAGGTTTAAATCCTTTTGGAATTTTAACTTTAATAATTTCTAAAGGTTTCACTGTTTTTTGTTTTTCTTTTTCTTCCACTTTTTCAAAAAAGCTTTCTCCAAATAAATATTTGGACAAAGTAATTGCGTGGTCTACACTTCTGACATTAATTTCATCGACTTTTTCTATTCTTGATTTTAATCCTGCCTTATTACAAATTTGAATTGAAAGTCCTGGTCTAGCATTAACTTCCAACACCATTGGCCCTTTTTCTTTATCCAACACCACATCAACTCCAATAAAACCTAAGGTTGGAATCGCTTTTTGAGAATTAATCGCCGTTTCCAAAATTTCTCGCCAAAACGGAATTTTAATTCCATTAACTTTTCTATTCTTCTTTTTAGAAAAATCAAATATTCTATATATAGTATCTCCATTGCCTTCTAACCCAAAAGTGGTTATTCCCGTTGCCAAATCAATGCCTAAACCAATTGCTCCTTGATGTAAATTAGCTTTACCTCCACTTTTCTCAGTTGGTATTCTTAACATCGCCATAACTGGAATTCGATTATAAACAATCACTCTAATATCTGGAGTTCCTGATTTAGTTAACGCCAAAAATAATGGATGAATTTTAATTCTTTCTTCAATCAACACTTTATCTGGCATATTATGCAAACTATATTTACCGGCCAATATTTCCTGACAGTGCAGTTTTAAATCACCAACTGGGATTGTTTCTCCATCCATTTTTTGCCATTCCCCGGCCCATTTTCCTCTCTTTCGAATAATTAAGATTCCTTCTCCGCCATAACCAGATTCTGGTTTAATCACAAAGTTTCCATCCAAACCAACCCAATTGAAATTTTCAATATCTTTAGCTTCTTTAAACCTGGCTATTAATTTAGGCACCATCACCTTATTTCTTGCTAATATTCTTTTAGTTTTATATTTACTATCGGCAATCGCCTTACCATTAGCCGTGTTTTTTCTTAGATAGATTTTATTTCTCTCGTTAATAGTCAAAAATTGATGATATTGTTTTAAATTAAACATTGGTTTTTATAATTAAATTATTCCCTGCCCTATCAAAAGAAGGGTTAAAAAAGGTTTAGAGGGATTTTTTCTTTTCCCGTATCGCTTTTTTAAATCTCTTTATTTCTGTCAATCTAATTCCTGAATAGTTTCCAATTAACAAATTAGCCACTAAAACTAGGATTAAACTAGTTCCTGGATGATTTAAAACTATATTTTGCACCCACCCAAAATTCATAGTTACCGCTCCAATAATTGCCAAAATAATAGTTCCTATAGTCAAACTTTTAGCTTCTTTTTTACTTTTTGCTAATTGAGTTCTGGTAAATTCTTCTACCAGAAGAATCATAAACAAAATTGGAAAAATTGAAATTTGACTAATATCAATAATTTTTACAAATGAAGTTAAAAGCATTAATCCAAAAGTTCCCAAAGAAATAAACATTAAGCTAATGGCTCTAGCTGGCCAAAAATGAATTTTCAACTTTTTCAAAAACATATTACTTATCAAAGAAATTGTCAAAATTATGGCAAATAATAAAAGTCCTCCAAATACTCCTGTTGCTACAAAAGTAATTGCAATCATGGTTGGCATAAAAATTCCATAACCCGACAAACCGACAATGTAATGTAAAAACGACACCAAGGTTGCGACTAATGGCAATAATAATAGTAAGACTATTGTATTAGTGGCCACTCCTCTACTAATTGCCAATTTAATTATCCATTTAAAGCTGTTTATCCCATTCCATTTTTCCACCACATAATCCACCTTTCGGTTATCATTTTCCGTTAATTTTGGAGCTGAAACTGCAGTTGGGGCTAAGGTTGCACTTGGACTAGCACTTTGACTAGCCACTAAAGTTGGCATTATTGTTCCTGTTTTAGCTTCAATTAAGCTAACATTAAACAATAAATACCAAACACCAACAAATACTATTAATAGTGGGGCAACTATTTTTTTCATTTATTTATTTTACTTTATAATCTATAACTTTATAACTTCCTACTTTCTAGATTAGAAACTATAAAGTGCCGTAGTATATCACCTTTTTTAAGGATTTTATTCTTAATTAAAAATAACGAGTTTAAACATAAAATAAGACCTATTTTTAAGTTCAATTTATAGTATAATTTGGCAGATATGAAACCATTATTAGCTTTTAATCTCGGTGAGATTCCTTTGGGAAACGGTCTCAAAATTGGAAACAGTTACAGTTCTACTGGTTTTCTCTTTTCTAAAATTCTCCAATTTTCTCTAACTGTTGCCGGAATAATCTTTATTGGTCTTTTGATTTTTGGTGGTATTGCCGTTATAATGAGTGCAGGTAGTGGTGATGCTAAAAAAGCCCAACAAGGTAAATCAGCCGTCACCAATGCTTTAATTGGATTTGCCATTGTTATTTTGGCTTATACCATTATTCAAATAATAGAAACTATTACAGGACTTAATATTTTAAACTCTACTCTTTAAACTATGGATTCAATTTTTGGAAAAATTCAAAACCCTACCAAGTTCGCTGAAGGCCCTCAAGGATTTTTTGATTTTTTAAGTATTATTTTTAAAGTTGCCGGTGTTGTTGCTGGTCTCTTCTTTGTTATTAAAATTATTATGGCTGGTTTCAGTTACATGTCTGCCAGTGGAGATGAGAAAAAAACCGCTATTGCTTTTGCCACTATTTGGCAAAGTATTATTGGTTTAGTTATTGTCGCCGGAGCTTTTGTTCTCGCTGGCGTCATTGGTAATATTCTTGGTATTAATTTATTAAATCCAACTTTTTAACTATATATGAATAAATTATTAGCCTACACACTTACTGGTCCAGGTATTCAAACCACTGGCGGTGCTGACTCTATTAATAAACTAGAAAGTATTTTAAGTGCAGTTTTAGGAGTTTTAACTATTGTTGGAGTTATTTTTTTCACTATTCAAATAATTCTCGCTGGTTTTAAATTAATTTCTTCCAAAGGCGATCCAAAAGAGTTCCAAGTGGCTCAAAGCAAATTAATTCACAATTTAATCGGTTTAGTTATCGTTGTAGTTGCTTTTGGAGCTACTGCTTTCCTTACTAATTTAATGGGGTTAGGTAATGGTAGTATTTTTGACCTAAAGACCAATATCCCTACTGTTAAATAATTATGAATTTAATCAAACCAGTTTTTGCTGCCATCAATAATCCAGTTTTAAAAAATCAAAATATTGCTGCTAATCCTGATACTTACGTTAACAGCGTTATTCAGGTTTTCATCACTCTTTTAATTATTGTTGGTGTTTTATACTTTGTCATTAATTTCATTATGGCTGGATTTCATATGATTTCCTCCCAAGGTGATCCTAAAAAATTTGAAGAGGCTCAAAAAAGTCTTATCTACTCTCTTTTAGGTATAACTATTGTTTTTATAATTTTTGCCATTCTTAAACTAATCGGTTATATTTTTGGCATCACTGGACTAGAACATTTAACCATTAATTGGCCATCTCTTTAATATTTACAGATTTACTGTTAAAATCTCTTAAGATTAAAATTTATTAATTAATTAAAAAAACAATATGTTCAAAAATCTAAAAAATAAAATCCAATTTGCTGCTATCGCCGCTCCAATTTATGCTGTTGAAAGCATTAATTTACAACCAAAACCTGGTAGTAGTCTTGGTAGTTTAGCCAGTCTTACTCCAAGTGGCATCATTTCTGGTGCTATCAGCTTAGTTATCATCCTAGTTGCTCTAGTTTTTTTCTTCATTCTTATCATTGGTGGTCTTAAATGGATTACTTCTGGTGGTGACGAAAAGAAAGTTGGTTTAGCTCGTGCTCAAATTACCAATGCTTTAATTGGTTTAGTTATCGTTTTTGCCGCTTGGGCAATTATGAGTCTTATTGGTGTCGTCTTTGGTATTAAAATTTTAGGAGATTTAACAATTCCTACTTTCACTAATTAAAACGAAAATGTTTTTAATCAGGGCGTCCCGCAACTGCGAGACGCCCTTTTTCGTTTAAATAGGTCTAAATTTGAACCTTAAGGCCAAATTTTGTCTATTTACACAACCCCGATTTATCGGGGTATATAGTATAATTGCTTATGAATCCAATCTCAAAAATATTCTTTCCTACCCCAGTTTTTGCCCAAGGAGTTTGGTCTGGTACTTGTGTTAAAGATGAAGTTGCCACTATTCAAGGTTTTGGTTGTCTTTTCCAAAATATTGCTCAAGTTATTGTTTATTTTGCTGGTATCGTTTTCTTTTTTATGTTCATTAAAGGTGGTTTTCAATATCTTACTTCTGGTGGCGATCCTAAAAAAACTGCCAAGGCTACTTCCACTCTCACCATGTCTATTGTTGGACTAGTTGGAGTTATTGTTTCTTTCTTAATCATCAAATTTATTCAAAATTTCACCGGTGTTAATGTCACCGATTTCAATATTCCACCACAATAAAATGATTAAACGATTATTCCTAGTCATTTCTTTTTTAACTATTTTATTTTTAAACCCTCTTGTAGTTTCTGCTCAATCAATCACTCCCTCAATATCTCCAACTATAACTATAGGCACAACCACTCTTAGTGTTGGAACTACTGATAGTACTAATTTTGTTCAAGATATTTGGAATGGTTTTGTTAGATGGTTAGCCGGTCTATGGTTAAAAACCAATTTCCCTATTGCTAGCAGACTTTTATCCGATGTTAATCTCGACATGACCAGTTATGGCGATCTTGCCGATTCTGTTTCTTTTGAAAAAAAACACTCTTTTGCCGGTTCTCGTTCCACCGATATTATTACTCAAGATTGTCTTAAGGGTAATGTTATTAAACAAACTCTTCTCGAAACTGTTGGTTATCCAAATGTTGATCTTGCCAGAATATGTTTCGATACTTCTGAACCATGTGTTGTCAAATCTTTAGATGATAAAACTCCAGACTGTAAAATCATAAAAGTTAATGACTTAGCTCACTATTTTGTCCAACAAAATAAACCATTTTATTGTGACACCAACAATAAATCAATCAATATAGATTCTAATATTATTATTAAAATTCAATCCATTGCTGATTATCAAACCGATATTCCTACCAAAGAATTATCTTGTTATCAATCTATTTATAATGATTTTTATATTAGTCCAAAAGACAATCAGGATACTAATGAAGAAAATGCTAAAAAAATGGTTAAAACCCCAATTCCTGCTAGCCTTCAAGATCAAAATTTAAATAGTAAAGAAATGAACGACCAAGTTGGAATACTTTTTATACCTAATAATTATGCCGACAAAACTAATGGTCTACCTGGTCTTTTTCCTAACAGTTGGAAATAAATTGACAAACTTTTATCTAATTTATGCTAAAATTATTCCATAATGGCTATCTCAAACATTCTTAAAAAACTCAATCGCCGCGATTCCAGACTTTTTCCTAAATTTACCAAGAAATCAAAATTAATTACTTTTCTTTCAATTTTAGCCCTAGCTACTATTGTCACCACTTCAATTTTTGCTGCTAGTGGAACAGATGCTTTTACAAAAAAGCAAGATGCTTTAACTACCGGTAATAATCAAGAATCTTGGATGAACGAAGCCGCTGCTAGTAATGGCATGGTTGGTCTTAATGCTATGGTTGGTCCAATTCCTCCAGAAGTTTTAGCCGGTAAAACCAACACTGGTTGGATTCCTGGTGGCATCATCGGTACTGCTAATAATAGTATTGCTTATCTTTACAATCGTCCTTTTTCTGGCCTTGAATATATTGCTTCTATTAAAGATAATTTTCTTGGTAAATCAGCCTATGCTACCAGTGGTTACGATGGAATTTCTGCCATTCTTCCTATTTGGAGAGGTTTCCGAAATGCCACTTATACTATTTTTTCCATTGTCTTTATTATGATTGGTATTATGATTATGCTTCGAGTCAAAATCAGCCAACAAGCTGTTATTACTATTCAAAGTGCCATTCCAAAATTAATTACTTCTTTAATTCTAGTTACTTTTTCTTTTGCCATTGTTGGACTCTTAATTGATTTAAGTTATCTGGTTGAAGGTGTTGGTCTTTCTATTATCTACAACGCCACCGGTGGTAGCCCTTTTACATTTAATGACATCACTAAACCAACTCTAACTCAAATGTTAACCAGTGACCAAACCATGGGTCTTACTCAAAACTTAATTCCTTTTGCTGTCATTCTCACTTTAACTAGCATTATTTCCCTTATTGTTGGTATAATTGCTGCCATACCTACTACTGTAGTAGGAGGTGTTACTATTGGTCTTGTTGCTTTTGTTGTAATTTTAGCCGTTGTCTTTTTAGTTATTGGATTTTATGTTTTAAAATTCTTTTTTGGCTTAGTTAAATGTTATGTCAGCATAATTTTAAAAACCATTGTCGCTCCATTCGAAATTGCTATGGGTGCCATTCCAAACATGAAGATGGGTTTTAGTTCTTGGTTCGTCGATATTATCGCTAATATTTTAGTTTTTCCTATTAGTATGATCTTTCTTATTTTGGTTAATGCTTTAATTAAAGTTACTGCCAATCAAAACATGTGGGCTCCTCATGGTATTGACACTCTCAACAATCTTACTGGTGTTAGTGGAGGTATTTTGCCTGTTGCTTTTGGTTTTGGTGGTCTTATGTTACTTTCTAAACTTCCAAAAATGATTCCTGAATTTATCTTCCAAATTAAACCATCTCCATGGGGTAAGGCTATTGGTGAAACTTATGCTCCTATTGGAGCTTTTGTTGGCAAAGGTGCTAAGGGTACTGGTCGTTACGGAGCTGATAAGGGAGGCGATTGGATTGGAGATAATTACGGAAATAAAGATATAAATGGAAACTTCGTAAAGGGTACAGACACTGGTGAAAAAGTAGGCAATGCAATAAATCAAATAACAAAAAGGTTTGCTGGAAAAAACCGCTAATATAGTTATCTTTAATAAAAATACTTAAAAATCAACGGAATATTATTTCAATGTTTTGTTAAAAACAAAACATTTATGGTCTAAACTCTCTTATGGCTTTAGCCAATTTATCAGCTTTATCTTCAAATCCATGTCCCAATTCTATTGCTTTCTTAAAATCCAATTTAAGTCTATCAAATTCACGATTTCCACTATAAGTATTCATACTATTAACATCTTCAATTAAATTATTTATATCTTTACTTTTTTCACCATAATTAAAACTTTTTCTTTGTCTTTTAAGTAATTTTTCCGATTCAATACGCTCATCATGTTCTAAAACAATATTTCTTGTTGTAACTAAAACACTATTAGGATTCTCTCTATCTTCCACATCCACTCCCAACAATTGACACAATTTATTTAAATTAACATCATTATTACTTAATTTAAAACTATCTACCAATAAACGGTATACATATTTATTATAACTAGGACTCCCTCCACTCTTATATATAGGCTTAGGTAAATATGGATGTTCAGATGAAATTCTCTTATCATCTTGTCCAAATGAACCAATTATTGCATCTCTCCAAAAATTTGGATCTCTTAAATAAGTAAAAGCTCTTGTTCCATGAAATTTAATTCCATTAATTTCTCCCGCCATACTTTTTAAATCTGTTGCCCATGTTGCCAAATCAATTCCTAAACCAATTGCTCCTTGATGTAAATTAGCTTTACCGCCACTTTTCTCAGTTGGCACTCTCAACATCGCCATCACTGGAATTCGATTATAAACAATTACTCTAATATCTGGAGTTCCCGATTTAGTTAACGCCAAAAATAATGGATGAATTTTAATTCTTTCTTCCACCAACACTTT
>JGI24144J35610_10000702_pt1 | contig 10528 bp, 6 predicted proteins | sample BarGraIncu01121A_FD_35610 | JGI IMG/M metagenome (IMG submission 35610)
CGGCGATCGATCGCCTGCGTACGGCCGTCGACGCGTTCGCGGCTTCCGGGGCGGGACGCCTGCTCGCGGAGGGGCGCGCCGAGGTCCCGTTCGCGATACGCGTCGACGGGGGGATCGTCGCCGGCAACATGGACCTGGTGGTCCGTGGTGGCGATGAGGCGACGGTGATCGACTACAAGACCGGCCGGACCGCTTCACCAGACACGAAGCGCTACGCCTCGCAGGCGGACGTCTATGCCCTGGCGCTGCTGGTCGACGGCTGCGCCAGAGTCACCGTCCGGTTCGTGCGCGTGGAGGACGGCTGCGACGAGACGCCGTTCGTGTTCACTGCGAGCGACCGCGCGAGGATAGCGGCGCGGATCGGGGATGCCTTCGCGCGCATGTCCCGCGGCGAGTTCGAGCGGCTGCGCTCGTTCGACGCGGCCGTCTGCCCCGACTGCCCGGTATCGGGCGGGCTGTGCCCGGTGACCCATCCGGGGGCACGGGTCGCTCGCAGCCGCTAGGCCTTTGTGCCGGCGTCGGGTGGCGCGTCGCTACCGACCCGCTGTCGCAGCTGGCCGCAGGCCGCGTCGATGTCAGAGCCGCGTTCGACGCGCACGGAGACCTCGATCCCGACGTGCTGCAGCGTGTCTCGGAAGAGGCGGATGCGCTCGTCCACAGACCGGTCGAGTCCGCGCCGGTCACGGGGTTCACCGGGATCAGGTTCACGTGCACGAGCATCCCGCGAGCGAACACGACGAGAGCGTCCAGCTCAGCGTCCGTGTCGTTGACGCCGGCGGCCAGCGCGTACTCCAGCGTCGGCCGACGCCCCGAGCGCTCCGCGTACGCGACGAGCGTCTCGCGCAGCGAGGGGAGCGCGACGCCCCGGACGCCGGGCATCAGGCGGTCGCGTGTCTTCTGCACGGCGGAGTGCAGGGACACGGCGAGGGTGAACTGCTCCGGCTCCTCGCCGAAGCGACGGATGCCGGCCAGCAACCCGCACGTGGACACGGTGATGTGCCGCGCTCCGATCCCCGGGCCGTCGGGCGAGTTGAGGAAACGCAGTGCCGCCAGCGAAGCGCNGTAGTTCGCGAACGGCTCGCCCTGTCCCATCGCCACCGCGTTGGTGACGCGACGTCCGAAGTCGGCGGCGACCAGCAAGACCTGCCGCACCATCTCGCCGCACGTGAGGTCTCGGGTGAGACCGGCGCGGCCCGTGGCGCAGAACGTGCAGCCCATGGCGCAGCCGGCCTGTGTGGAGAAGCACACGGTGAGGCGGTCACCGTCGGGGAGGCCGACCGTCTCGACGGACGTGCCGTCGTCGAAGCGCACCAGGTACTTGCGCGTCCCATCCGNGGACATCTGGCGCGTGACGACCTCAGCGCCCCCTACGACGTAGCGGCGCGACAGCTCGTCGCGCAGGGAGGCCGGCAGGTCGGTCATCTCGGCGAAGCCTCTGGCGTCGCGCCCGTAGAGCCATCGCACGACCTGACCGACCCTGAACTTGGGAAGGCCGAGCAGCGCGAAGGCGTCCGCGATCTGCTCGCGGGAGAGAGAACCGATGTCACAGCGCGTGTCCACGGCCGTCACTCTAGCAGGGACGCAAGGAGGGCGCGCCACGGTCAACGCGGCGCGCCCTCCTCATCCGATGGGTCGGGTCTCAGCCCTCGAGCTCCGCCAGGGCGGCCTCGTAGGCGGCACGGTGCTGACCCTCGAACGAGCCGACGCGCCGGAAGTAGAACGCGACCTCGGGGAAGCCCTCGGCCTCCGCCTGCTCGGCGAAGGTCGGATACATCTCGCGGAACTCGTAGCCCTCGCCCTCGATGGCCGCGCGCAGGTTCTCAGCTGTCGACCCCGCACCGCCCATGTAGGCGAGATGCCCGAGCGCGTGCGCGGTCTCTTCGGCGGCGGCATGGTCGAAGGCCGCGGCCGCCGTGGCGGGCGCGGCCTCGAGCTCAGCGATGCGTGACCACAGCGTGTAGCGGCGGTTCGCCTGGGACTCTCCGGCGAAGGCGGCCTTGAGGTTCTCGAGGGTCTTCGAGCCGCTCAGGTCGCCGGGACCCTCGTACTCCACGAAGAACTGCTTCGGCACACCGCACACCGGGCAGCTCTCGGGCGCCGGGCCGACGTGCAGGTAGCCACACCCCTTGCAGCGATACATGACGACCATGTTCCTTCTCCTCCCGTATGGATCGAGTCGTGCGAGAGCGCCCCATGGGACGCGGTTCTCGATATGCGCCGGACCGGCGGACCGGTCCGTGCTGCGGCCTAGGTCAGCGAGGCCGGTTTGTCCCCGACGACCATCCGGATGGTGATCTCCGCGCGGTTGCGCCACACCTTCAGGTTGACCGCGTCACCGACCGACGTCCTGCGGACCAGCAGGATCAGGTCGTCCATCGTGCGGACCGGCTGATCGCCGACGGCGAGGACGACATCGTCCGCCTTCAGACCGGCCTTCGCAGCGCCGGTGTCGGGGAAGACCTTCGTGACGAGGGCGCCCTCCGCCTTCGCGAGTCCCAGCCGCTTCGCTTCCGCATCGCTCACCGTCAGGCCTTCGACGCCCAGGAAGGGATGGGTGGCCTTCGTGCCGGCGATGAGCTCGTCGGCTATGCGCAGCGCGGTCTTCTCGGGGATCGCGAAGCCGATGCCCGCGCTGGAGCCGGAGTCGGTGTAGATGGCCGAGTCGATCCCGATGAGCCGTCCCTCGCGGTCGACCAGAGCTCCACCGGAGTTGCCGGGGTTGATCGCGGCGTCGGTCTGGATGACGTCGACCAGCGGATAGACGGAGCCGGTCGCGTCGACGCTGCTGTTGGTCGTGATCGACCGGTGCAGTGCCGAGACGACGCCGCTCGACACCGAGTGCTGCAGGCCGAAGGGGGACCCGATGGCGACGACCATCTGTCCGACGACGAGCTTCTCCGAATCGCCGACGGAGATCACCGGCACCGCCTGCGAGATGCGCACGACAGCGATGTCGGTCTCAGGATCGGTCCCAACGAGCGTGGCATCGTAGTGGCTTCCGTCAGCGGGAGTCACGACGATGGACTTGGCGCCCGCGACGACGTGATCGTTCGTGACGATGTACGTGCCACCGTCGCTCGTGGACTTGTAGGCCACGCCGGACCCGGTCCCCCCGGTCGGGACGTCGGGATGGTCGTTGGGAAGCCCGCTCGCCGAGGTCGATCCGGTGACGTCGATGTTCACGACGGCGGGGAGCGCGACGGCGGCGGCTGCGGCCACCGGCTCGTCGGTCGAGGTCAGCACGCTGGTCGTGATGTGCCCGGGCTGGCCGTACCAGCGGGACGCAGCCACCCCGGCCACGCCTCCGACGACGGTCGCGACAAGGATGCACGCCACCGCGAGCGTCACCCCGAGCATCACCGGGAAGCGGGGACGACCGGGCGCGGAGGTCAAGGGGGCCGCGGTCACCACGGGGGCGGGGACTGCGTCGGTCGGGGCATGGACATCGCCGCCCGCAGGAACGGACGCTGCGGGATGGGCGGTCACGGGAGCCGGAGTCTCTGCGGACGCTTCAGGGACCGCGGGAGCGATCACATCCGGGGTGTCAGGGCGGACTTCGTCGTTCGTGTGGTCGCTCACTTCTCCACTCCATCCTTGGTCGGATGGTCAGAGTCTAACCATCGCGCCGCCGTGACGTGTGAAGAATCGATGGAGTCAGACGAGCAGCGGGCTCCTCCGGGCGGGGCAGCCCGTTTGTGGGGGCGGCGGCGCTCGCGTAGACTTCGCAGCAGTGGCCATCGATCGGGAGGGACCAATGAGCGACGAGGAAATGCTCCGTGACGAGCAAGCGCCCGAGCAGCCCGACGCTGCAGAGGAGCTGATCGGCGAGGACACCGGACTCGTGATCATTCCCGGCGGAGTCGGTCCCGATGAGATGGACAGCGTCGACTCGAACGACTCCGTTGAGGCCCCCGCGGGGGACGNCTCGGAGGACCTCGACGCGACGCCCGACGAGNTGGCCGCNGAGAACGTTCCCGAGGTACCCGATCGGCCTCAGTTCACCTTGGACGAGCTNGTCGCCGAGATGGCGGGTGTCTCTGCCGCTACCGTCGGNCAGGCCGGCTCCGGGGAGGCCGCACCCNCCGCACCCGAGCGCGTCGACGTCCTCGCCGCGGCCATGTCCGANACCTTCGCCGAGGCTCCCGCAGTCGAGGACGAGATGTGGACTCGCGCCCCGTTCTGGGCGTTGGTCGCGGTATGGGCCNTCTTCTCAGGTGCGCTCGCGTACCTNCTGTGGCCGACCGCGGNGGAGGGGCTCGAGGCCCTCATGGGTGCACTCCTCTACGGAGTGCTGGTCTATGGCGGCGTCGCGCTGGTCGTCGTCGGCCTNGTGGCCGGCATGATCATCCGCTCCCGCGCTCAGGCGCGCGCGAGCGTCGTCGATCGCGGCATCGTCGGCCGCGCGATCCTGCTGCGTGTCCTTGGCTGGACCGCAGCGGGCGTCGCCCTCTGGGTGATCGCCCTGATCGTCGTGAGCTTCCACGCCGTCGGCGTCATCCGCTGATCGGCGGACGGACGCCATGGAGCAGACCGTGAACGTTCCGAAGCGCGTGGTCGTCTTGCTGGGAGGCCGTTCCGCCGAGCGGGAGGTCTCCCTCAACACGGGCGCTCAGGTCGCGGCCGCTCTGGCGGAGCGCGGCTTCGAAGTCGTCACCGTCGATACCGGCGCTCCCGGCTTCGTGCACGAGATCGAGACAGCACACGCGGACGTCGCGTTCATCTGCCTGCACGGCCGGTTCGGCGAGGACGGGACCGTCCAAGGCCTGCTCGAGCTCCTCGACCTCCCGTACGTCGGGTCCGGAGTGCTGGCGAGCGCCCTGGCCATCAACAAGGTGATGAGCAAGGACTTCTACACGATGGCGGGGCTGACGACTCCGGGCTATGTCACCGTGAAGCGGGGGCTGCCCTACGACGTGGACGCGATCACCGCCAAGCTCGGCGGCAAGACCGTCGTCAAACCCGCGGATGAAGGATCCTCGGTCGGGATGACGATCGTCAGCGATCCCGCGCGGCTCGGCGAGGCGATCGAGTTCGCCCTCGGCTTCGACCCCTGGTGCTCGTTGAGCGCTTCGAGCCGGGGGTCGAGGTGACGGTCGGGGTCATCGGCAACGACGAACCGGTCGCTCTGCCGACTCTCGAGATCGTCCCGCAGAACGCCTTCTATGACTACGAGTCGAAGTACGTCCCCGGCATGTCGCGCCACATCATCCCCGCCCGGGTGAGCGAGGACGCTCGCGCCGAATGCCAGCGGCTCGCGGTCGANGCACATCGGTTGCTCGGCTGCGCGGGGATGTCGCGCTCCGACACGATCGTCACCCCTGACGGGGATGTCTTCCTGCTCGAGACGAACACNATCCCCGGGATGACCAAGACGAGCCTGCTGCCCGACGCCGCTGCGGCCGCGGGGATCCCGTTCCCCGAGCTGTGCGAGCGGCTCGTCGGGCTTGCGCTCGAGGAGTGGGCGAGCCGCAGGGGCTGACGCGCCCGCGTCAGAGCACGAACTCCCCGTCGACCATCGTCCCCACCAGCGGCAGCGTGACGACGAACGTCGCGCCGCCCCCCGGAGTCTCCTCCACGTGCACCGACCCGCCGTGGTTGCGCGCGATGATGTTCACGATGTAGAGCCCGAGGCCCACGCCCTGACGTCCCTCGCCGACGTGCAACCGCGCGAAGCGCTCGAAGACATGGTCGCGTTCCTCCGAGGGGATCCCGGGACCGCGGTCGACCACCTCCATGAACGCGTTCTTCTCGTCGCACCGGATGCGGACGACGATCGCATCGGGGTCGGGCGAGTACTTGTACGCGTTCGTCACGAGGTTGACGAGCACCTGACGCAGCCGCTTCTCCTCGCCGAGAACGATGGGGTCGCACTGCAGGTCGAGCAGGAGAGGTCGCTCGGAATGGGTCGGCCCGAGCGACGCGACGACCTCCTCGGCGAGTGCCGACAGCGACGTNGGCACCAGGTCGGACGCCGCCAAGAGNTCTTCGGCGCGCGTGGCGGACAAGAGGTCCTCGAGGAGGTCGGCCATGCGCGCCGCGTTGCGGCGGGCCGCGTCGATCGCGCGGGCACGCTCCGCGTCCGTCATCGGGCGGGTCATGAGGTCGAGGTAGCCGATCACGACGGTGAGCGGCGAGCGCAGGTCGTGGCCGACCAGCGAGATGATCTCGGCGCGGATCGAGGAGATCCTTCGCTCCTCGGTCACATCGCGGGCGGTGAGCAGCACCCGCTCGCGACGGTCGTCGACGTGACGGACCGCGTCGACCGCATACCACCGCTGGGAACCGTCCGGCAGCGTCAGCGCGGCTGTGGTACGTCCCTCAAGGGCGCGCTCGACGAGTTCCGCACCGGTGAGGTCGACACCGTCCTCAGCGGTCACTCGGACCCGGGACAGTGCGCTGGTCGCCGTGTGCGCGACGAGATCGGACAAGGGGGCTCCGACGGCCTCGACGGCGGCGGGGTTGGCGATGACGACCAGGTCGTTCTCCAGGACGATCTTCGCCTCCCGGGACTCGTTGACGACCACGCCGAGGATCTCCTCGGCGGACTCGGTCTCGCGCTTCGCCCTCTCGAGCTCGGCGCGTCCCGCGTCCAGGCCGCGGATCAAATCCTCGATGACGGTCGCGAGTTCCTGGAACTCGACCGGGAGGATCGGATCGGTACCCGGGGACTCGCCGGCGTCGGTCTCGCCCTTGGCGGCCGCAACGGCGCGCCGGCGCATCTGGCGGATCATCCTGCCGATCGGCCGCCGCATGATCCCGGCAAGCCACAGCCCGAGTCCGATCCCGATGAGTGCGGCGGCCAATGCGGCGAGGATGGCGGATTCGGTGGCCACGGAAGAAGCACGCAGACCGCGCGGGTCCAGGTCGCGCAACTCGAGGGTGCCCACGGACCCTCCGCCGGCAGCCGGCAGGTCGCTGATCGCGACGACCACGTCTCCAGTCGTCCCGAACGAGGCGGTTCCGCCGCCGACGGCCATCGCGCGCAGCGCGACTCCGGCAGGCCGATACGCCGTGTCATGCAGGCTCGATCTGACGGTGCGCATCATCGTGTCGAATTGTGCGAGCTGTGGGGCGCCGAACGCGCGGGCGGCGATCACGTATCCGACGGGCCGTGATCCGTCCGGTGCCATGACCTGCGCTCCGTAGACGATCGCCACGCCATCGGACAGGCGCACGAGCCCGGTGGTCTCGAGCGACCCTCGCGCGACGGCGAGACCGCGCAGGGTGGACGTGTCGGCGTCGGGGCCATGGGACAGCAGCACTGTGTCGGTCTCGCCGAGGCAGACCAGCGCGCCTGCTCCGGTCTCCTCCACCAACCGCGTCCCGTATTCCCGTTGCAGTCCCGCCTTGTCCGACTTGGCGCACAGCGAGCGGAAGGCGGGGGTCGTTGCGATATGCGAGAGGGGCTCGCCGAGTCCCTGGACTTCGAGTGTCAGGAACGAGCGGAATCCCTGCACGCTGGCGGCGACGTCGCTGCGCGTCCACGCTTCGGCGCGGGCGTTGACGAGTGCGGCGTTGATCCCGAGGGTGACCGCAGTCGTGACGAACGCCAGGACGGCGGCCGTGAGCACGAGGCGCGCGCCCATCGTCCGCGGCACGAAGCGCCGCCACAGACGGCTCAGGTCACCGCGCGTGCGCTCCACCGCTTCTCCGCTCCATATGGACAGCAGTCCCGTGTGCCGGACGCCACCCACCCATCGTAGGGAACTTGGGCTCGTCGGTCGTCCGGAAGTGACGGACGGGCAGCGAGCGAGACTAGCGCGCACGCCTCCGGGCGGAGAGGACCTTCATCGCGTCGATGAGGAGCAGAGGCAGCGCGGAGGCCACCAGTACGGCGATCCAGTCGTGTATGCCGAGCGGCTGGGTCTTGAAGAGCCGCTGCAGCGCAGGAACGTAGATGACCAGTGACTGGAGCGCCACCGATCCGACGAATGCGGAGACCAGCCACCGGTTCTTCAGCGTCTCGAGGCGGAACACCGTGCGCGTCTCCGAGCGGAAGTTGAAAGCGTGCAGCAGCTGGGACAGCACGATGGTGGTGAAGAGCATCGTCTGCGCGTGCCGCACGCCGTCGCTCGCGATCCAGCCGTTCTCGACGCCGAGGTACATCGCCAGCGCCCCCAGGGTGATCAGGGCTCCTTGGACGAGGACCTGGATCTGCCGCCGCGGCGTGAGAATGGACTCGTCCGCGCCGCGTGGGGGCCGGTCCATGACCCGTGGAGAGCCCGGGTCCACGCCGAGCGCCAGGGCGGGCAGCCCGTCTGTGACGAGGTTGATCCACAGAAGCTGCAGCGGCAGCAGCGCCGGTTGCGGCGAGAGCAGCGCCGTCGTGAACACGATGAGGACCTCGCTGGTGTTGCAGGAGAGCAGGAAGAGGATGAACTTGCGCAGGTTGTCGTAGACAGCGCGACCCTGGCGCACCGCCTCGACGATCGTCGCGAAGTTGTCGTCGGAGAGCACCATGTCGGCGGCCTCTCGGCTCACGTCGGTGCCGATCCGGCCCATGGCGACGCCGATGTCCGCCTTCTTGAGCGCGGGGGCGTCGTTCACCCCGTCGCCGGTCATGGCGACGATGTGCCCGCGGCGCTTGAGGGCGTCGACGATCCGCAGCTTGTGCTCGGGGTCGACGCGCGCGTAGATGCGCGTGTCCTCGGCGGCGTCGTAGAGCTCGTCGTCGCTCATGGCGCCGATCTCGGCGCCGGTCAGTACGCGGCGCCCCTCGAGAAGGCCGATCTCCGCGCCGACCGCGCGTGCCGTGAGCGCGTGGTCGCCCGTCACCATCGCGACCTGGATACCGGCACGATGGCACTCGGCGATCGCCGCGGCCACCTCGGCGCGCGGCGGGTCGAGCAGCCCCATGATGCCGACGTAGGTCATGCCGCGCTCGAGGACCTCACCCTCGTCGGGCTCACCCTTCGCGAGCTCGCGGGCCGCGAAGGCGAGCGTCCTGTGGCCGCCCGAGGCGAGAGCAGCGTTGAGCTCGTGGAGTCGGGCGCGCAGCGCGTCGTCCATCGGCACGACCTCACCGCGCAGCAGCGCGCGCGTGCAGAGGCCGACGACCACGTCCGGTCCGCCCTTCATGTACGCGACCCGTCGTCCGTCGACCTCATGGACGGTGGTCATCCGCTTGCGATGCGAGTCGAAGGGGACCTCGCCGATCCGCCGCGGCCGGATCGGGTCCACCGACAGGCGCTCCGCGGCCACGATCAGCGCGGTCTCGGTCGGATCGCCGAGCAGCGCGCCGTCGGCTGAGAAGTGCGCGTCATTGCACGATGCCGCGATCTCCAGCAGCAGTTCGCGGTCCGCGTGAAGCGGCTCGGTGTCGTCGGGCCGCAGGGCGAAGTCGGGGAGCACCTCGGCGCCGTCGGTGCCGACGAGGAGGCGCCGGACCGTCATCTCGTTGCGGGTCAGGGTGCCGGTCTTGTCGGAGCAGATGAAGCTGGTGGAGCCCAGCGTCTCGACCGCGTGCAACTTGCGGACGATCGCGTTGTGGCCGGCCATCCGGCGCACCCCGAGCGAGAGCGCCACCGTCACGATCGCCGGCAGCCCCTCGGGGATGGCGGCCACCGCCAGCGAGATCGCCACCAGCAGCGCCGTGGTGATCGAGGCGCGGGCCTCAGGCGAGCGGAAGGCGTCGAACAGACTCAGGCCGTTGCCTGCGAGCGTCCTCCACACCTCTACGACGAACACGAGCAGCGCGATGCCGAGCACGAGCATGGCGATCGTCTTCCCTACGCGCTTGAGCTCCTCCTGCAAGGGCGTCTTGTGGTCCTCCTGGGCGGCCAGGAGATCGGCGATCCTGCCGATCTCCGTCGCCTGGCCGGTGGCGGTGACCACGGCCCTCCCGCGTCCGACGGCGACGGACGTCCCCGCGAAGACGCTGTTGTAGCGATCGCCGATGACCGCCTCGAGGTCGTCGACGACATCGATCACCTTGCTCACGGGAGTGCTCTCGCCGGTGAGCGACGCCTCCTCGACGCGGAGTGCCGCGGCGCGCACGAGTCGTGCGTCTGCGGGCACGCGGTCGCCCGACTCGAGGAGGATGACATCTCCGGGCACGAGCTCGGTGGCCGGGATGTCGGTCTCCACGCCGTCACGGACGACCGTCGCTGCCGGCGCGGACATCTGCTCGAGTGCCTGCAGGGCCTGCTCGGCCCGGTACTCCTGCACGAAGCCCAGCACGCCGTTGAGGAGCAGGATCGCGGTGATGGCGATCGCTTCGGGAACCTGGCCCTCGAAGGCCGAGATCGCCACGGCGGCGAACAGCACCCAGATCATGAAGTCGTTGAACTGCGCGACGAACCTCCGCCATGGCGGCGTCTTGTCCTCGGCGCGCAGCTCGTTGGGTCCGTAGAGCGACGACCGGCGCTCCACCTCCTCCGAGGTCAGGCCGCTGTCGGCGTCCGTTCCCAGTGCCGCGACCACCTCGGCTGCGGTCCGCACGTGATAGGCGTCGGCCGAACCGGCCTGTCTCTCGTCGCTCATGGTGGTCGCATACCCCTTCCAAAGAAAGAGACCCCCGGCAGCGCGC
>JGI24144J35610_10000709_pt1 | contig 10464 bp, 7 predicted proteins | sample BarGraIncu01121A_FD_35610 | JGI IMG/M metagenome (IMG submission 35610)
TCCAGCGCCGCGCTGCCGCCCTGAGGTGGTCGGCCGACGCCCACGTCCGGGACAACGGCAGGCCGGCGGGGCTCATGGTGCCAAGCCGGGCCGCCACCTCGCCACACAGCCGCCCGACGAGTTCCGGGTCGCCGTCCGTCCCCAAGAGCTCCGCCGCCACCACGCCTTCGACGAACGGCATGGCCACGACCACCTCGCCGCCCTCGAGAGCGACACGAGCGGGCTCGGGGACCGGCAGCCCTGCAGCGCGGACTGCTCGTCGTACGGCGCGGAAGCGCGGATCGGTGGGATCGGAACGATCGACGCGACGCTGCACGACGAGCACCTGGCCGTCGATCGTCTCCAAGATCCACGTCTCATGCCGGAAGCCCCAGCGCACCGGTCGGGCATCGAGGGCGGTCCCTCGGCCGGCCGCGGCCACCCATCCCGGTGTGGTCGGGGCCGGTGCGCCGCGACGATCGAAGCGCCGTTCGACGCCCGTCATCGCACGTACGCGATCGACTGCGGACCTTCCGGCAGGACGGCGACCCGGCAGGACGGACCGTACTCCGCGACGAGGCCTGTGAGGGTGGCGGTCGGATCATCCACAGGCTCGAACCAGGCCGCCCTGATCTCATCGCCGGACAGGCCGCCCGCGTGCACGAGGACGCGCGCCCGCTGCAGGACGAGGGCCTGCTTCTGGACCTGCCACTGGTCGTGCGCTCGCAGCTCGCCCGCGGCGATGGCGTCGAGGAAGCTCGCTGGATCGCGGTAGGCATCGAGGAGGGCCCCGTATCGACCGTGCGCGGGCAGCCCGTCGGAGCACTCGCTGAGGAGGAGGATGGCGCCGCCGTCGCGGACGATGCCGGCGGCCGCACAGATCCCCTTCACGGACTGGTAGAGGCTCTGGTCCAGGGGGTAACCGCTGTTCGTCGTGACCACCACGTCGTACGCCTCGCCGACCGGCTCCATGGCCGTCGCACGCACGAGCTCGCATCCCGCGAGGTGCGCCTCGTACGGGCGCCCTGCGTGGATGCCGGTGATCCGGTGCTCGGCGTCGAGGGTGACGTCGAGGGCGATGTCGACACCGACCGCGGCTGCAACGCCGGCAATGCCTTCGTGGACCGGGTTCCCGGCGAGGACACCGAAGGTCGCCCGCGGATCGGCGAGCCGGGCCGCGGAGTGGAGCTCGAGGACGGTGTCGAGGCTCGCCAGGCCCGGGGCGACCATCTTGGGCCCGCCCGAGAAGCCGGCAAAGAAGTGGGGCTCGATGAAGCCGATCGTGACCCGCACGTCTATGTCGAGGAAACGGCGGTCGATCGAGGCGACGACGTCGCTGCCGGCGATGGCACCGACGGAGGTATGGGCCGCAGCGTTGAAGGCGTCGTGCTGGACGACCGCGACGCGCTCCCGGATGGCCGGGCCGAGCATGGCGTCAAGCTCGTCCTCGGTGCAGGCGCGATGGGTGCCGGTCGCGACGAAGACGGTGACGCGGGCGGTCGGCAGCTGGTCCAGCAGGACCGGCAGGACGAGGCGCGACGGGAAGGGTCGCGTCACGTCGCAGACCGAGACGCCGACACGCGCGCCGGGTTGGACGAGGTCGCCGAGCGGCGATCCCACGGCGGGTCGCGCAAGGGCGTCTACCAGGGCGGCAGAGGGGTCCGGCAGTGGCGTGCCGTGCCGCGGGGTGATGACGTCGGCGTCGATGGGGAGGACGAGATCGAGGAAACCGCGGCCGTACGCGAGGCGGACCGCGTCCCCGGCTCCGACAACGTCACTCATCTCGCGCCTCCGTCCGCGCTTTGGGGCTCACGCTCTCAGCCACATTCTGATGCAGTCCGCGAGGGGAGAGGTGGAGCGGAGACGAGGTCCGAATCGCGACACAGCGCAGGACTGGGCGGCTCCAGAATGACCTACGGCACTGGCAACTCGGCGCTGGGCGGTCTCAGACTCCAAGCCGTCACCTCATGGTCCCAGTTGGAGGTTGTCATGGCCACGACCGTCGCATTGCGCCGGTACCAGAACTACGTGGACGGGCGATTCGTGGACGCGCAGGGGGGCAAGACGATCCCCGTGGAGAACCCGTCCACCGGGGAAGTCATCTCGGAGGTCCCGGACTCGTCGCTCGACGACACGCGAGAGGCGATCCGCAGCGCCGAGCGAGCCCAGGGCGACTGGGAGAAGCTGGCACCCATCGAACGAGCCGGGTACCTGCGCAAGATCGCGGCCGCGCTTCGGAAGGATCCCGAGCACCTCGCGCGGGTGATCTCCGAGGAGCAGGGCAAGATCCTCGACCTCGCCCGAGTGGAGGCGAGCTTCACGGCAGACTACATCGACTACATGGCCGAATGGGCCCGGCGGCTCGAGGGCGAGGTTGTCACGAGCGACCGGCCCAACGAGCACATCCTCCTGTTCCGACACGCCATCGGCGTCATCGGTGGCATCGTGCCCTGGAACTTCCCCTTCTTCGTCATTGCACGCAAGCTCGCGCCGGCCCTGCTGACGGGCAACACCATCGTCATAAAGCCGAGCTCGATCACGCCGAACAACGCCGGCGAATTCGCGAAGGCCGTGGCAGAGGCTGGGCTCCCCCCCGGTGTCTTCAATCTCGTGTGCGGGTCCGGCGCCGTTGTAGGCCAGGAGCTCGCCTCGAACCCGGCCATCGGCATGGTCAGCGTGACCGGCAGCGTCGAGACGGGCGTCCGGGTCATGGAGGCCGCCGCGAAGAACCTCATCAAGGTGAACCTGGAGCTCGGCGGCAGCGCTCCGGCAATCGTCATGGCCGACGCCGACATGGACCTCGCCGTTCGGTCGATCAAGGCCTCCCGCGTCATCAACACCGGGCAGGTGTGCAACTGCGCCGATCGCGTCTACGTGGACAAGCGCGTCGCCGACGAGTTCACCGACCGGTTCGTGAAGGCGATGAGCGAGACGAAGTACGGCGACCCCCTCGTCGACGAAGGACTCGAAATGGGTCCATTCGTGAGCGCGGAGCAGCTCAGCCTGGTCGAGGCGCGCGTGAAGCAAGCCGTCGCCGACGGTGCCACGGTCCTGACCGGTGGCAAGCGGGCCGCGGACAGGCCGAATGGCCATTTCTACCCGGCGACAGTGCTCGGCAACTGCCGGCAGGACATGCCGATCGTTCGCCAGGAGATCTTCGGGCCCGTCATGCCGATTGTCCCGGTCGACGACCTCGACCAGGCGATCGCCTACGCGAACGACTCCGACTACGGCCTCACGTCGTCGATCTACACAAAGAGCCTCGACGTCGCCATGCGCGCCTGCAAGGAGATCAAGTTCGGAGAGACGTACGTCAACCGCGAGAACTTCGAGGCCATGCAGGGATTCCACGCCGGCTGGCGCAAGTCGGGCATCGGGGGCGCCGATGGAAAGCACGGCGTCTACGAGAACACCCGAACACACATGGTCTACATCTCGTACGACCTGGCGGCCGGCAACAAGTAGGAGTCGCCAGGACGGAAGCTCTCGGGTCCCGGTCGCCCGGGATCCGAGAGCGCCAACTCGCAGCCACGGGTCCGATGGCCCGGGGCGTTCTCCCGATTCAGGGTTCTCAGCGTTCGCCCGGCGCGGAGGGCCTGTCATCGCGTCGCCTGCCAGTCTCAGCCTCGAACCGGAGACAGTGGCCTTCAGGTCGGCGTGCTGTCGGGGCTCTCGAGTCGGGCTGCGTCGATGTTGGTCCGTCGGGGCTGACCGACGGGCACCGTGAGGCGTGAACAGTGGTTCGGGCTCAACTCTTTGTGACGTGCATGGTGGATCTCTTCCGGCCACGAGCCGGTGTCGCGGCCGTGCAGCTGCTGGAGCGACGAGGCGTGGAGGTCGAGTTCCCTGGCGGCCAATCCTGTTGCGGCCAATTCGCCTTCAACGCCGGCCATCATCGCCGGGCGGCGGCGATGGCCCGCCAGCTCGTACGGGCCTTCGAGGACGGGCCTACCGACGGCTCGCCCGCCGAGCGTCCACCCGTGATCGCGCTCTCCGGCTCGTGCGCGGCCATGATCAAGCACGAGATGCCCGAGCTCCTCGAGCGTGACGCGCTGCAGCGGGGACGGACACCGGCCACCGCGACACGCTGGCGTCGCCGGGCCGAGGCCCTCGCNGACCGCGCGGTCGAGCTCAGCGAATGGCTCGACCGTCAGGACGCACCGGGCCCGGCCGGGGTCGAAGCGGCCCGCGCCGAACCGGGCGGCTCGGCCCCCCTGAAGGTGGCCAGCCATACCGGCTGTCACATGCGCCGCCTGCTGGGCGTCACGGAGCCACCGCTGCGCGTCCTGCGCCGCGCCGGTGCCGAGCCCACCGAGCTGGTCGATGCGGAGCAGTGCTGCGGGTTCGGGGGAAGCTTCGGACTGCTCGAGCCGGACATCTCCGCGGCCATGGCCGATGCGAAGCTAGCCAGCCTGGCGACGGCTCGCCGCGACGGTGTGGCCTGCCTCGTGAGCTCAGACCTGGGCTGCCTGATGCAGCTCGGCGGGCGACTCGACAGGCGTGGCGACGAGTTCCCCATGCTGCACCTGGCCGAGGCGGTGGATCTCGCGGACCGGCATCGGCTCACGCCCGCCGACATCGGGCGCGCCGCGCGCAGCCAGGAGGCGGACCCCGATGCCCGGTGAGCTGCCCCCGGCCGGGGCCACCTGGGCCGAACGGCGGCGGCGCGCTCTCGCCGACCCGGCGATGCGGGCGGCCGTGGCGAAGAGCACCCGCAATCTCGCGGCGAAGAAGGAGGCCGCCTTCGCGGCCTACCCCGCCGGCGAGGCGATGCGCACGCGTGCCGTCATCGCTCGACGCGGTTCGCTGGCACGTGTCGACGCCCTGCTCGACGAACTGACACGCCAGATCGAGGCGCGCGGAGGACACGTCTCGCGAGCCGCCGGCCCCGCCGATGTCGGCCGCTACGTGCTCGACGTCGCCCGGCGGCGAGGCGTAGAGCGGGTGGTCAAGTCGAAGTCCATGGCCACCGAGGAGATCGCCCTCAACGAGCAGCTCGAGGCGGCCGGGCTTCACGTCCGCGAGACCGACCTGGGCGAGTACATCATCCAGCTCGCCGGCGAGCGCCCTGCTCACATCCTGGTGCCGGCCTCGCACAAGACGAGGGAGCAGGTCCGGGCTCTCTTCGACGAGGAGGCCGCCCGATGTGCTGTCGACCCGCCCACGGGCGACGCCACGCCCGAGCTGACCGCCTTCGCGCGGCGGCAGCTGCGGGAGGACTTCCTCGCCGCCGACATGGGCATCAGCGGGGGCAACTTCCTCGTCGCCGAGACGGGGACGCTCGTGCTCATCACGAACGAGGGCAACGGGCGCATGACGACGTCGCTGCCGCCGGTGCACATCGCCGTGGTGGGCATCGACAAGATCGTGGCGACCTGGATCGACCTCGCCGACCTGCTCCAGCAGCCCGCCCTCAGCGGCACCGGCCAGCGCTTGTCCACGTACACGACCTTCATTACCGGTCCCCGACGGGAGGGTGAGCTCGATGGTCCGGAGGAGTTCCACCTGGTCCTGCTCGACAACGGGCGCCACGAGCTGCTCGGGACCGAGTTCGAGGACGTCCTCACCTGTATCCGCTGCGGCGCCTGCCTCAACGTCTGCCCTGTCTTCCGCACGATCGGCGGCCAAGCCTACGGAAGCATGTACAGTGGGCCGATTGGCGTCGTGCTGACCCCGCTCCTAGGGGGGCTGGATCGGGCGCCCGAGCTGCCCAAGTCGGCTTGTTCCCTGTGCTACGCCTGCGGCGACGCATGCCCGATGGAGATCGAGCTGCCCCGCCACATCCTGGCCCTGAGGCGGACCGAGGTCGAGCGCTCGATGGAGCCGTGGACGGATCGGCTGACCTTCGAGCTCTGGGGGCGGTTCTGGGCCAACCCCGCCGGCTTCCGCCTCACGGGCCGCATGGCCCGCCTGGGCCAGCGGGCCTACGTTCGCGACGGCCGGCTGAAAGGCGCGCCGGGCCTCGTCGGCGGCTGGACGGCGACCCGGGATGCGCCGCCGCTGGCCAGGGAGTCGTTCCACGAGTGGTGGTCGCGGCGGCGCACCTCGAGGGCGGGTTCGTGACCGACCACGCCAGCGCGGAACCACTCCGCGGCGCCAACAGCGGCGACGCACTGGTGGCGGAGTTCGTGGAGAGCTGGCGGGGGCTGGAAGGCGATGCCTGGATCGTCCGCGGTGGACGGGACGAGGTTCGTCGCACGATCGGCGAGGCCGTCAGGACCATGACAGGGGACGGTGGGCCGGCGACCCGTCGTCGCGTGCTCGCCTGGGCGACGGCCGACCTCGCCTCGCTTGAGCTGCCGGGGCTGCTCGCGGAGCAGGGTTGTGAGTACGTTCCCTGGCCGTCGGGGTCCTCCGGCGGCGCGGATGCGGCCGGTGCCGAAGCAGCCGCTCCGACCGCGGCAGAGCTGCTGACCCTGGCCGCGGCGAGCGACCTCGGGATCACCACGTGCGCCTGGGCAGTGGCCGAGACGGGGACGATCGCGCTCTACGCGACGCCCGCCACCGGCCGGCTGCCGAGCCTGTTGCCGACGGCGCACCTAGCGCTCGTGCGTCCGTCGCAGATCGTGGAGACCATCGCCGATGGTCTCCGCCTCCTGGCCGACCACATGGCGCAGCAGGGTGGCCCGCCATCGGCGGTGAACCTCGTCAGCGGTCCAAGTCGCAGCGCCGACATCGAGGGCGACCTCGCGGTGGGAGTGCACGGACCACGCAGAGCTGGGGTGATCATCGGGGACTGGTGAGTCCGAACCAGCATAGGTCGCCGGCCCTCGCGTCGGGTGAGCGCGATGGGTAATCATGAGCCGCGAGCGTGCGTGACCCACCCCCCCGATATAGGTCGGCCACACGATCAGCCCCGTCTGCACTGACACAGCCCCTTGCGTGCCGCTGGCAGGTGGTGCGCAGGTCCGAGAGCCTCGAATCTGATCAGGTAGATGCCTGCGGTCAGGTTCGGTTTCGTCGGGCGCTCGAGTTGAGTGGCAGGGCGCGGGGCCGCCAGTCAGCCGTCGATCGGCTCCGCGCCCGCCCGCCCCATCCCAAGAACGGACACCTAGCCTAGCGCGAGCGCAGCCACGCTCAGGTCGGCGTGGGTGGGAATCCCGGCCACGGAGCAGCCCTGCTCGCCGAATGCGAGGTAGCCGACCCAGGGTACGTGCCCGAGCGTGTGCTCGAGCTCGCCGGGGATCTCCTTGATCCGCTCCCCGAGGGCGATGGCACGACCGCCGCAATAGACAAGCAGGATGGCCTTCGGGCGGCCTACGCCCTGGGCCGCCTGATGAACGGCGTTGCCCGCTTCGGCGATAAGCCCGTTCACGGAGGCCTCGCCCATTTCAAGCACCATGCCGGGGCTCATGGCCGCCCCGAAATCCATCGAGCCGTCCGCGTTGCTGTTGACCGGGTGGGCGGAATACGTGATCCCGTCCTTGTGGAAGAGCAGCGGGTACTGGACGCTGAACGACACCAGGGCGCCGCCGCCGATCTCGGATTCGGGTTTCGCGACCCACTCCGAATAGACGTCCATGGCCCGACGGCCGCCGAGCTCAAACAGGGTGCGCCCGGTGGCCTTGGTGACGGTGGCCTTCTTGCCCGTCAGTCGGTAACCATTCGTGAACGCGTAGCCGACCGGCCCCCCGAGCGCCGCGATGGCGAAGTGGTTCTTGTAGGCGTGGCCGTTCGCGAACTGCTGGAACTTGCCGTCAGGAGAGTGGTCCGAAGAGGTGCCGCCGACCACCGGCACGCCCGGGACCACCGCAGCGATCCCCCGCAGGATCTCTTCTTCCGGTCCCATGTAGGCGATGGTCAGCAGGGCGCTGGCCTCACCGCCAAGCTGCTTCAGGGCTTCCTCCGCAGCCTTCTTGCCGGCCGCGAAGGCATCGTCGCCGACGGCGGCCACGCCCACTCCGGCCGGCCGGTCGGCGATCAGCATCAGGCTGGCCGCGCCGCCATCGCNCGTGATCCAGCCGGTGTCCTGGAACACGCCGGTGGACGACGATCCGCCCCAAAGGGGTACGGCGCCCAGCAGCCCGGAGACGCCGGCGACAAGGCTCTCCGTGTCGTACTGCGTCGTCGCAAACAGGATGGCCAGGGTGGGTGTTCCCTGCAGCCCGGCCCTGGCTCGCTCGACCAGCTCGGCAGCCGCAGCTCCCGCGTCCGTCTTCGTGGTGAAGCCGGTGCCAATTGCGCTCATGAGATTGCCTCCTGGGTGACTCCCGACGTGACCTGCCCGGGACCGGGCAGCCGTCCCGACTGACTGATCTGGCCGAGGATCGCCGCGCCGAGCAGCGAGGACTGGTCCTGGAACAGGTACTCGTACTCGCCGGTCCAGCGGCGCCTGGCTTCGAGAATTCCGCGGATCCTCGCCCCGCCGCCGGAGATCCCGACCCGGCGGCCGATGCGCACGAGCTCGGCAACGTCCTTGAGGTGCTCACCGAGGTACGTCGCGTTGCCGCGGATGAGGCTGAGTAGCAGGTCCTCGCGCGTGGTCTCGAGCGTCAGGCCACCCAAGCCGCCCTTGAGCCGTTCGAGGGAGTACCGACTGCCGCCGAGGTACGGCACGTATTCGGGGAGCTCGGCTTCGCGGGCGTCCGGGTCCGGAGCCCGAAAGAACGCGTCGAGCACGCGTGGAACGTACTCGGCATAGAACTCGTCGTCGCTCAGCTCGCTGCACGCGACCCGACGGAACCAGTCGAGCGCCTCCCCGCCGGCATTCAGGACGAAGAAGGTGAGCCAACGACCGGGGACCACGTGGCAGCGGACGTTGAAGTTCGGCGACGCGATCGGGCGGTCGGTGCAGACAGTGGCGATGTCGCACGTCCCGCTGACGATGTTGATGTCGCCGGGCTCCGTCAGGCCTCCCGACAGCGCGGCAAGCACCGCGTCGTTGCCCCCGCAGAGCACCGAGCAACCGCTGGGCAACCTGAGCTCATCGGCCACCGCGGGCAGCAGACGACCGACCCGCTCGTGGGATTGCATGAGGGGTGGCAGCTTGCTGTCGGGGATGCCGGCGAGGCCGAGGACCGTCTGGTTCCAAGTGAGGTCGTTGCGGGCCGTGTTGTAGAGGCCGGTGATCGAGGCGGTCGACGGATCGATCGCCCAACGGTCCGTCATCCGCTTGACGAGATAGGTGTTGCAGTGGCCGAACTTCGCGGCCGCCGCCCAGACCTCCGGCTGCTCGTCCCGGAACCAGAGGATGGACGACAGCGACGAGCCGCCCGACACCGGGAGATTGCACGTTTCGGCGAGGAACCTCCTCTCTCCAACAAGCCTGCGAATGGTGGCCGACTGCGCATGCGACCGTCCGTCGAGGAACAGGATCGCGGGACTGAGCGCGGTCCCGTCAGTAGCCATCGGTGTGAGTCCCGGCGTGGTGACGGACAGCGAGATGACGCCGACTTGGGCAAGGCTGGCTGCCACCTCCGCGCAGCATTCGCGCAGCGCCTCCCACCAGACCTCGGGCTCGATGTCCGCCTTGCCCCGGTCGTAGATGTGCGGTGCGTAGGCACACTGCGCCTCGCAACGCTTCTCGAGGTCGGGGCTGAAGACCCCGATCTTGAGCGCGCTCGTCCCGACGTCGATGGCCAGGATGTCGCGGCTCACGGGAGGAGACCCTCCGCGACGAGAACCGACTTCAGCGCCTGGACCTGGGCCGGCTCCAGGGGGAGCAGGGGGCGCCGCGGGATGCCACCTCTGAACCCGGCAAGGGTCATCGCCGCCTTGACGCCCGCCACCCCGTGAGCTCCGGAGATCGCCGCGTTGATGCGGCTGATCCGATCCTGTAGCGGGACCCCATTCGCCTCGTCGCGAGCGCGCCCGTAGCCGAACAGCTTGAGGGCGAGCTGCGGGAAAGAGTTGGCGAGCGACACCGTGCCGCCGGGCGAGCCGCCCAGCATGGCCCGGAACAGGAAGTTTGCCGAGCCCGCCAGGACCTGGAACGACGGACTCTGGAAGGGAAGGAAGCCCTCGATCCCGCTCGACGCGCTGTCCTTGAGGCCCACGATATTCGGATGGGCCGCCAGGCGTCCGACCAGGTCCGGGCTCAGGGTGATGCCGCAGAAGCCCGGGGCGTTGTAGAGGAGGAGTGGGATCCGCGCATGGTCGGCCAGCGAGGAGAAGTACCGGTACAGCACCTCGTCCGTCATCTGCGCCCGGAAGTAGCCCGGCGACAGGACCAGCCCAAAGTCGGCCCCGAGGTCCGCCGCGGCCGCCAGGAAGCGCTCCGCCTCGCGCTGCCCGTCGTACGCGGCACCCGCCAGGACTACCTGCCCGGGCCCCTTATGGCTCACGACCTCGTCGAGGACGCGCAGCTTCTCGTCTTCCGCCAGGCTCCGGTTCTCGCCGTTGGAACCCAGCGCGAGGTAGCCGAGGATCCCGCTCTCCGCGTAGCGAGCGAGGTTGAACCGCAGGGCGCCGTAGTCGACGTCCTCGTTCGCGGCAAACGGCGTCCCGATCGGCGCGAACACGCCGGCGAGCTTCGCCTGCCGGTCC
>JGI24144J35610_10000716_pt1 | contig 10424 bp, 17 predicted proteins | sample BarGraIncu01121A_FD_35610 | JGI IMG/M metagenome (IMG submission 35610)
GATTGCTACTTCATGGAGTCAGTATATCACCAATCCGTGTTGATGTCAAAGTTGATCAGTCCTAATAGTTGGCTGATAGTTGGAGGGAATGGGCAGGTCAGACTGGGTGAGGATGTATCAAAAGGATTAGCGCACAAGCAGAAACTCGTTTCGATTCGTCGGGAGGGCGACTCGCCGTGCTGCTGCATGGCACAGAATAGGGGAGGGGTACCAGTCAACTACAATCACACTACAAGGGGAGGCATATAGGTCATGCATTACACACCCCCACCTAGTATGCATATTGTAATAGCATATTGCATGACTAGGGGTATACATAGCACAGCATGACATAGCACAGCAGGGCATAGCATGTGCATTGTATGCATAACATGACAAGCACACTGTATGCATAGCATGACAAGCACACTGTAGCGTGGCGCTATGCACTATGCATATGCATGGTGTTGTATGCATGTAGGCTATGCATGTAGCATGGCAGACTAGGCTATGCAGTACGAATGCCATGCCAACATGCCCATACTTTAGCATGATAGAGTGCTAAAGTAACACGCTCTGTGAGCGCACGTAGCGCCCATACAGGCAGGCAGATAGTATAGTGGCGCTACTGTACTAGCGCGCCTATTCTGTAGTCGTGGAGAATCGTGCCAAGTAGTATACCATTCGTCGTTTCTAAACGGTCAGATTATGGACATCAAAGGATGGAATTGCGATGAACGGCACTATACTGCATAGACTGTCCGTTCTATGCAGCATAGTGCATAGAATCAGACATATATGCAGGTAGACTGCATAATCCGGGGGTAACGTGTTGTGCGTTATTTGCTATAATGAGCAGGCAGGGTAGAGGGTTTCAGAGTACGAACATACGTTCGATTAGGAAGGGAACATCATGTACGAGCAAAGCCAGTGGCGGGTACGGGTAGGCTATCGCCAGACGAACGGCACGCAAGTAGGAACAGCCGTTATCGTCACAGCACGCGACGCACATACCGCCGAAGTCATCGTGCGGGCACGCTACACAGTACGGCCAGAAGTGGCAGCGTTCACAAACATTGCAGCCGAGCCGTTCACGGACACCGACATCTACCCGATAGCAGGCTAGTCTGCGATTCCCTCGGCCCTTCACAGTGGGGAGACTGTGAGGGGATGAGGGTACCGGAGACGGTATCAGGCAACAGAAAGGACGTGTACCATGTTCGACCATCCGGTCTCAGACGGTGCGACTGCTCCGAAGAAGCGCAACATCGGGGAAGTGTATGTAGACACGCTCGTCAATCATGGCGGCACGTTCGACCGCAAGACGCTACAGCCTGTGACGTTCACAGACGGCTACACCGTCGCCATCCGTGGCGTAGCGCACGCGTACGTGCAAGATGCCGACGTGGCGTTCTTCCGCCGCGTGTGGCCGCGCAAGGGTTCGCTTGTCGGTACGTGGGTAGACCCGGCAACGTCCATAGTATGGGTAGACGTGGTGGTCTACACTCCCTTCCTCGGCGTGGCACGCGCTATCGCGGCCATTCACGGGGAGATTGCTATCTGGGACAACGCGCGCGGCGTTGCAATCGCGGGGTAGTGATGGACACTTGCCCAGAATGCGGCGCGACGCTCGACGCATGGGGAATCTGCCCAGAGTGCGGATGGTACCCGACGCGCGAGGTAGAACCACTCACGGACGAAGACCTCGCATTACTCCACTACGAATGGGGGTTGTGATGCACTACTGCCAGCACGTAGGAGGTTCTTGTATCGGCTTGACGTGCGCCATGTTCGAGGACTGTCCAGTCCACTCAGTCTCGCACCGTGGCACGCCGTACAATGATTCGACCCGGTACACCTTCACTAGCGCAACGGGCCGCACAGAGCACCACAGCGTGCCACAGCCGCTATCTAGGAAGGAGCGTTACGGTGCGCGGCGTCGGGATACACAGGAGGCGCTAGCGTTTGCTGCTTGCCTTGCAGTCTCTATCATCGTTCTCTACCTGCTCGCACACTGATTCTGGGTCCACATCGATGACCTCGTATTCGTCACTCTGCAACATGAGCACTCGCTCCGCGTACTCGTCCGGCGTGATGTCCGCGGTGTTGTCCTCGACACGTACCGTGACCTCGGACTTCTCGACAATGCCAAACATTGCCTTCTGAGCGTGGAAATAGAGCAACGGGTTTAGTGCGCTATTCCATGCGGCTTGCTCCATGAATGTGCGCAAAACCTCCTTGCACACTCCATACGCTCGCGCTCGTGCCTCGTCCCTCTTGTCCTGCTCTATCTGATTCATACGCTGCATGGTGACACCGTTCCAGACGGCCCATGCACCGATGGTAGGAGGTACCCTGTTGTCCCCACACCATCCCATGAAAGCCTCGAACACCTCGAACGTGGCACTCGGCGTCAATGGCGGCGACGCGTGCTCTGCTCTTGCAGCGAGCCACCTGACCGCGAGCAACGCGTGTCCGTTGTCCTCGAACAACTTACTCGGCGCAACGGCCATGCTCGCACTCTCGGCCAGACGTGAGGCCAAGTGCGGCGGTACCATCGGCGCGTCGGGACTACTCACGTATCTGGTCAGATCGGCTATCGCCTTCTCCTTGCTACCCGGCCCGTCGGGATGCCGACGCTTGTTCTCCTCGCGGCTTATCTTGCCCGGAGGTCGCCCNATCCGCTTNCCNTTCTTCGATAGTGTNGTCATGCTCTGTAGTGTAGCACACTCGACCTCGCCTTGCAATATCTTGCCAGCAAATACCCTCGCATTCTCGTCAATCCTCGCATTTCGGCCCACTGGCAGCGATGTAAAACGCTTATCGCAGGTCAGAGGCCTATTTGCCAGAATCTAAAATGTTGTGCAGGAAGTTTTCCTATTGGCTTCTAACGTTTTAATATGTTCTTTTCCTATGGGAGAAAGTTTGCAACAACATTATACATTAGGGAAACAAAACCTGTTTCTGCTGGTCAGAGCAAAATGCCACTGGCACCGTTCTAAAACGTTTAGAGTTTTCGCCTGTAAATCGTTGCATTTCTCTTTCCCCTATGGTACAATGGTACCAGCCGGTCAAAACGACCGATATTCGAGAAACGGTGCAAAATGCGTCTGAACACGCTTGATGGCATACCCCGCGCCACCCCCGAGACGGCATATCCCGACGCGTTGCACGCATTCGTCGATATGCCGGAACACGTCGCAGAACTCGTAGACGACACGGGACAGCGTACCGCGCGCGTCATGTGCGCGGCCCTGCGCTACCAGTGCAAGACCAACAAACTGTTTCGACAGATCAGCGTGATGCGACGCGGTGAGCACGTCTACCTGACAAAACCCGGCTTCGGGTACGTCACCAACAACACGATGCTTCACTTCGCACCGACGACTGCCGACGCGCTGGACAAGGAGTTTGCAGACCTGACCGAGAAGGTGTATCGTCTGAGCGCCGAGAAGGTGACATTGCTCGGAGAGATAGGTGTGCTCAAAACGAGCCGCGACCACTTCGAGCGGCTGTTCACCAAAGAACACAACAAGGTGCTGACATTCAGAGAAGCGAGGGACTGATGCGGATAGAACCGATAGACCGTATCCCGGTAGCAGGAGACTACACGCCCGAGTGGGACGAGTGGCGTATCCACACGGACAAGACGCCGCACAGCGGGTATCAAAGCCTGATCCGCGCGTTTATGGCGGGTGACGACGGAGCGATTGTGGAGGTCATCTACGACACAGACACCGCGCCCCCACAGACCATATACAGCGGTCTACGGTCTGCACGACTGAAAATGGGCGCGCCGGTGGACGTGGTGCTGCGTGGTGCGCGGGTGTTCCTGCGACAGCACCCCTACGACCGCGCGGCGTTGCGCCGCAGCGTCGTCACGACGCTGGAGGATTTTGTCAGTGACCTGAACGAGAATCGGTCGCTGACCGTGGACTATGGCGACCAGACGCGAGCGGCACACAGCGCATTTAACTATCAGCGCAAAGTGCTGCGGCTCGGGCAGGTTCACATCGCCATGCACGGCGGTCTGATCGTGCTGACGAAAGACCTGTGAAACTGCCTATTGACATTACCGCACAAGCGTGCTACCATCATGGAGTAAGGGTGCGCGGGCACGTCGGTGTTCGATACGACCCGCGACCGAGAGTGACAACAGACGCCGGACGAAAGGAGTAGAGGACGATGCCACTGTATGACATCTTCACGATAGCCGCGGCCGAGAAGCACGCACGCAAGTGCGGTATCCCTGTCATGCTGCGGGGTTCCGTCCAAGCACCGGACGCGCAGAGCGCACTGGCAAACTTCCCGTGTTCGCGGTACGTGAACGACGACGGGTATACTCTGGCCGACTACGCGCACATCCCGTTCGCAGACTACCATGACACGGCAGTCGGGTACGAGGACGCCGACCCGCATCAGCCTATCGTCTGGCTCGCAACGTACCATCGACCCTAGAAAGGAGAGTACCGTGCCCAAGACTTGGAGCGAGGACAAGACCGCGTACACCGCCGCAGAACTACTTGCGCGCAACGATAGCGCATTCGAGAACGCCCGCGAGGAGTACGCACAGGGCGGGAATGTGTGGGAGTGGCGCGGGGATGAGGCGTTGGAGGACTTCGAGGACAACGTGCTCCCGGCCCTCGGTCTCGCGTTCGACAATCCGAAGGAGACACTCGAGTACAGCATCGGGAATTACAACGGCGGGGACTATGCCGGTCTCGCGCCACATGCGAGCCTCCGAATCGTGGACTACCCGCTGTTTTGGCACGTCTTGACCACGGGAGAGTCCGACACGATGGACTACTCCCAGCGTGCGCCGCGCATCAAGATCGACCGCCGCGACGCGGTGATTCGTGCCATAGAGCGGGGAGACTTCTACCTCACCTTCGGGCATGAGGACGCGGGATGGTACGGCCACGACTCGCGTAGCGCGGCATTCATCACGGACGATTCGGACTATTCCCACGAAGACCTCGCGGATCGTGTCAGGACGCTACAGGACGCACTCACCGAGTGGATCGACGCCATCGTCCAGCGTATCGCGGTGCGTGTTGTGGAGGACGTGGAGTATGACACGTCCGAAGAAGGATTCCTTGAATCCTCCGAGGCGAATGAGTGGTACTATGATGAGCACGGACACATCACTACCCCGCCCGACGACGCACAGGAGGCATAGCACAGTGAGCATTTCAGAGTTCAGCAGCAAAGACCTGTTCGACAGCAGGGAGATAGATGAGCGGATCGACGAACTGGAAGGCATGGCGTTGGAGTACGAGAATGGCGACCTCGACCCGAATCTCGACGAGGACGAGGCCGAGGAGTACGATGCCCTTATCGCTTTCCGCGACGACGTGGGATCGAGTGAGTGGGGGTACGGCATCACGTTCATCTCGGACGACTACTTCGAGGAGTACGCGGAGGACTTGGCTGGCGACCTTGGCCTAGTAGACCGCGAGAACAGCATGAGTACGTACATCGACTGGGCCGCTTGGGCGCGCGACTGCCAGATGGACTACTCGTCCGTCGAACTTGACGGTATCACGTTCTACTTCCGCGCCTAGAGAGGACGAGACTATGACACAGCACACACCGGGGCCGTGGGGACACTCCCACACCGCTACGCCGGAATACGCTCGGCAGAGCACAGTCTACGCGGAATCCGACACGCTCGGGCGCGACATCGCGCTGGTGTACGACGGGCAGCACCACGAAGCCGACACCGCACTGATAGCCGCCGCTCCGGACATGAAACAAGAGGGTGAATACCTCTTGGACGCGCTTCTCGCCTACGACGACGCGAGGACGAACGACGAGTGGGCGCACCTGTGGGAGCACTACCGCGCGATGCGTGCCGCACTCGACAAAGCCGAAGGAGAATAGACATGTCTGCACATCTTCTCGACCCTGACTTCTCGACGCGCAATCGGATTCACACCCTCGCGTATGCCCGCAAACTCCTCGCCGCTCGACTCTCGCGCGCACGCGGGCCAGAGCCGAGAATCGCGAGCAACACGACCATCCGGCACTCGGGATACGCGTGGTCTGACATCAGCAAAGAGAACATCATCGTCCGGCTCTACAGTACGGACATCGTGACCTTCAAGTCCGACGGGTCTGTGATACTGGATTGGGGCGGGTATCACACCTGCACAACGAACGACCGGATCAACGGCGTGCTCCCGTTCGGCTACGGTGTCTCCGGCCACGCGCACTTGACCATCCATACCCCGCGCGGTATCCATGCCGTCCCGCCCGGCGTCCGTGTCCACATCGGTGCGCGGGGCGCGGTCAAGTGGGAGCGTCGGTATTCCGGCGTGTGGCGCAAGGCGCAGCGATTCACCGGCGACAACGCATGGCGTCGGGCCGACTATGCCGCGAAGAAGTTTCCCTACGGAGGAGAGTGATAGCGTGAACGACTATATCGTGAAGCACAACGACTGCCGCGTCTGTCGCTACGGACGCAAGCCTAGATTGTGGGAGCGGATCGTCAAGAAGTGGACGCCGGACTGGGTTGCTGCGGTCTGCACCGCGCCGGGTAGCATGTACGACGGGTCAGCCGCCATCGACCACGGCGAGAACGAGCACCTGCCCTGCCGTCTCTACGTGAGAAGGTGACATCGTGAACATGGACGAGTATCGCGGCGTGGAGCCGATGAGCGCGGACGACCTGCCCGACATCGACATCGACACGGACACGGTATGCACCGGCGACTGCTCGGACTGCCCGAACCCGACGTGCGAATCGAATCAGATGTGGGACGCGGCGCTGGCATCATCCTGCCGGACGTGTATGTACGGTCGCAATTTCGATTGCTACCTGCGCCGCGACACCGATCCGGTATCGTGTCCCGACTTTGAGAAGGTATCGCTATGACCGACCTTGCAGCACTCTCGGATGCGGCTACGGCTGCACCGTGGCGTGACGCGACGAATGTGTGGGGAGCGCCGATGATTTGGGGCGCAGAACCGCTCTACGCGAAGGATGCAAACAACGCGGTTGCGGTTATGGAGCCGAAGGGGAGCGACTTGGCATATGAGCAGCGCAAGGCGAACGCCGCCCTCATCGTCGCCCTCCGCAATGGCATCGCAGACGGCTCGCTCGTCTCACCGAAGGGACACAAGATATCCACCCTCGGCCCATTGCGACGAAAGCCGATACCATTCTGATCGTGAGTTGGCCCCCGAACATCGGAGACATATGCGAACCCGACTCATCCTTGTAACCCTAACCCTCACGTTGATCCTCATACCTTCACAAGCACTCGCCCTCACATATCATCAAGCCTCACACCTGACACAAGCGAAGGTGCGGTCGATGATCCGAGCAGAGGCACACCACGAAGGGTACGGCCCCGTCCAGACCGCAGCACTCGTCGAGTTGGCCCGCAGGGAATCGAACTGGCACGCGACGAGCAGTAATCACGGCAGGTTTCTCGGGGTGTTCCAACTCAAACGGTCGATGTGCATAGGCCATCCGTGGTATCATCCGACATGGAACACACGCAGAGCGATCCGCTACATCCGGTACTCGTCTCATCACTACGGCACGCCGACCAGCGCACTCGCTCACTCACGCAGATACGGAGGGTACTGATGCTCACCACCGACCCCGACGAGATACGACGTTACACGCGTTCTGGCGCGGTCATTCTCGGTATCGACACCATCTGTCCCGTTTGCTACTCCCGACCGAAGAAGGGATATGCCATGACCTGTAATACCTGTGCGCTGCGTGAGGCCAAGAACCCCGGACGACCGCAGACCTACACCGACGACGCGCTCATCGCGCTCATCGCTGCGGGACGCGACACGCCGAACCTGCTCCTCGCCTCGCTCGGCCTACACTCCAAGACCACGCTCATCAAGCGTCTACGTCGTCTGCACGCCGAGGGCCGCGTGACATTGGTGGAGCGCACCCGCCGCGAGGGTTTCACCGTCACAGTGAGGGAGGGCTAATCATGCGCCAGACACACGACACCACTCGTCTACCCCAGTGGGCGCAAGTGGAGATCGCTCGGCTAGAGATGCGGCTGGACGAGGCCAACAAGCGCAATCAGAGCATCGAGGCAGGCGAGACCAACACCCGCGTCAATCAGTGGGGTCTGGCCAAGGACATCTACCTGCCGGACGGCGCACACATCACGTTCAGTCTTGACGCGCACCGCACCATCGACTGCTCCGTGCGCGACGGGCTGCTTCACATTAGTGGCGGGGCTGATTGTCTCATCATCACACCCGTAGTCTCGAACGTCATCGACCTGACGACCACACGATGAGCGCCACATATCATTTGGTGATAGGACAACGTGGCGAGACGTATATCCAACGTCGCACTCGGACACGGAAGACGTACACCGATGAATACGTCGAACTCGACATCGATCTCGCCGCCGCATTCGGGCACGCGGCGCTGCTGGATAGGCCTATCGTTCGTGACATCTACTCGTCTAGGCAGCATCCCGACTTTCTGCTCGGGGACGAAGATGGTCTCGCGGCCTACTACAAGCAGGCGAATCCACACAGCCGCTACGACAGGGAGAGTCGCGCGCGGTTCAAGACCATCCTCGGAACGACGACACTCTGATGTCCTACACGCTGTTCGATCACCAGAAGGTCATGCTCGAACTCGAAACCGAGAACGACCGCTTCTTGACAACATCACACGCACCTGTCATAATGGCATTATGACAAAGCGAACCGCAGGTCGGCCACCAAAATCCCCCGTCGAGTACATCGCGGAGGACAGAGGGTATGCCACCCCTTGCTGGATATGGCAACGATCCATCGTTGAGGGGTATGGGTGTCTACGTATTGCTCGCAAAACGTACTACGCCCATCGTGTCTATTGGGAACGAGTCAACGGCCCCATCCCCAAGGGACTCGACTTAGACCATCTGTGCCGTGTGCGTGCGTGTTGCAATCCAGCACACACGGAACCCGTGACCCGCGCCGAGAATCTACGTCGAGGCTGTCGAACTAAACTAACCATCGAGCAAGTGCGGAATATCAGGACACGATACGCCGCTGGTGGTATTACTTACCGAGTTCTAGGACAAGACTATGGGGTCAGCCCCATCACCATCGAGGGTGTAGTCAACCGACGTAGTTGGAAGGATGTTGTCTGATGGCGTATGTATTGTATGACCATCAGAAACGGATGCTGGAACTACTTACCGAACATGATCGGTTCTTGTTGCTCCCCGAACAGGGAACGGGGAAGACCTTGCCCACGCTGGTTCACATCTCGAATCTTCTTCTTGCTGGCGAGGCCGAGCGTGTCTTGATCGTGGCCCCCCTTTCGGGGTTGGGCGCATGGCGACGGGACATGGCTAAGTTTCCACGGGAGCGACGGGACGCGCTTACTCGGGCCATCACCTACATCAACTATGATCGCTTGTCTCGTAAGGGATCGAAATGGCAGAAGGACATGTGGCAGGCTTGGAGTGTCGTGGTTTTGGACGAGTCGCACGCAATCAAGAAGCCCACGGCCAACCGGACGCAGTATTTCATCGGCAAGGGCGCAGCACTCGGGCTGGTGAGCAAAGCGAAGTACGTCTATCTCCTCACCGGAACACTGTTCACCAACAGTCATCTCGAAGACACATGGGCACCGCTGCGGGCTGTGCTTGGTGACAAGTGGCCCGCGTGGGCGGACTTCAAGCGGCAGTACCTCGTGACCAAGAACCTCCCCGGCTCGTATGCCGAGATAATCGTAGGCTACCGTCACCGCGCCGAACTGCTCGCCATCCTTGCGCAGTATTCGTACCGCATACTCAAGAAGGACTGTCTCGATCTGCCGAAGGTGCAGGACGACGAGATCATCATGGTGCCGTTCGCTGACACCAAGAATGCCGAGCCGTTCGGCAAGACCACCCGCGAACTCTACGACGACGCACTTCAGTCGTACGTCGAGGCACTTGACATGGTGATGGACAACCCGCTGACCCGTATGCTGCGCCTGCGCCAGATAGCGGCTGGACATGTCAGCGAATCCGGCACGATGGACGAGTCTGGACATAAGGTCAAGGGTGAGCGTTACCTGCTCAAGTCTCTCAAGACGCAGTACGCCGTCGAACTCATCGAGGCGAATCTGCCGAAGAAGACGGTGGTCGCATACCAGTTCACAGCGACCTGCGACGCGCTGGAGAAGGCGCTGAAGGCCAAGGGCATCAAGTACTACACGCTCAATGGAGCACAGACCGACAAGAACATCTGGCAGAAATTCCAAGCAGACAGCACCCCTGTGTTCATCGGGCAGTACCAATCGGCTGCACGAGCCATCGACCTGTTCGCCTCCTCGTACACAATCTTCATGGAGCCGTCGGACTCGTCCGAGATCGTCGAGCAGTACCGCGCTCGTACCGACCGTAACGGTCAGACTGAGAGTTGTGAGTACGTGTGGCTGCTGACCGAGGGCAGCATCGAGGTTGACATGTACCACA
>JGI24144J35610_10000717_pt1 | contig 10424 bp, 9 predicted proteins | sample BarGraIncu01121A_FD_35610 | JGI IMG/M metagenome (IMG submission 35610)
CCGCTCGCCAAGACCGCGTCGACGGCGGCCCGCATCACCCAGTCATCGCTCGCGGAGCGGATCGACTACTGGGGCCCCGGCGACGAGGTCGGGCTGATGGTCGCGGCGCTCAACGAGATGCTCGACCGCCTCGAGAGCGCGTTCGGCGAGCAGCGCCGCTTCACCGCCGACGCCTCGCACGAGCTGCGCACGCCGCTGGCGGTTATCTCCGGGCACGTCGAGATGATGCGTGACCTGGACATGGACCCAGCCGAGCGCGACGAGGAACTGGCACTCATCTCCGACGAGGTGGCTCGCATGGGCCGGCTGGTCGACGACCTGCTCGCGCTCGCGCGTCTCGAGTCGGCGACGCCGGGCGTCCAACAGCCGCTCGACGTCGCTTCCCTGCTCGAGGAGGCGGCGGCCCGCGGCCGCGGGCTCGGGCGGCGGACGATACGCGTCGAATCGGAGTCGAACCTGTGGGTCTCCGGCGAGCCAGATCAGTTGATGCAGGCGCTGCTGAACCTGATCGGCAACGCCGTTGCGCACACGGCCGACGGCGGTACGATTACGCTCCGCGCGGAGAAGCGCGGGGAGCGAGTGCTCATCACGGTGGCCGACAACGGTCCCGGGATCCGTCGCGAGGAGCTGGCGCGGGTGTTCGACCGGTTCTACCGTGCCCAGGGGCCGCGCGGCGGCTCGAGCGGCGGATCCGGGCTGGGGCTCGCCATCACCCGGCGCCTCGTCGAGCTCCACGGCGGGACGATCTCGGCGGACAACGGACCGGACGGCGGAGCGGTCTTCACGATCTCACTGCGGAGGATCGACGCACCCTAGCCGCGCCTGAGGGTGCGCGCGTCGCCCTCGCGCTTGGTGACGCCGCGCGCGTCGAAGTACTCGAGCAGCGGCACGACGTACTTGCGGCTCGTCCCCAGGATGTCGCGCGCGTCGCTCGCGAGCATCGTCGACTTCGCTTCCAGGTACTCGACGACCCGCGCCCGCGCCGCATCGACCGCTTCGGAGCTGAAGTGCAGGTCGGGGCCGAGCCGCACCACCTGCCCGGCGGCGACCAGCTTCGTGAGCGCCTTGCGCGCCACGCCCGCGTCGACCCCGGCCTCCGCTGCGAGTTCCGTCACCGTCCCCGGCGCCAAGCCCTGCGCCTGGAGCACGGGCAGAAGCGATGCGAGCGCCGTGTCCTCCTCTTCGAGGGCCGCGGCGGCGGCCTGCGGATGCCGCACCTCCCCGCCCACCACGCGCACGAGCCCGCGCGCTGCCGCGTGCTCGAGCACGGCGTCGAACACCTTGGCCGCCACGCGGCGGTCGACACGGTCGCGCAGAGCGCCGGCCGCGATGCCGGTGGTCTTGGGGTGCTCCTCATGGAAGCGGACGAGCTGGGTGAGCGCGCCGGACACCAGACGGTCGAGCCCCTCGGCGCTGACGAAGTAGGTGTCGCCCGCCACCTTGAAGCGCTCGAACGGGCCCCGGTTGAGGTCGTCGGCCACGCCCGCGCGCGGGAGTCCCAGCGCGGCAGCGACCTCCGCCGACGTCATCGGCACGCCTCGCGACGCCAGCAGGCCCGTCGCCGCGCCGCTGAGGTCGTGCGCCTTCAGCGCCTCGAGCAGCTCGCGCTCGGGGGACCGCAGGGTCGTGCGCCGGGGCGGCAGTGCGTCGAGCACCGTGCCGCCGCCGATCGTGAACACCGGCGAGTACGAGCGCACGATGAAGCGATCGTCGTAGCGTGGCGCAAGCGGCTCCTCCAGGCGCACCTGGGCGAGCGCGCGTCCGCCGGGCTCGAGGGTGTCGCGTCCGTCCATCAGCAGAACGCGCCCGATGACCTCGCGCGTCCCGTGGTGCACGTGCACGCGCACGCCGCTCTCGAACGGCTTCTCGTTGCCGGGAAGGTAGGTGAAGATCGCGTCGAAGCGATCGGTGACCTGCAGCGACCCGGGAGCCGCCAGGATGTCGCCGCGCTCGATCTCGTCGCGGTCGAGCCCCGCGACGTTGATGGCGACCCGCATGCCTGCGCTCGCCTCGGCCACCACCTGTGAGTGCACCTGCACGCCGCGGACCCGTCCGGACCGCCCCGAGGGCAGTACCTCGACCGGGTCGTCGCGGCGCACGGTCCCCGACCACATCGTGCCGGTCACGACGGTCCCGGCGCCCGCGATCGTGAACACGCGGTCGACCGGAAGCCTCATCGGCAGCGCGGCCTGGCGCGCGGGCGCGCCGCCCGCCACGGAATCGAGCGCCGCCTTCAGCTCGTCGAGCCCTTCCCCCGTCTTCGAGGAGACCGCCACNATCGGCGCGCCCTCGATGCCGGTTCCCACCAGCAGGCGCGCGATGTCATCCTTCACCATCGCAAGCCACTCCGGGTCGGCCAGGTCGGACTTCGTCACGGCGACCACGCCGCGCGAGATGCCGAGCAGGTCGATGATCGCGAGATGTTCGCGGGTCTGCGGCATCACCCCGTCGTCGGCAGCCACGACCAGCAACACCACGTCGATGCCCGTGGCGCCGGCGACCATCTGGCGCACGAACCGCTCGTGGCCCGGGACGTCGACGACGCCCATGCTGGCGCCGGACGGCAGCTCGAGACGCGCGAAGCCGAGCTCGATGGTGACGCCGCGTTCCTTCTCTTCGGGCAGACGATCGGGATCGGTCCCGGTGAGCGCCTTCACCAGCGCGGACTTGCCGTGGTCGATGTGCCCCGCCGTACCCAGGACGAGCGAGGTCACGCGTGCGCTCCCGCCGCGATCTCGGCCAGGCGATGGACGATCAGGCCCTCTTCGTGCGGCGCCAGCGTGCGCGGATCGACGACGACGCGGCCGTCGCGGATACGGGCGATGATCGCGGGACAGCTCAGGCGCAGCCGGGCCTCGAGGTCGTTGGCGCTCATGGTGCGCGGCACCAGCGTGACCACGGTCGTCGGTATGTCGGCCAGCGGGAGCGCGCCGCCACCCGCTCGGGACACGTCGGCCTCGGTCGCGACGATGAAGGTCTCGCCCGTGATCCCGGCGATGGCGGCGGCCAGCGCCTCCGCGCTCGCCTCGACGTCCTCGGGCGTGCGGATGAGCATCCACAGCGTCGGGATCTCCGCGAGCGCGCGGTCAGGGTCCAGGTACTGTCGCAGCGTCGCCTCGAGGGCGGCCAGCGTCATCTTGTCCAAGCGCAGCGCGCGGGCCAGAGGGTGCTTCTTGAGCCGGGCTATCATGTCGCGCTTGCCGGCGATGATGCCGGCCTGCGGGCCGCCCAGCAGCTTGTCGCCCGACACCGACACGACGTCGACGCCCGCCTCGATCGACGAGCGGACCGTCGGCTCGTCGGGCAGCCCGTACGGTGCGAGATCGATGAGCACTCCCGAGCCCTGGTCCTCGTACACGGGGACGCCGCGCTCGGCACCCAGAGCGACCAGGTCCGCGAGCGTGACCTCCTCGGTGAACCCGACGACGCGGAAGTTGCTCGAGTGGACCTTGAGCAGCAGGCCCGTCTTCGGCGTGATGGCCGTCGCGTAGTCGCGCAGGTGGGTCTTGTTGGTGGCGCCCACCTCGACCATCTTGGCTCCCGACTGACGCATGACGTCGGGGATGCGGAAGCTGCCGCCGATCTCGACCTGCTGGCCGCGGCTGACGATCGCCTCCTTGCGCGAGGCGAGGGCCGAGATGACGAGCAGCACGGCCGCGGCGTTGTTGTTGACCGCCATCGCGGCCTCGGCGCCCGTGAGGTCGCAGATCAGCCGTTCGACGTGGGTATGGCGACTCCCGCGCTCGCCGCTCTCGACGTCGTACTCGAGCGTCGAGTAGTCACCCGCGATGTCGGCGACCGCGCGCATNGCCGCCGCGGACAACCGCGAGCGGCCGAGGTTCGTGTGGACGATGATGCCCGTGGCGTTGATGACCGGGCGCAACGACGGGCGCATGCGCGCCTCGGCGCCACGGATCGCATCCGCAGACAGGCTGTCGGCATCGAAGGCGACGGTCTCGCCCGCCAGGATGGCGGCGCGCACNGCGTCGACGGCGTCACGGACGGCGTCGACCACCACCGACCGCGGGAACACCTTCTCCAGCGCGGCGAGGTCCTCGCGCTTGAGCAGTTCGTCGGTCTTGGGAAGCGAGCGCAGGAGCGTCTTCTTATCCATGGGTAGGGATTCTACCCGACCTGCCGGCAGGGGCGGGCGAGCCGATCACTCCACGGTGCGTCACGGCCGCACGGTGGGCCCTACGCCACGGTGACGACGTCTGACGCCCCCGCGAGGACACCGGCGGATCCGGCCATGTCCCCGACCTNTCCGACCGCGAGGTCGTCCTTCAGCCCCAGGAAGTCGAGGCAGGTGCCGCACGACTTGATGATCGTCCCGGCTCCGGCGAGCAGGCGAAGATCGTCGAGCGAATCGGATCCCTCACACGTCAGGCGCACGCCCCCGTTCATGAACATCAGGCGCTCGGGGCGGTCCTCCGAACGGGCGAGCGAGTAGATGAGGTTGCGCATCAGCGCCCGACCGAGCTGCTCGTCGCCCGTGCCGAGGCTGTCGGTGAGGAACCAGAACGTCTTGGCCATGGTGTTCGTCCTTCAGTCGGTGACGGTGATGTGACCGGGGTCCCCGGCCGCCGCGTGGCCGATCACGGCAGCGCCCACTGCGCGCGCCGAGAGGGCGGCGACGAGACCGTCGGCCTTCCGGGGGTCCACGGCCATCAGCAGGCCGCCGCTCGTCTGCGGATCGCACAGCACGCGCCAGCGCGCGAGGTCTTCGATGGGAGCATCGGGCGCCGTGGGTGCAGGACGTCCGGGCCAGTCCGTGAACGCGGAGGCGAACTCGATCACCTCGGCCGTCCTCCCCGGGACGACCCCCTGCGCGGCGTACCTCAGCACACCGGCGAAGAGCGGCAGCGCGCCGAAAACCATCTCGCCGGCGCACCCGCTTCCCTTCAGCATCTCGTGGAGATGACCCGCGATACCGAAGCCGGTGACGTCGGTGGCCGCGTGGACACCGACCTCTTGCATCGCCTCGCAGGCGTCGCGGTTGAGCGTGGCCATCGATTCGATCACCCCGCGTGCCGAATCCTCGTCCTCGAGCCCCTGTTTCAGGGCGGTGCCGATCACGCCGGTCCCGATCGGCTTCGTGAGGACGAACACGTCGCCGGGCTCCGCGCCCACGTTGCGGACGACGCGATCGGGATCCACGATGCCGAGCACTGAGAGCCCGAACTTCGGCTCCTTGTCGTCGATCGTGTGGCCGCCCACGACGATGACGCCGGCCTCACGGCAGACGTCCCCGCCGCCCCTCAGCACCTCAGCGACGATCTCGGGCCCGAGCGAACACGGGAACGCGACGAGGTTCATCGCGGTCAGCGGGCGTCCGCCCATGGCGTACACGTCGGACAGCGAGTTCGCCGCGGTGATGCGGCCGAAGTCGTAGGGGTCGTCGACGATCGGCGTGAAGAAGTCGACCGTCAGCAGCAGCGCGGTGTGGTCGTCGAGCCGGTACACCGCGGCGTCGTCGGACGTCTCGAACCCGACCATGAGGTCGTCCGAGTGCGAGGGGACCAAGGTGTCGAGGATGGCCTGCAGGTCCGCCGGACCGTACTTGGCCGCTCAACCCGCCTTGGTGGAGAGTTGCGTGAGGCGAACCTTCTCCACGGGTGGCCTTTCTGCGCTCGGCGGGCGTTGTGCGATGCAATCCATAAGGATACATGATTCGACGCCCGCGCGAGCGGATGCGCGGCTGCGGCCTACGGACCATGACGGTAGGGGCCGCTCAGCCCCGTGGCATGTGGGCGAGCACGCGACGCACGAACTCGAGCCTGATGCCGCGCACCTTGGCGAGCTCGACGAAGCGAGCGACCGTGCGACGGACCGCGGGATCGGCGGAGAGAACGTAGCGCACGACGCCGTCGGGCTCCGCCGACGCCACGACGATCCCGCCGGAGACAAGGTCGTGCAGCACCGTCTCGACCTCATGATCCCTACGACCCAGCCGGCCGACGAGGTCCGCGAGACCCGCGCTCACACCGCCGCTGTGCTCAAGGTAGACGACGACGTCCCACGCTGCGAACGAGGAGAGGTTCGCATCGACGAATACGTCGACGCCGGGGTCCCCCGAGCCCGAGATGTCGTCCATGCGTCCTCCCCCGAAGGTCGCGTGTGAACGCTGTCACTATACTCCCGCGCGGTGCCCGGGAAAGGTAGTCGGAGCCGACCGACGGCAGTCGGCGGCGTCGCGTCCACGGCGATGGAACGACCCTGGTGGCCCCCCTGGGATTCGAACCCAGACTGTGCCGGGTTTAAGCCGGCTCCCTCTGCCAGTTGGGGTAGGGGGCCTCGTGGGCCTCGTGGGCTAGCCCGCCCGTTGCGCCTCCGCGAGCACCACCCCGTAGAGGATGTCGTGCTCGCTCACAACCGTTGCATCGACACCGGCCAGCGCCATGATCGTCTCGAGTATCAGCGCGCCCGCGACGATGACGTCCGCTCGCTCGGGGTCCATCCCGACGACGTCACGTCGCTCGGCCAGCGGCAGCGCCGCGAACCGCGCGAGCAGGTCGGCCACGTCGCCGCCCGTCAGGTGCGACAGGTGCACGCGCTCGGGATCGTAGACGGCGAGTTCCTGCTTGACCGCCGACAGCGTGGTCCCCGTCCCCGCCAGGGTGATCAGGGTGCGTGGTCGGGAGCGCATCCCGTCGAAGAACGGGCGCATCTGGTCGGCGACCCACGCCGAGGCATCCCGGAGCTCCCCGGCCGTCGGCGGGTCGGAGTGCAGGAACATGTCGAGCACGCGGCGCGAGCCCACGTCGAGCGAGCGGGCGGCATCGACCTCGATGGCGCGCCCGGCCTCGGTGTCGTGCGCCGATCCGAACACCAGCTCCGTGGAGCCACCGCCGAGGTCGGCCACGAGGATGTCGTCGTCATCGATCCGGTAGGTCGCGCCGGAGAAGGACAGCCGCGCCTCGGTCGCGCCGGGGATGATCCGCGGGCGCACGCCGGCTCGCTCGACGCGGTCGGAGAAGTCGCCGCCGTTCGACGCGTCGCGCGCGGCCGAGGTCGCCACGGCGGTCACGGAACAGGCACCGAGGCGCTCGGCCTCCTCGACGAAGCCGCCGACCGTCCGCGCGACGCGGTCGATGCCGGCCTCCGAAAGCCGCCCCGACGCGTGCAGCCCCTCTCCGAGGTGCGTCACGACCGTGCGGCGGACGACCTCGTCGACCGACTCGCCGTCGGTGTCGGCCACGAGCAAGCGGGTGGTCACGGTCCCGATGTCGATCACCGCGACGCGCACCGCACCGGGTCCGGGGTCGCCTCTATGCGGATGAGTGTCCATGGACCGATGGTATCAGGAGGAGCTGACAGCGGGGCGGCACGGCGAACCGTCGCACGCGAGGGGCGCCGGACCGGGCGAAAGNCGCTCGAGCACACCCTCCCCGACCGGGTCCGCGATGCCCGCGAGCGCNGCTGCGACACGGGCGTGCAGACACTTCACGGCGAGCGGGTCGGCCTGTCCGGCCACGCCGACGGATGCGCACGGGTCCACACCGCCGCCTTCGGACCTGCGCGCCGCGCGGTACGCGGCGTCGGCGATGAGAAGGCGCGCAGCGAGCCCCGGATCGGCCGCCGCGCGCTCGGCCCAGCCGCGATGCTCCCCGGCCGACTCGAGATCATGCACGGCGGAGACGAGATACGGGCAGGTNAGCCAGAAGGTCGTGGGAAAGGGCGTGGAGGCTCCGAGCTGCGGAGCGACGGCGATCGCCGTGGGGAAGCCATACGCACACCGGGAGACCACGCGCCACCGACCCCGCGGCGCCCTGCCGAGCTGTCGCGCGACGATCGTCGTGTCGTCAGGGCTCAATGGAGGTCGACGCAGGCGAGGACACGCCGAACACCAGGTCCAGCACATCCTGCACGATCGAGGTGGCTGCGGCACCGGCCATCGACGCGGTGGCCGAGTCGCTGGCGGCCGCCGACCCGTCGGGGATGACGACGTAGACGTGCTCGCCCTTCTTGGTGAAGCCGAGCTTCTCGCGGGCCGCCTTCTCGACGCCCGCGGGCGTCTGAAGCGCGGCGACCTCCTCGGTGAGCGTGGCCTGCCGGGCGCGCAGCGCCTGGTACTGCTGCTCCTTGGTGGCGGCACGGCGCGAGGCCTGGTACTCGAGCTTCAACGCGGGATAGAGCGACCATCCCATCACCACCACCAGCGCGACGATCGCCACCGGAAGCCATGGGCCCGCGGGACGCAGGTCCGTGCGACGCGCCGGAGAGGCCTTGCGTGGTGCGGCCTTGGACCCGCGCGTGGCAGCGGGCTTGCGGGCGGTGGAGGAGCCGCGCCGAGCCGCCCCACCGCTCGAAGTGGTGGTCGGTTTCGTGCGTCGCGAGGCCCCGCGCTGCGTCGAAGTGGTGCGTCCCATGCGTGGGTGTTCCTGTGAGAAGGCCTGCGTAGCCGGCGGGGTTCCCGCCCGGTCGCAACCATGGTACCACGCGCTGTCAAAACCATAGACCTGTACTGGAGCGTGAGGCGACGTGCCGCCTGTGAGCAGGGGGTACGCGAAGCGAGGCGGAGGAGCCGCNTTAGAGGGTGATGACCCGGACGAGGTCGGTCGACCCGATCACGCCGGCGGTGGTCCCGGCGGTCAGGACGGCGCGCTCCNCGGCTCCGGCCAATCCGAGACGACGCGCGGCATCCACGGCCGTGTGGGTGGTCTCCTCGATGGTGCGCGTGGGTGCGACCACGGCGCAGATGACACCCCACACGATCGCCAGCGCGCCTGCCACCGCGACGTGCGGCGTGACGGCCAGCACGGGCTGAGACGGGCGCAATGAAGCAACCGCGCGCGCCGTCGCACCGCTGGAGGTGGCGGTCACGATGACGCNNGCATCCGTGTCGCGCGCGAGCGCGACCGCCGCCGCTGCGACCGGCGAACCCGCGGCCGCCTCGCCGGGNGGGACCGGGACGGAAGGGCCGGCGTCCTCGGCGGCCCTGCACACGCGGTCCATCGTCTCGACGGCCTGCACCGGGAACTCTCCCACCGCGGTCTCCTCGGAGAGCATGACGGCGTCGGCGCCTTCGAACACGGCGGTGGCCACGTCGGAGGCCTCGGCTCGCGTGGGCGACGGAGCGTGCGTCATCGACTCGAGCATCTGGGTCGCGACGATCACGGGCCGACCGGCCGTCCGGCATGTCTCCACGATCCGCCGCTGCGCGGGAGGGACGCTCTCGGGCGAGGTCTCGACCGCAAGATCTCCGCGCGCGACCATCACCGCGTCGGCGGCCGAGACGATGGCGTCCAGGTCGCCGAGCGCCTCGTACTTCTCGACCTTGGCCACGATCGGGACCACGCGGTCGCCCATCGCCGCGCGGAGGCGTTCGACATCGCGAGCGCTGCGCACGAACGACTGCGCGATCAGGTCCACCCCCGCGTCCAGGCCCCACGCCAGCAGTTCGAGGTCTCGCNGGGTCACGCCGTCCACCCGGAGGCTGACGCCGGGGACGTTGACGCCCTTGTGGGAGCTGAGCACCCCGCCGCGCACGACGCGCGTGACGACGTTGCCCCCGCGGGCCGAGAGCACGCGCAACTCGAGGCCGCCGTCGTCGAGCAGGATCCGATCGCCCTCGGAGACGTCCGCGGCGAGCCCGTCCCAGCTGACGCACGCGCGGACCGCGTCGCCGGCGCCCTCGCCGGCCGACAACACGAACTCCGACCCCTCGACCAGCGCGGTGCCCGGGGCCATCTCGCCGACCCGCAGCTTCGGTCCCGGCAGATCGAGCAGCACGCCGACGACGCGAGCGGAGGTCGCCGCCCACGCCCGGATGGCTGCCAGGCGACGCGCCAGCTCGGGAAGCTCGCCGTGTGACGCGTTGAGTCGCGCCACGTCGACGCCGGCGGCCAGCACCCGTTCCAGCACTCCCGGCTCGTCACACGCCGGTCCGATCGTCGCGACGATCTTCGTCCTGCGAGGACCTGTCATCGCACTCGCCGTCCCGCCTAGTGGATCTGTAGGCCGCGCTAGCGGCTGATGTTGTAGAACGCCCGCATGCCGGGGAAGTCGGCGGAGTCGCCGAGCTCCTCCTCGATGCGCAGCAACGCGTTGTACTTGGCCACGCGGTCGCTGCGGGCGGGAGCGCCGGTCTTGATCTGTCCGGCGTTCACGGCCACGGCAACGTCCGCGATCGTGGTGTCCTCGGTCTCACCGCTGCGGTGCGAAATCACGCAGGTGTAGCCCGCGCGCTTCGCCATCTCGATGCAGTTCAGCGTCTCAGTGAGCGACCCGATCTGGTTGAGCTTGATCAGGATGGAGTTCGCCACGCCCAGTTCGATGCCACGGCCCAAGCGCTCCGGGTTGGTGACGAACAGGTCGTCACCAACGAGCTGCACGGTGTCGCCGATGCGGTCGGTGAGCGACTTCCAGCCGTCCCAGTCCTCCTCGGCCATGCCGTCCTCGAGGGAGATGATCGGGTAGCGCTC
>JGI24144J35610_10000720_pt1 | contig 10392 bp, 9 predicted proteins | sample BarGraIncu01121A_FD_35610 | JGI IMG/M metagenome (IMG submission 35610)
TGGAAGAGGCGCCGGATCTCCCACTGCGCCATCGTGCAGAGGCGAAGGCCCGACATGTGGATGAGCGCCCGCAGGTTCGCGGTCATCACGAGATTCGTGCGGGTCGCGTTGGGGAAGACGAAGCGGGCGTCCTCGCCGGGGATCCCGGCTGCCAGGAGCTCGCCGTACAGGTCCAGCGCACCGTCCACCTGCGCCTCGTACCGCGCGCGCAGCTCGGGATCCGCCTCCGCGAGCGTGCCGGGCAACATGGTGGCCGCGCCGGTGAACTTCACGTAGCGCTGGCTCTGCTGGTCGAACGCCACCCCGGCCCGGTGCCGGACCAGCTGGTGCGAGAGCGTTCGACTCACGCCGCTGATCCCGAACGTGAAGACGACGTGCTCGATCGTGCTGCCGTGCCCGGATTCGATCACGCCGCTGATCAGCTTCTGCATCTTCGCCCGGTCGATCTGACCGGCCTCCGCCCGCCGGAAGATCTCGGCCGGCTCCAGCTCGGAATAGCAGGTCCGGCAGGCCGTGTAGATGAGCGGCACGTAGAAGCGCTCGACGATCTCCCGCGACGGGAAGAGGAGGGTCGCCTTCATGCCCAGGTCGTGACGCCCGGGATTGCGCGGGATGCCGGACTTCTCGTGCATGGGCTGGGACTCGGCCATGCGCGGAGGATAGCGGGTCGGCATCGGGTCGGGCGGGCGGTGGACGGCGGCCGGGCGGAACGAGCGGCGGCCGGCGCGGCCGCCCGCGGAGCCGGTCGTCCAGGCTCAGGCGCGGCCAGTGGCGCGCGTCCCGACCGGGCCGGCCTCGGCATCGTGGAACCACCACCAGACGAGGAACGTGCCGAGCGAGTAGAGAATGATGATCGTCACGAAGTTGATCGCGTACCCGGCCGTGAAGCCCAGCGTCGCCTGGAGGAGGCTGTACCAGGGTCCCGCAATCACCCAGCCCAGCGACCAGGCCAGGCTTGCCGCGGCCGCGTAGGTGGCGCGCTCGCGCGGCTGGAGTCGCTCCATCGCGAACGCGTTGAAGATCGGGTTGCCGGCGTTCATCAGCGAGTTGCGGATCGCCATCGCGCCGATCACGGTCCACAGGATCGGGCTGAACCCCAGCACGGCCAGGAACGGGATGCTGACGGCCTGGACGATCACGACCGAGCCGATCTTGCCCACCCGCCGGGCCAGNGCGGGCTGGAAGAGGATCGCCAGCGTGGTCCCCAGGCTGGTCAGCGCGAAGATCGCGTTGAGCGAGAGGAGGTCGAGCCCGAACTTGCCCTGCACGAACACGTTGAGGAACGGGATCACCTGGCCGGCTCCCAGCGAGATCAGGAACCCGGGCAGGATNAGNCGCANGAACGTGCCGGGATCGGAGATGCGCGGCAGCCNGATCCGGACCGCCCCGCGGCGGCGGGCCAGGTCGGGGCGCACCGCCAGCGGCTCGCCGCTCCAGGGGGTCCCGGGCCGTCCCTCTAGCGTCTGCCAGTCGCGCCGCCGAGCCCGCGGCCGGTCGTCGTGGACGGCGAGCAGGACGGCCGTGGCGACGACCGCGGCCGCGAGCATCAGCACGAGCAGGACGCGGTAGGCTGCCGGATCGCCGGTCGAGAAGCCGCCCAGGCGGGCAGCCAGCGCGGCGATGGCGCCCCCGACAAGGGCCGCTACCACGTTGACGCCCGTCGAGATCGCGCTCTGGAGCGAGAACAGCTCGCCCCGGTGCTTCGCATGGCTGTGCTCGGCCATGAACGGCGACTGGACGACGAAGAAGGCCTGGTTCGCGGCGCCGATGAGCGCGGCACAGAGGACGACCGCCGGCGAGGAGCCGACGAGGAGCAGGCCGAGGACCCCGAGTGCGGATGCGCCCGTCGCGAAGACGAGCACCAGCCGGCGCCCGANCCGGTCGGAGAGGAGGCTCGCCGGGAANGCCACGACGGCTCCAGCNGCCGAGCCGGCGGTCACGACGAGCCCGATGAACGCGGTGTCGAAGTGGAGCGACGCAAGGTACAGGTTGAAGTCGACCCACCAGAGGCTNAGNGTGACGCCGTACACCAGCGTGACNAGGAGGAAGATCCGGGCGTCGCGCTCGAAGCCGNTNAAGCTCCGCGCGTACCGCCGCAGCGCCCCGGTCACGCCNCCCCGGAGAGGAGTTCCAGGAGNCCGTCCANGTACTCCTGCCAGGCTCCGCGATGGTCGTCCCGATCGGTCTCCCCGAGACCCGCCTCCGCCCAGCCGGCGTGCCTCAGGACGACAGCCGACCGCCCGTCCGCCGTCGGCTCCACCGCCCAAGTCACCTGCGTCGTTTCCGACGCGGGTGCGCCAAGCCAGTGCCAGCCGTGCGCGAACCAGGCGGCGATGCGCTCGGGGACAGTGAGCGCGGCCCAGAGCGTCGCCGGGTCGGCGGCGGTCGGCATGCGAAAGACGATGGGCGCGATCGGCTCGACGATGGAAGGATCCCTCGAGGGCGACGGAGCGGGCTGCGCCGTCCATCGTACCGGGTGGCGGGCCGGCCTGGCCAACCGCGAAGGTAGGTCAGCGATCGTCCGGTCGTGCTCCGGGCTCGAAGGGATCCGCTTCGCCGAGCGCGTAGGCGACCGCGGTGTCGAGCGCGAGGCCGCCGCCCTCGACCTCGAGTCGCTCCAGCTCGCCGGCGTCCATGGCCACACGGGCGTTTGGCCGGGTCGCCTGCTCGAACATCTCATCGACCAGGCGGGCCAGCTCCGTGCCGGTGGATTGCGTCAGCTGCCGGGCTGCNCCGCGCAGCCGCGCGGCACGCTGCAGGTCGCCGTCGGTGACGGCAACTGCGGACAGGTCGTCCAGGACCAGGGTGATCCCCGACAAGTCGCCCGCCTCGTGGAAGTGGCGGAGGGCGTGCCGCATCATGTCGCCGGCGCTCTCCGTGCGACCCAGCTTGAGGACCGTGGAGCCCAGCATGTGGAGCGCCCAGGCCTCCATGGTTCGATTCCGCGCCGCGCGGAAGTGCTCGAGGGAGCGGACGTACCAGCGCTCGGCCTCCGCGACGTCCGAGGTGAAGTAGTAGAGGCCACCGATCCCCCAGAGGACGTTGCCCTGTCCCAGGCGGTCGCCGATTGCCTCGTAGTTCTGGAGCGCCTCATCGAGGTGCGCCATGGCGCGCTGCCACGACTCGGTCTCGCGCGATACGCCCGCGAGCAGCCCCGGGACGTCGGAGGAGCCGAGGTTGTAGAGCGCATTGGCGATCTCCCGCCGGTCGCCGAGCGTGCGCCAGATCCCCAGAGCCGCCTCGTACCACGGACCCGAGGCCGCGCCGTCGGCCTGCCAGTACGCGACGCCGCCGAGCGCCTCCAGCAGGCGGGCCCGCGTTTGCGGGGNCAGGTCCCAGCCNTGCGCTTCGAGGGCCGTGAGCCGCTGGCGCCCCTCGCGGAGATAGCCGCGCTGTTGCCAGAACCGCCAGAGCGCGAACCCGAGCCGGACGGCGGCCTCCGGATCGGGGATCGCCTCGGCGCGGTCGAGGGCGGCCCGGAAGTTGTCAGCGTCCGCCTCCAGCCGATCCAGCCACGCGCGTTGCGCGGGTCCGGAGAGCTCGGCAGCGGCGCGCTCCGCGAGTTCCAGGTACGCCGCGAGGTGGCGTTCCCGGATGGCTGGCCCTCGCCGGAGGCGTCGAGGCGTTCGGCACCGTAGGTCCGGATCGTGTCGAGAAGCGAGAAGCGCGCCGAGCCCGCGATGTCGTCGCTCCGGACGAGGGATTGGTCGACGAGCGTGGCGAGCACCTCAAGGAGGTCGACGCCGAGCTCCGCGCCCGGATCGCAGACCTGCTCGATCATGGCGAGATCGCAGCCGCCAACGAAGACCGCGAGCCGGGCAAGGAGGCGTCGGCCGGCGTCATCGAGGAGGTCGTAGCTCCAGGCGATGGCGCCGCGCAGCGTTCGCTGTCGCTCGGGAAGGTCGCGCGACGCGGAGGCGAGGAGCTCCAGGCGGTGCTCCAGTCGTTCCAGGATGGCGTCGGGTGCCAGTACCTTGACACGCGCCGCGGCCAGCGCGATCGCGAGTGGGAGGCCCTGCAGCGTGGCACAGATCCCGGCCACCGCCGGCGCATTCTCGTTGGTGACGCGGAAATCGGCGCGGACGGCGAGGGCCCGTGCAACGAAGAGCCGTACCGCTTCGTATTGGTTGAGCGTGGCCGGGTCGGCGGCGCGGATCTCGGCGGGCAGTCGGGCCAGCTCGAAGGTAGAGAGATGTCGCTGATCGGGGGGCGCCGGGAGGCCCGGCACCGCGTATTCCTGTTCCCCGGAGACGTGGAGGGCACCCCGACTGGTGGTCACGATCGTGAGGTTCGGGCAGGCGCGCAGGAGCTGCGCGGCGAGGGGAGCGGCGGCGATCACCTGCTCGAAGTTGTCGAGGACCAGCAGGCAGGTCCGGCGCGCGAGGTGCTCCACCAACAGCTCCATGGTCGGTCGGACGCCGCTGTCCGCCAGCCCGACGGCCCGGGCGATCGTGCCCGGCACCAGCTCCGCCTCGCGGAGCGGCTCGAGCGGGACGAACCAGATACCGTCGGGATAGCGGTCCGCGGCTGCGGCGGCGAGCTGGAGGGCGAGCCGGGTCTTGCCGATCCCGCCCGGGCCGGTGAGGGTGAGGAGGCGCGACGCGTCGAGGAGGAGGAGGGTGGTCGCGAGATCGTCGTCACGGCCCACGAATGACGTCAGCTGGGTCGGCAGGTTGTTGGGCCGCCGGTCAAGCGAGCGGATCGGCGGGAAGTCGGCCGGCAGGCCGGCCGCGACGAGCTGCGAGAGGCGCTCCGGCCGCAGGTCCTTGAGGCGGTGCTCGCCGAGGTCGCGGATCGTCACGTCGGCGGGGAGCATGCCGCTGACCAGTGCGCGCGTCGTCTCCGAGACCAGGACCTGGCCGCCGTGGCCGGCCGCGGCGATCCGGGCCGCCCGGTGGACCTCGAGCGAGGTGTAGTCGCCGTCCGGGGTCGGAGTCGCCTCTCCCGTATGGAGCCCCATCCGGACGCGGATCCGTGAGTCCGAGGGCCAGGGGTACGCGACGAGGACTCGCTGCGCTGCGATGCACGCCGCGGCGGCCGCGCTCGCGCTCGCGAAGACGACGAAGAACGCATCGCCCTCCGTCTGGATCTCCACGCCGCCGTCAGCGTCGAAGGCGGCCCGGAGAATCCCGCGATGCGCTTCGAGGAGCGGCTCATAGGCGCTCCCCAGCCGGGTGATGAGCGCAGTGGAGCCCTCGATGTCCGTGAACAGGAATGTCACGGTCCCGGCGGGCAGCGGCCGCGGCGTGCCGGCAGGAGCGCCGTGACCGGGGGACGCGGGCTGGGCGGGCGGTTCCACCGGCCCGATGCTGCGCCAGCACTGCGCGGCCGTCAACGCCGAATCATGGGCTGCGCCAACGCGCCGGGCTCGCGCGCCGGCCAGCGTTCCGGCGAGCGTGCNGCCCTGGCGGCCCGACCGGCCGAGACCGCGTGTCAGCCGTTGACGGCTAACCGTCCCTCCCGTAGCCTCTATCCGTGGACGGCATCCGGCTCGTGGCCATCGCGGAGCCGGTTGAAGGCGCAGAATCCGTGGGCGATGCAGGGCCGGTGAGCACCAGGCGGCCCCGGGCCGCGACAGGGGAGGGGACCCGGCCCCGGACCGCGGAAGGCATTTCGCACGGCTCCGCCGCCTCGTCCCGGGCCGGCGCGGACGTGCTGGATCGCGTCATGACGTCCCGCCTCGATCGGGTCGGCGCAGCCGTTCGCTGGGGGATCGGTGCCGGCGACGACGAGGCGTCGGCCGCCACGCACGCCGCGCTCGCCTTGCGGAGCGCCCGCCACGGCGGCACCGAGTTCGGCTTCGCGACCGGCGACCCGTGGCGCGACGCACTGCTGGTGGACCTCGGGCTGGCGCTGGCCGCGCTCCTTGATGACCTGACGCCGCGCCAGGCCGAGATCGCCAGCCTGATCCTCTTGGATGGGGCACGCCAGGCGGAGGTTGCCGCCGCGCTCGGCGTGAGCCGCGCGACCGTCTCCGTGGCGGTCGCGCGGGGGCGCCTCCCCGCCATCGCCGGCGCTCGCCGGGCGATCGAGGCGCTCCTGGCAGGGCCCCCGGTCGCGGGGTCCGGACGCTGTGTCGGCGGCCCCCCGGTCGCTGGGTCGCGATGTTCGGCGCGTTCCTCGCCTCGCTCTCGTGGCAGACGCTGATCGCGGCCGCCGGTGCGGCGCTCCATCGGCGCCTCGCACCACGGCTGCGCCTCGCCGTCGGCCTCGTTGGGAACGTCATCGTGCTGGCCGTCGCGGTCGTCATCGCGGTCGGCCTGGCCGGGTAGGCACGCGCCCGGCGGGCGACCTCGTCAGGGTCCGGGCGGGACCCGGCCCGGCAGCGTCACGGTGAAGCAGGTGCGACCCGGCACGGACGCCACCTCGATCCGGCCGGCATGCCGGTCCACGATGGACTGGACGATGTGGAGCCCCAGGCCACTCCCCGCCCCGACGTCCTTGGTCGTGAAGAAGGGCTCGAAGATCCGGGCGCGGACGTCCTCCGGGATTCCGGACCCCGAGTCGCACACCTCTACGCTGACGCCCGGAGCGACGGCCGGCCCGGACCCCGGCGGGCGCTGGGCCTCCGCCTGCGGATCACGCCGGACCGTGATCTCGAGGACGCCACGTCCCCGCATCGCGTCCGCCGCATTGACGATCAGGTTCGTCCAGACCTGGTTGAGCTCGCTGCCGAAGGCCTCGATGCGCGGTCGCCCAGCCGGGTAGGTGCGGCGGACCTCGATGCCCGCCTTCAAGCGTGGGCGCAGCATCACGAGCGTGCTCTCGATCCCGGCGATCACGTCCACCTCGCCGACCGGCGCCCGATCGAGGTAGCTGTACTCCCGGACGGATGCGACGATCTGGCCGATCCGTTCTCCCGCAGCCCCGATCTCGGCCAGGAGCTGGCGCCCGAGCGCCCCCGCGGCCAGCCAGGCGAGCACGACATGCCGGGCCTCGTCGCTCTCGAACGGCGCAAGCAGGTCGTCGAGCTGGTTGCCGTCCCAGCCGAACGCGACGAGCGTTGCCGCCGGCTCCGCCGGCCTCGCGATGCCAAGCCGGTCGAGCAGCGCGACCATCGCGTCCTCGCGGTCGGCGGCGTCGACCGGGTCCAGGATCGGGGGCGTCGCGGCCCTGCGGTCCAGCTCGTCGCGCAACGCAGCGGCCACCTCGCGGGCCACGCCGTCCGGGTCCAGGTCGTCGGGTCCGAGCGCCCCGAGGGCGCCGGCTGCGCGATCCCATTCGCCCGCGAGCGTCGTCAGGCGGGCGACGGTGCTTCGGATTGCGGCCGCCGGGTTGTTCAGCTCGTGGGCGAGCCCAGCCGCGAGCGTTCCGAGCGCCGCGAGCTTCTCGCGCTCGCGGAGAAGCGATTCCGTGGCCCGGAGGCGGCCCGCGATGGTGCGCAGGAGCGCCAGCGCGAGCTCGGGCCGTCGACCGAGCACGTCCAGGAGCGCGTCGCGGCGCAGGCGAAGGAGCGTGGCGGGGCCGACGGCGCGGACCGTGGCCGATCGGGGCCGGCCCTCCAGGACGGCCAGCTCTCCCTGGACCTCGCCCGGACCAACGACCGCCAGGGGGATGTCCGCGTTGCCGGAGCGCTTCGAGACCGCGAGCTCGCCGGTGAGCACGACAAAGAGCGCATCCCCAGCCTCACCCTCGCGGAGGAGGATCGTGCCCGGCGCCAGCTCCACGTTCTCGGCGACGGCGGCAAGCCGCCCGAGCTCGGTGTCATCGAGCCCCGCAAGGAGCGGGATGCGGCGGAGCGGCGCGAGGTCCACCGGCGCCTCAGAGGCCGGCGAGGTGCTGATGCACGAACTGGACGGCCATCGCGCCTTCGCCGACGCCCGATGCGATCCGCTTGACGGAGCGAGCCCGGACGTCGCCGGCCGCGAAGATCCCGGACACGTTCGTCTCGAGCAGGAACGGCTCGCGTGCAAGCGGCCAGCCGGGCACGTGGCCGTCGACCCGCGAGAGTGCCGGCCCCGTGACGATGAAGCCGGCGCCGTCCCGCTCCACCACGCCGTCGAGCCAGTCCGTGCGCGGGAGCGCACCGACAAACAGGAAGAGCGCCTGCATCGGCACGTCGGTCGTCCCGGCCGCGTCGGCGATCGTGATCGCTTCGAGCTCGTCGGTCCCCCGCACCGCGGCGACGTTCGCGTTGAGCCGCACCTGAATCGTNGGACGTGCCGCGATCTGGTCAACGAGGTACTGGCTCATGCCAGCCTCCAGGCGCCCTCCGCGGACCACGAGCGTCACCTGGCGGGCAAAGGCGGCCAGGTAGACCGCGGCCTGGCCGGCCGAGTTCCCACCACCGACGACGGCCACATCGTGGTCGCGGAAGGCGAGCGCCTCGGTGATCGCGGCACCGTAGAAGACGCCGAGGCCGATGAGCGCGTCCACCCCCGGCGCCTCCAGCCGGCGGTACTGCACGCCCATTGCCAGGATCAGCGCCTGGCAGCTCAGCTCGCTTCCGTCTCCCAGCGTGACGAAGCAGTACGGGTCCTCGCGCCGGATGCGCTGGACCTCCTGCGGCGTGAGGATCTCCGCCCCGAGACGGGTCGCCTGGGCAACCGCCCGGCGGGCGAGGTCCGCCCCGGTGAGCCCGGCGGGGAAGCCGAGGTAGTTCTCGATCCGCGAGGTCGTGCCGGCTTGCCCACCCGGCGCCTCGCGNTCCAGGAGCAGGGTCCGGAGCCCCTCGGAGGCACCGTAGACCGCCGCCGCGAGACCGGCCGGGCCTCCGCCGATGATGNCGAGGTCGTAGNACGGAAGGACTGCGCGGGTCCGCAGACCCACCTTCTCGGCGATCTGCACGTTGGTCGGGGCCCGCAGGTGACTCCCGTCCGGGAAGACGAGGAGCGGATCGCGCCCGGGGTCGATGCCCGCGCTCGCAACGAGGCGGGCCGCTTCCGGGTCCGTTTCGACATCCACCCAGCGATAGGGGACCTGGTTGCGGGCGAGGTAGTCCTTGATCTCGTGGGCCCGCGCGGACCAGCGATGGCCCACCAGCCGGATCCCTTCGAACGGCGGAATCCAGCCGGCGCGCCAATCGTCCAGGAGCTCTTCGAGGGCGGGGAAGAGCCGTTCCTCGGGTGGGTCCCATGGCTTGAGGAGGTACTGGTCCAGCCCGATCTCGTTGATCGCCCGGATCGCGACATCGGTGTCCGCGTAGGCCGTCAGCAGCACCCGCTTCGCCGCCGGCAGCAGGGTCAGGGTTGCCCCCAGCAGCTCGACGCCGCTCATCCCGGGCATGCGTTGATCAACCACGAGCAGCGCGATCGGCGTGCCGCGCAGGGTCAGTCGCCGGATGGCATCCAGGGCGTCTGCGCCGGAGCCGGACGCCACGATCCGGTAGTCGCCGCCGAACCGACCCCGGACCTCGCGCCCCACGGCGCGCAGGACCTGGGGGTCGTCGTCAACGACCAGGATGACCGGGTTCGCCATCGCGGGCGTGCCTCCGTCGCGCCCGCTGAGCGCCGTCCGGCCATGCCGCAGGACGCGCCCTTGTGGGATCGCGCCTGCATGCTAGTCGACAACGCCGTTCCCGACGAGAGCGGGGTGCCTGCACCTCAAGGGCGACCGGTCAGGCCGCGAGCCGCGTCGCGAGTGCGCGGATCGTCCCGGCTCAGGACTTTGGGTCCTCGCGGAGCCGGGCGAACATCACGGCGTCCACCAGCTCGCCGCGGAACGGCAGGTAGCCGCGAAGGACGCCCTCCCGCGCGAATCCCGCCCGAAGCGCGACGCGGCCGGATGCCTCGTTGCCCACCAGGGTCAGGAGCTCCATCCGCACGAGTCTCGGCTCGACCTTGAACGCCCAGCGGACGACGAGCCGGACGGCGCGGGTCGCCGCGCCGCGCCCGCGCGCCTCCGGGCTCAACCAGTAGCCGACCGCGGCCTTGCCGGGTTCATCCGGCCGCCGGTGGATGCCGATCGTGCCCACGAGCGTTCGGCTCGCCGCATCAACGATCACGAACGTCGGCTCGCGGCCCGTGGACCATGCCTCGGCGGCGAAGGCCACGAACGCTCTCGCGTCCTCGAGGCGATAGGGGGTCGGGACGGGTATCCAGCGCGCGATCTCCGGGTCGCGACACGCCGCGGCGATCGCCGGCGCGTCCGCGTCCCGCGGGAGGCGCAGGACCACCGTCCCGTCGGTGAGTGGCGGATCCGGCGGGGGGAACGGGCGGAACAGCGGGACGGTCATGCTCCCCAGACTCTACGGCGCGAGAGATCGCTCGGTGTGGCCCGGGTGGCGGCGCGCCCGTCGCACCGGGAGGCTCGCCATGCCGGATCGCCTGCATGCCGTGGATTTGATTCGCCGGTATCGACCTGCAGAAGATGCCGTGGGCACGGGGTCCGGACCGAGCACCTGCGAATCCCGGTGGACGACGGCGTCCGCCTGGCGGATCGAGCGCGACGGGG
>JGI24144J35610_10000731_pt1 | contig 10323 bp, 9 predicted proteins | sample BarGraIncu01121A_FD_35610 | JGI IMG/M metagenome (IMG submission 35610)
TCAGGGCAGAGGTCGCCAGGCCCTGCCGAGGAGGATGGCCAGCGCGGCGAGGAGCGCGCCGAGGGCGACGAACCCGACCCCGATCTCGGTCACCTCGTGCTTCGTGATCAGCGAGGTCGGCAGGCTGGCGAAGACGCTCTCGAGCTCGCCCGCGCTCTCGGCCGGGTTGTAGGTCCCGCCGGTGAGGTCCGCGACCTGCTTGAGCGTCGCATCGTCGATGCCCCGGCGGAAGCCGCCTCCGCCGCCGAAGCCGCCCGGCGGGCCGGCGCCGAGCCCGCCCGGCGGCTCGCGCCCCACGAACTGCGGCGCGCAGGTCGGGTCAAGGGCGCCACCGGTCGGCGTGCCGAAGCCGATGGTGTAGACCCGCACGCCCCGATCGGCAGCCTGCTGCGCCGCATCGAGAGGCAGAGGACCGGCATTGCTCACACCGTCGGTGAGCAGGACGATGATGTCCGGGGCGTAGGCACCCTTCGGCACGGGCGTGGGCGGAACGCCGGGCCGCGAGTCGGTCTGGCTGGGCGCGACCAATGGGTCGATCTCCGCGATCGCGTCGATCGAGGCGAGGATGCCGCTGCCGATGGCCGTCCGGCGGCCCGTGGCGAGGCTCCGCAGCGCGTCGAGCAGAATCTCGCCGTCGGTCGTGGGCGGCTGGACCACCTCGGCGAAGCCGCTGAAGGCGACGATCCCGATCTGGGTCGCCGATCCCTGGTGCTGGATGAAGGCCGCCGCGGCGGCCTCGGCCGCCTGGAGGCGGCTCGGCGGGATGTCGGCCGAGCACATGCTGCCCGAGACGTCGATGGCGAGGATGATGCTCGTCTGGTTGGTCGGCACGCTCACGATGAGCACCGGTCGGGCGAGGGCGACGACGAGGGCGCCCACGGCCAGGACGAACAGGGCGAACGGCAGGTGGCGGCGAAGGCGGGACGACCCGGGCAGCGCCTCGCGGACGAGGGCAAGGCTGGAGTAGCGCACGCCGGAGGGCCGGCGGCGCCGGAGGCTCCACGCGTAGATCGCGACCAGGACGGGCGGAAGAAGCCCGAGGAGGAGAAGCAGGCCGGGCCACAGGAAGTCCATCAGGGCAGGCGACCCAGCCACAGGAGTGACGACAGGCCGCCCATGACCAGCATCAGGATGCTCGCCCCCGCAAAGAGGGAGGTGATCTCGATCTTCTGCGGCTCGACGACCAGCCGAGTGTCGAGGTTGTCGTAGATCGAGCGGAGCTGCTGCGCATCCTCCGCCCGGAAGTACGCGCCCTGGGTGACGGCCGCGACCTGCTGGAGCAACGGCTCGTTGAGCTGCGTGTGGACCTGGAAGCCGTTGAGGTCCAGGGTCGTCCCCGCCGTGCTTCCGAGGCCGACGGTGAAGATCCGGATCCCCTGGTCGGCGGCGGCCTGCGCCGCGGACGCCGGGTCCGGCGTCTCGTTGTTCTCGCCATCGGTGAGCAGGACGATGACCGCCGACGTGTGCGTCCCGGCCGGCACAGGCGTGGGCGTGGGCGTGGGCGCCGGCGTCGGCGCGGGCGAGCGGTTGCTGTAATAGTTCTGGGCCGGCGGCGATTCGGCCAGGGCGATCGTCCGCAGGGAGGCGAGGATGCCCTGGCCGAGCGACGTGCCGCGCTCCGGCGCCAGGCGGTTGATCGCGGCGAGCACCGCGGCCTGGTCGTTCGTCGGCGCCTGGACCGCCAGGCCGGCGTCGCTGAAGGCCACCACCCCGATCACCACGCTGCGGGGCTGGCGTTCGACGAAGTCCTGGGCGGCAACCTTGGCCGCCGCCATGCGCGTCGGCTTCAGGTCGTTGGCCGCCATGCTGCCGGAGACGTCAAAGGCGAGGATGACCGTGCCCTCCTCCCGGGGCAGGGAGACCACGCCCTGGGGACGGGCCAGGGCGATGGTCATGACCGCGAAGCCGGCCAGGAAGAGCGCCGCCGGGAAGCGGCGGCGCAGGCGGCCCGGCCGCCTGACGACCCCCCGGGCGAGGCCCAGGCCGCCCTGCGCCGCGGAGCGACGGCGTCGCCTCCGCTCCAGGGCGCCGGAGAGCCAGGCGCCCACCGGGATCAGGGCCAGGAGGAGGAGCATCGCGGGCCAGATGAAGGTCACGGGCTACCTCCTCCGTCGTCGGCGCCGGAGCGTCGCCATGCGGACGATGGCGCGGACAAGATCCTCGTCGGTCGACAGGGAGACTGCCTCCACCCCGGCCCGTGCGAACGCGCCGTTGACCACGGCCTCGCGCCGGGCCGCGGCCTCCTGGAAGCGCCGGCGGAACTGCCGGTCGTGAGTGTCCACGTAGAGCTGCTCGCCGGTCTCCGCGTCTTCCATGATCAACGGGCCGACGTCGGGCAGCTCGACCTCGCGTGGGTCGANGAGACGCACGGCCATGACCTCGTGGCGCCGGTTGAGCAGGTTGAGCGGCCGCTCCCAGCCCGGCTCGCTGATGAAGTCGGAGATGATGAAGACCAGGGAGCGCCGCTTGAGGGCCTGCCGGGCGGCGTCCAGGAGCGGGCTGAGGTCGGTGAACGGAGCGCTCGTCAGCTGCGGCTCGCGGAGCAGGTCAGAGATGAGGCGGAGCACCTGGACGCGCCCGCCCCGGGCCGGGATCGTCCGCTCGACGCGGCTGCCATAGAAGATCGCGCCGACCCGGTTGCCGCCGCGGGTCAGGAGGCGGGCGAGCGTCGTGACGAAGTCGATGAGCACGGTCCGCTTGACGCGCTCCGTCTCCACCGTCCCGAAGTCAACCGAGGGGCTCAGGTCGAGCAGGAACCAGGCCGTGATGTCGCGGTCCTCGGTGTACTGGCGGATGTACGGCGTGTCCAGCCGGGCGGTGACGTTCCAGTCCATGGAGCGGACGTCGTCGCCCGGCTGGTACTCGCGGAGTCCTGCCAGGTCGACGCCGCTCCCGTAGAACAGGCTGCGGTAGTCGCCCTGGAGCAGGCCGTCGAGCCGGCGGACCACGTGCCAGTCGAGTCGCTGGAGGATGCGCTCAGGCGCCGATACGGACGTGGGACGCCTCCCGCAGCGGCACAGTGGGGACCGGGATGCGCTTCAGCACCGTAGCCAGTACGTTGTCGCTCGTCACGTCGTCCGAGAGGGCCTCGAACGACAGCACGATGCGGTGACGCATCACGTCGTGGACCATGTCGAACACGTCCTGTGGAAGCACGTAGTCGCGCCCCCGGATGTAGGCGAGGGCACGGGCGGTCAGGATCAGGTTGATCGGCGCGCGAGGGCTCGCCCCGTAGGTGATGTAGCGCGTCAGCTCCGGCATGCCGAACGCCTTCGGGCTCCGGGTGGCCGCCGCCAGGCGCACGACGTAGTCGATGAGGGCCGGGTCGACGTACACGCGGTCGGCTTCCTGCTGGAGCGCGAGGAGGTTGTCGGTCGTCAGCACCCGCTGCACGGCCTCCAGTCGACCCGTCATCCGCTCGACGATGACGAACTCCTCGGTGGTGCTTGGATAGCCCACCAGGGCCTTGAGCATGAACCGGTCCACCTGCGCCTCGGGCAGGGCGTACGTGCCCTCGGTCTCGATGGGGTTCTGGGTCGCCATGACCAGGAACGGATCGGGCACCTTGAACGTCTCCCGGCCGATCGTGACCTGGTGCTCCTGCATCACCTCGAGCAGCGCGCTCTGCACCTTGGCGGGCGCGCGGTTGATCTCGTCCGCCAGCAGGAGATTGGTGAAGACCGGACCCAGCGACGTGCCGAACTCGCCGGTCTTCTGGTTGTAGATGCGGGTGCCGATCAGGTCGGCCGGCACGAGGTCGGGGGTGAACTGGATGCGCTTGAAATCGCCGCCGATTGACGCCGCCAGCGTCTTGATGGCCATCGTCTTGGCCAGGCCGGGCACCCCTTCCACGAGGAGATGGCCGCGAGCCAGCAGGGCCACGACCAGCCGCTCGAGCAGGTGGTCCTGGCCGACAATGACCTTCTTGACCTCGTAGAGCACGCGCTCCAGGGGTGCGATCCGCGCCTCGTTCGCCCCGTCGTCCACTGGCATCCCTCCTTCGGGCCTCTTGTGCCGCGACCCCAACCGGCCGCAGGTCGGCGATTGACTAGTCCGGCGGCAGGCCGGCCGCGCCGCCCGCGACGTCGATCGGCACGGCAAGGCCGATGCCGATGAAGACGCCTTCCTTGGTCGGGTTGATGAGCGCGGTGACGATTCCGACGACCTGGCCGTCCCGGTTGAGCAGCGGGCCGCCCGAGTTGCCCGGGTTGACGGCCGCGTCCACCTGGATGAGGTCGTGCAGGACCTGGTCGCTGTTCGGCATCTGGAATGAGCGGCCCAGGCCCGAGACGATCCCCGAGCTGATGGAGCCGTACAGGCCGAAGGGGTTGCCGACGGCGAAGGCGTCGCTGCCGATTCGCACGGCGTTCGGGTTGCCGAGCGTCGCCGGCACGAAGTCGGCCGGGCAGCTGGCTTGCCCGCAGGACCGCGATGTCGTGCTCCGGCTGGCGGACTGTGATCTCGGCAGTCGATTTCGTCCCGTCCGCAAACGTGAGGGAAATGGTGTCCGCGCCGGCGACCACGTGGAGGCAGGTGAGGATGTCGCCGGCCCGGTCGATGATGACACCGCTCCCCAGGCCGCTGTTCTGTGTGCCCTTCCCGCCCGGCAACTCGGTCTGGATCAGGACGAGGGACGGTCGGACGGCGTCGTACACGAGCTGGGAGACGGCCGGGGCGGGAGTCTGCGAGGCGAGGGCCTGGGCGACGCTGTCGCTCACATCGTGCTGGGTCAGCTGGTGTGCGCCGGGGTTGAGCGCGCCGTACAGGCCGATCGCGAGGAGCGCGGCCGCCACCCCGGCGGCGAACAGACCCCCCTTCCGGATCCGCTGCCCGACGCGGTCGAGCCGCCGCGACGACGCACGGACGCCGGGACCCGGCGGCTCGTCGATCTGGTCAGTCATGACGCAGGACACCCCCCAAGTGCCTCGTGGCTCGCGCGTGGATCACTCGGCGACCGCCGATCGAACGGTCCTCGCCCCCGGCAGTATCGCGAACGAAGATGAAAGCTGCCTGAAATCGAGAAGGCTCGCTGCCGGGCGCGGAACCGCTAGGCGCAGCCGCTGTTCGCCGGCATGCGAAGGAGTGTCCCCCGATGGTCAGGCCAGGGACACGATCCGCAGGCCGAACGCACCGCTCGGCGCGGCCACGGTCACCGTGTCACCGGCATGCCCGCCCATGAGTGCCCGGCCGATGGGCGAGGTGCTGCTGATGCGTCCGTCGGCGGGCGAGGCCTCGTGGCTGCCCACGATGGTGTACGTCTCCTCGCCCTGATCGTCCTCCACCGTGACGGTCGTGCCCAGGCTGACGTGGCTCGTCGAGGATCCTTCGATCTGAACAGCATCGCGCAGGAGCACGGTCAGGTGTTTGATCCGCCCCTCGAGGATCGACTGCTCTTTGCGCGCCGTTTCGTATTCGGCGTTCTCCCGGAGGTCGCCGAGTTCACGGGCGGCGGCGATTCGCGCGATGACGACCGGCCGCTCAACGCCGGTGAGCTGCTCGAGCTCGGCGCGGACGCTGACGATGCCGCTCGAGGAGAGGTAGACGGTGCTGCTCATGATCGGGGGCGTCTCCGGGTGTCGCGAGAGGAGGGTCGGTGGGCTCGTCAGTCTGACAGGTAGCGGTCAACCTGCCTGCGACTGCCATGACCTGACCGACGCCGATGACCTGACCGTCGCCGAAGCGCTCCTGACGTGGACGCACGACCCACATCCGCGACGAGATGAACCCCGCGGCTGGATCCGAGCCGACGCTTCGCTGGGCCCTTGCCGCCGTTGTCAGGATCGGCCCAGGAGCTCGCCCAGGATCTCGCCCTCCTTCCGGTAGGCGGCCATGTGGTCGGCGTCGGTCCAGACGTGGAGGCGGGCATCGGGCAGGCGGGCGACCAACCGCTCCGCCGCCGAGAGCGGGCAGTTCCGATCGCCATCCCGGGACGAAGCTCGGCGGTACGCGAGCGGCCCAACGGGTCACGGGATGGCCCGTGCCTCCTGGCCGAGGGCTTGCTCGCCCGAACGTAACGATCCAGGGCGGCCGGCATCCTCCGACGCTCCCGGTCGACAGCGATGGAGGCTACACTCGCCGACTGCGATCCCCTGGTTGTCAGGAGATGAGGGGGGCGAATTGCTGGAAGCCTCGATGGTCGTCGCCACTGTGTCGGTGACCGACCTCGGCCGCGCGAAGCGATTCTATGGGCGACACTCGGTCTGACGTTCNTGCGGGAGAACCCGGCGTCGGTNCGCTTCGGCTGTGGCGGCGGGACACAACTTTCGATCTTCCGGCGCGCACCGAGCACTGCCGATCACACCCTCGCACTTCGAGGTGTCCGACATCGAGGCGGCGGTTCGCGAGCTCGAAGAGCGCGACGTCAGGTTCATCGACTACGGCGAAGGGCCGTTGCAGACCACCGGCCACATCGCGCAGATCGCCCAGCGCGCGCGGCGTGGTTCCGCGACCCGTATGGCAACACCCTCGGGCTTCGCCAGGCGTAGCTGTCGTCCACCCAGGAGGCAACGAGCCGGCCGACTCGTCCGACGTTGTGGGCGCGCTGCCGCCGTTGCCGAAGACCCGGAGGAGGCACCCGTGAACAGCCCTGCGCTCCAGACTTACCTCGCCGGCGTCGACGCGGCGGCGGCGCCGCTCGTGGTCGCCCTCGACGAGGCGATCCGGAACGCCCACCCGGACTTCGACGTCGCGATCAGCTACAAGATGTTGATGTACGCGCTGCGGGGCGACCGGGGCACCTGGGTCTGTGCGATCGACGCGATCAGGAAGGGCGTCTGCCTCCGCTTCCTCTACGGCGTGCTGCTCGACGACCCTCGCGGCGTCCTGCGCGCCGGCAGCTCGGTCCTCAAGACGTGGGACTTCGACTTCGCCGACGTCGTGGATCCCGCGGCGGTCGGCGCTTATGTGGCGGAGGCCGTGGCGCGGAACGGCGAGTACAAGGCGAACCGACAGGAAGCGCTCGACGCGAGCCGGGCCGCCGCCAGGGCGCGCCGACAGCCGAAGGCGCGGCGCGGGGACGGGCCGGGGGCCGCGCGGGATATCGGCTGAGCCGATCAGATGAGGGAGCCACGAGCGTGGGAACGCGGCGAAAGCCGAGGTTGGCCGCGTTTCGGAGCGTGGACCAGGCGATCCTGATCGGCTCAGGCGATTTCTCTCGCCGCCCGGCTCTCACCGCCCGGCTCCCGCCGAGCCTGCATTCGCCACCGGGTGCCTGGTTGGACGCAGCGGCGGCAACGAAACGCCTGCCCCCGGTGTCGGAGGGAGATTCGACGGCACCGGGGGCAGACTGGGAAGGAGGTGCTCGACCGTATGCTCGGATCAAGCGGCGTTCTTGAGGCCTGCGCCAGTGTGTCGTCTCGAGACCACCGCGTCATTACCTTTCGTAATGAGGCTCGCCCCGGGCCAGCGTCCCCCGGGTGGCGGGGGTTCCTGTCCTCGGGAGCCGTGAGCCCAGGGATCGCTCCGACGGGAATTCCCGGCGCTTGCCGACGCAGTGGGTCCGCGGGGCGGTGCCCGGCGTAACATGCCGAGCACCGGCGCGTCTCATCCCCGGACCGACCGCATGCCCGCGTCGCGCCGCAACCCAGGTCGGTGCCCGGAGCGGATGGGGGCACGCAATGACCGGCTCGACGGACCGCCCGGGAAGCTCCATCGAACGGCGGCGGGGCGCAGCGGCCACCGTCGCGGTCCTCATCGTCAGCGCGGCGTTCGTCGTGGGCGTCGTTGCGACCGGCGGACGAGGTGGCCCGTCGGCGAGTCCCTCCACGGCGCCGGGCGCGACCGGGACCGCCCCCTCCACGGCCCCTGCGGCGAGCCAAGGTCCCACGATCCCACCCGATTCGGCCTGGTCCGCGCTCCAGATCGCCCCGTTCGCCGCCGTCGCGGACCTGCGCGCCGACCGCGCCGATTCCGCCGGGGCCCAGCTCGACACGACCTTCACGCTCACCAGCCGATCGGGCGCCGATCCCCGGACCCTGGCGGCCCGGATCGAGACGGACCCACCGATCGGCGTGGCGGTTGTCGCCGCTGCCGCCAGCGGTTCGGTCGGGCTGCGCCCCACGACCCGTCTCACCGCGGGACGGGTCTACCGGTTCACCCTCCGGGCCGAGGATGGCACGNTCGCGGGATCGTGGGCCTTCCAGGCGCGCGCGCCGCTNCACGTGATCTCGGTCCTGCCGGGGGACGCGACGACCCGCGTCCCGGTCAACACCGGGATCGAGGTCACGTTCGACCAGGACGCCGCCGCCGACATGGCGCCGTTCTTCTCGATCTCGCCCACGGTGGGCGGACGGTTCGAGCGGCACGGTCGAACCCAGGTGTTCGTGCCCACCGGCCTGCGGGCCGCGACGCTCTACACCGTCACCATCCGGCACGGCCTGCCCGTGAGCGGGACCGAGCTGACCCTCGAACGGGACGTGACCTTCCGATTCGAGACGGCGGGGCCGGATCGGCCACCGGCCGTCCGGTTCAGGTTCGGCCGCGACGTCCTGGAGGCGAGCCCGGCCGAGGTCCCGATCGTCGCTCTCGTGGTGGAGACACCCGGAGACGTCGCCTCGGTCAAGCCGCCGACGTCGGTGCCGATCCGCGTCTACCGGTTCCCCTCGCTCGCGGCGACGGTGGCGCCGATGCAGCGGTTCCTGTCCGGACCCGGCTGGGCCGACTTCAGCGATCCGAGCATCCCGACGACCGGGTTGCCGCGCGTGATGGCCTTCAGCGCGGCCCTCCGCCCGCTGACCGGCGCCGCCGACCAGATCGTCACGTTCCCGGCCAGGCTGCCCCGCGGCTGGTACCTCGTCGAGGCGGGGACCGACCGGCCCGCCCAGGCAATCCTCCAGGTCACTGACGTCTCGGCCTGGGTGGCGGTCCTGACGGATCGGACGATCGTCTGGGTGAACGACACGACGACTGGCGGGGCGATCCTGGGCGCCGCCGTCNGGGTCGCCGGCGGACGCTCGCTGGGCCGGACCGGCACCGATGGGATGTTGAATGCACCCACGCCTGCCGACCTGGTCCCAGCGCAGAGTGATCCCGCCGCGGCGTACGTGACGCAGCCCGCGCCACCGTCGCCGATCCTGGTCGTCGAGGCCCGGAACGGACATGCCCTCCTCGTCCCGTTCGACGTCGACCAGCAGGGGGGCGCCTACCGGGGCGAGTGGGGGAAGGATCTCCCGACTGTCCGGACGGCGTGGTGGTCGGTCATCGCGACCGACCGCCTGGTTTACCGCCGCGACGACCGGATCGAAGCCTGGGGCTTCCTTCGGGGACGGATCGACGGTCACGTGCCCGCCTCGGTCGCGCTGCGCCTGGTCCTGCCGGCGAACGTCGACCAGCCGGATCCGCCGGCAGTCGTCGTGGCGACTGCCCGACCCGCCTCCAGCGGTGCCTATGCCGCCGAGCTCCCGCTCGCCAGTGTCGCCGTCGGCAGCTACATCCTCCAGGCCGTCGTGGACGGCCGGGTGGCCTCGGCCACGTGGCTCGACGTCGGGATCATCCGCAAGCCCGCCTACCGCCTCAGCATGACCACCAACCGGCACGTCGTCCTCGCGGGCGACCGCGTGACCGCGACCGTGGCCGCCGCATTCTTCGACGGCCAGCCCGTGCCCGGAACCCCGCTGGCGATCCGGGCGGACACCAATCCGGACGCGATCCTCGACACGGTGTCGACTGACGTCAGCGGAAAGGCGACCACCGGCTGGACGGCATCGATTGAGTCGACGGCGGAGGATCCCCAGTCGGTCCTGCTGTCCGCCGTCCCGGCCCGGCCCGAGGAGGGCGAGTCCGGGGCCGATGCGGCCGTGGCGGTCTTCCCGAGCGCGGTCACGCTCACGGCCACGGGCTCGATCACGGTGGGCCGCCTCGTCGTGAAGGGGTCTGATCACGAGGTCGATCTCGCCCGCCTCGAGCGCGAGCTGACGAAGGACCCCCGACCGGACGTCTGGGGTCTCGATCCCAACGGGCGGCCGGTCTTCGGCGCGACGGTGACGGTCGAGATCACCGAGCTCATCCCCGTCCGCCGCCTCGTCGGTTACGACTACAACCCGATCACCAAGCTCGTCGAGCCGCGCTACGAGTACGACACCCAGCGGAAGCCGCTCCGGACGCTGACCCTCACGACGCGCAGCGGCGGGGCGTTCGGGCTGACCCTCACGGTGCCGGCCGCCGACCACGACTACGACGTCGTCCTGCGGACCAAAGACGGGGCTGGCCGGACCGCCCAGCGGACCGTCGTCGCGTCGCGCACCGTCACGGCGGAGCCGGACCGGCTGCCGGTCTTCGAGAACACCGGGGCAGCGGGCGGAAAGGATCTCGTCTACCGGATCGGCC
>JGI24144J35610_10000737_pt1 | contig 10287 bp, 10 predicted proteins | sample BarGraIncu01121A_FD_35610 | JGI IMG/M metagenome (IMG submission 35610)
GGGAGGGACTTGAACCCTCACGTCCTAAGACACCCGATTTTAAGTCGGGCGCGTCTACCATTCCGCCACCCCGGCGCAGCTACGAGCATAGACCGTAGTCGGTCGAAGGACGCTTTCGCCGCACTACCAGTGCGCCTTCGCGGGCTGTTCGACTCCCGGCATCCACGGCTCAACCCCTTCAATCGCCCGTCCCTAACGGGATAGTTCCCCTAAGTCGGACTCTCGGCGGCGAGCAGTGCGGCGCCGTCCAGGATGTCCAGCTCGCTGGCCTCGATCGCCTCGAGCGCGAAGGCGTCGAGCAGTTCGCTGCAGACGATCGCGCCGGCGACGATCACGGGGGCGCGATCGGGCTCGAGCGCCGGCACCTGGCGGCGCTCGGAGAGGGGGAGAGCGGCGAGGCGGTTGAGCTGCTCGTGAACCGCCCGGCGAGTGACCGAGTAGCCGTGGACGCGATCTCGGTCGTATGCGGGCAGCTCCTGGTCGAGCGCGGCGATGGTGGTGATCGTGCCCGCGTTTCCGATCGCGGCCGTCGGCGCGTGCAGCACACCGGCGGGGACGCAGTCGACCAAAAGCTCGCGTACCGCCATCGCGCAGTGCTCGAGCTCGGCCGGGCTGGGCGGATCGGAGTGCAGATAGCGCTCGGTCAGGCGCACCGCACCGATGTCGAGGCTGACGTGGTAACTCGGGCCTGCGGCGTCTCCGAGCACCAGCTCGGTCGATCCTCCGCCGATATCGACGACGAGCACGGAGCGCATAAGCGAGCGTCCGAGCGTCGCGCCCCGGAAGGCCAGAAGCGCTTCCTCGCTCCCCGAAAGCAGCCGTGCCCTGAAGCCATATCGGCGCTCGAGCTCGCTCAGGAACTCGCTGCCGTTCGAGGCGTCGCGAACGGCGCTGGTGGCAATCACGAGCGCTGGAGCAGCGCCCAGACGCTCGACGATCTCTTCGTAGGCGGAGAGCGTCTCGTGCACGCGTTCGATGCCGGCCGGCGAAAGGACACCGCTTTTGTCCACGCCTTCACCGAGGCGCGTGATCACGGTTCGGCGCTCGAGCTCCTCGAGCGACGAGCCCGAGACCTCGGCCACGATCAGTCGGGTTGTGTTCGTGCCGATATCGATAGCCGCTACTGGCACCGGTGCTCACTTGCTCGGGATGAAGGCTCGGGCGCGCGTCAAGACCGCCTCGGCCTCGGCGAGCGCTTCGTTGATCAAGCGCATTCGCGCTCGTGCCGTACCAAGCCGCTTGAGGCTGGCCTCCAGCCGCTCGAATGCCTTACGGGCCGCTTCGAGCTCTTCGTTCGTGCGCTCGCCGGCCCGGGCGATCCGCTGCAGCTCGACGCTGAGCGCTTCTTTGAGACCGTTCAGGGCCCTTTTAGTCTCCAGCGCGCGTACGACGACGAATCCGGCGCCGGCGGCGAACGCAACGACGAGAACGGCGAGCGCGATCCAGAACACGATCACGTGAGCGATGCTAGCAACCCTCCTGCGAGTGCCTGACGGCGCGCTGCGGTTCTGGCACTAAATCATCGCCGCTTGGTGCGTTTCTGGTCGCGTCGGGACGGTACTTTGGAACCACCCCGCGGGCGGGTGGCNCGGTGGCGGGCTAAAAACGAAGTACCTATCGCTTATCCTTTCGCCGGCCTAAATTCCGCCCGACGGCGAGAATCACGGCGTGGACGCGCCCAAAACAGCCATCTGGCGCTACAATTAGCGATGCGACGCGGGGTGGAGCAGTCAGGTAGCTCGCCGGGCTCATAACCCGGAGGTCGCAGGTTCAAATCCTGCCCCCGCTACTAGAAAGGCCCCGGAAACGGGGTCTTTCTGTTTTCGGCGGTGAGATCGGGCTCGAAAGCTTGCGCGATATTCCCGAAAGAGGCGATGGCGCGATCCGTTTGGCGCCGCCGGCCTGTCGCCATCGTGGGTAGTCGGTTCGCATCAATTAGGCCATGAAGGCGGTGCCCGTACGGCCGATCACGTCGATATGAGCATCTTCAAGGCGATCGCGGCCGCGGAAGAGATTCCGCCGGCTTCGCATGTGCTGGTGGACGCGGCGAGCTGGCTGGCTGCGCGAGCAGAGCTCGCGACCGCAAGGACGCTTCTCGCGTGTGAGCTCAGGCTCGAGGCGCCGACACGGTTCGCGGGAACGCCGACAGGGGGTCTCTACGTAACAATCGTGTGTCCGTCAAGCATCCGCGTCGTTCTGCTTGATGAGGAGCGCTCCGAGCGGGTGAACATCCGAAAGGCGATCGACGTCGCTCTCCCCGCAAGGTATTTTGTCGATCAGTTGTACATCGAGAGCGCCTCGGATACCGGGGAAAACCCCACGCTAGGCGCTCCAGATGCACCTCCTTTGCATGTTTCTCCGCGTCCTCACGCGGACGCTGCTTAGGAGGCGGGCCGGTTATGCCGCCTTCAGGTGCGTGATCATGTCGATGCCCGTCATCTGCATGTAACCCGCGCAATGCACTTTCTGGTCTTGCCGCGATCGGTCTTTCGGCCGAGAATGCGAGCGGCGTAATCTGCGGCATCGACTTCGGAGGATGGGATGACAAGTTTTGCGGCGCATTTGAGGTTGGGTGGGGTCTTGGTTGGGTTGGCACTGGCGCTAACCGGGGCGGCCCAGGCGCAGCCGGCGTCCGACCCGGACGCGGGCGCCCCGAATGCCCTCGGCGCGATCACCGGTTTGACTCAGTCGGTTCAGTCGAATCGTCAGGCCGCTACGAGCGGAAGCAGGGTTAGCACGGCCGTCAGGAAGGGTTTTGTTGCCATCAACGCGGCCAACAAGAAGCTCTACGCATGCACGTGGGGGAGTTGCACCAGAGCGGGTAAGGCGCTGCGCAAATCCGCCCAGCGCTGGCTCGCGCTGTTACGCCCGCTCAGGGCCGAGACGAAGACTGTCGCCAGGGGCCTCAGCAGCGCGAGAACATCACTCACGTACTGGGCCAAGACGGGGCTCGACGCGATCAACGCCGACGCCGCCGCCAAGGCGAAGAAGCAGGCCGAGTTCGACTCCTGGTACAAGCGCTACAAGGCCCACTACAAACTGGGCGTGAAGTACCAGAACCGGGCCGTCAACACCCTCTCGCAGGGCTAAGAGCATATCCCGCCTAGCGGAATAGGCCCTAAAGAGCAGCGACCCGTCGCGGCTCGCGCCGGCCGGTGCGAGGATCGAGTTGTGAGATTTCGCCGGGGCAAGCCCGGCGTCTTCGGCTCGAGCCGGGCGGGGCCCGTGCGGCGCGACTAGCCTTCGCAGACGAGCATGACGATCGAAGAGAATTCGAAGCTCGAGGCAGAGACCGGCTTTCGCACGCTGGTACCCCGGCCTGAGGGCGGACGCGTATTCGCCGGCAGGCGCCGGGTTCGTCTCTCCGACGCCGATCCCGGCCGGCGCCTGCGTCTGGACGCGGTGGCGCGCTACCTGCAAGACGTTGCCGGCGACGACGTGCTCGAGACGGGATGGGGCTCTCCCGATCACTTCTGGCTCGTACGCCGGACAGTGATCCAGCAGTTGCGGCCGATCTCGATCGAGGAGCAGGTCGAGCTTACGACCTGGTCGAGCGGCACGGCGTCCTCGTCGGCCTCGCGTAGAACGACCGCCCGCGGCGAGCGCGGCGGACTGATCGAGGCCGAGAGCGTCTGGGTTCACCTGAGCCGCGAGTCGAGGCCGGAGCGTTTCGGCGGCGACTTCTTCGAGGTCTACGGGCCTTCCGCGGGCGGCCGTCGCATCTCGACGCGGCTCGAGCTTCCCGACCTACCCGCGGATGCCGAGCGCGCATCCTGGCCGCTTCGGCGCTCCGATCTGGACGTGCTCGGCCACGTGAACAACGCCGCCTACTGGGAGGCGATCGAGGAAGCGGCCGCTCGTGGCGGCTTCGATCTAACCGCGCCGTTCGAGGCCGCGCTCGAGTTTCGCCGCCCGATCGACCTCGAGGACGATGTCGAGCTCCTCTACTTGGCGGAAGAGAACGGATTCGTGTTCGCGCTTGAAGCCGCGGGCACCGTCCGAGCCGTCGCGTCCGTCCGCATCCTCGCCTGAGGTCGTTTATTCGCCGGCGCGGTCTCGGCCGGGAACTGCGAGAGTGTTCCAAAGCGCCCGCCGGTGCGTTATAAGTTCCAGAGTGGTGAAGGTGCTCAACCGCCATCGGATATGAGAGTCAGGCATAAACCGTCGGATTGCCGCTCGAGAGGGGCGATCCGTGCCCGACTCTCGCTTCTACGCGCCTCTCCGACCGGGCTTTACGGAGTTGGTGCGATTGCCTCGATCCTGGGCGGAAAGCCGCACTACATCCACTTCGGCTGGTTTTTGATCTCGGTCGCCAATCTCGTTGTGATCGTGCTCATGATCGTGGTCTTCGTGCTCGCGCTCGTTCTGCCCTTTCCCGGGGGGCGCGAGAAACGATGAGCGCGTACGAAGAGCCGAGCACCTGGACCGGGCGCCTTCGCCGCAGCGCGTTGCGCGCGTTCCCACCCGATCGACTGCTACCCGAGCACCAGCCCACGTACGTTTCTTCCTGGGTCTACGTGTTCGGCGTCCTGACGATCGCCTCGCTGATCGTGGTGGTCGGCTCGGGCATCGTGCTGGTTATCTTCGGCCCGACCTGGTGGCACGTCTCGGGCATCGGCCATTTCGTCAACAGCCTCCATCTCTGGTCGGCGGAAGCCTTCTTCTTCTTCATGGCCATTCACCTCTGGGCGAAGTTCTTCATGGCTGCCTGGCGAGGACGGCGCGCGCTCACCTGGATGATCGGCGCGATCTGCTTTCTGACCGCGATCGCGACCGCCTTCACCGGCTACCTGTCGCAGCAGAACTTCGATTCCCAGTGGATATCCACCCAGGCCAAGGACGGCCTCAACGCTTCGGGGGTCGGGTCCGTCTTCAACGTTCTCAACACCGGCCAGATGCTCCTCTGGCATGTACTGCTGCTGCCGCTCGTCCTCATCCTGTTTGTCGTCATTCACATCCTGCTCGTGCGCCTGCGAGGTGTCGTTCCGCCGCTTCCCGCCAGTGCGAGGCGTTCTCCGCCGAAGGAAGAGCCCGGTTATCCGAGCGCCCCCGATCCGGCGCTCGAGTGGACCGGCGCCAAGCGGCATTACGACCTGATCAAGGAGCTCGTCGTCGCCGTTGGCGTGATCATGCTCGTGACCGTCATCCTCGGGGCGGTCTTCTCTTCGCCCGACGAGAAGCCGGTGACGATTGCCAGCTGGGCTAACGCCGCGCCGGCGGATTTCCTTAGTACGGCGACCTCGGAGCTCGCCGGGACCAGCGACTCCGCCACCTATGGACCGCCCTACACGCACACGCCGGGCACCGGGCAGAACGTCTTCGACTCCTTCTCGCTGGCGCGCCTGGCCGGAGTGCGCATCCCGGTCGATAGCTCTAGCGATTTTGTGTTGCGCCCGCTTGGCATCCCGGGCAAGAGCAACCCGGCGCTGGCGGCGGCGCTCACGCGCTACCAATCGGCCTCCGCTTCGCAGCGCCGCCTCTGGATGGACAACTACACCAAGGCGCTTGGGAGCGTCTCCTTCTCCGCGGGCGCCCCGGTCGTCTCACCCGGGAACTACGGGCCGGTCGCGCTGATGATGCGCGACCTGCTCAATCAGGCCCAGAGTGGCGGGCTCGACGGCGCACTCCTCGCCAGCGGTCGCTTCTACCAGACCGACTACACCAAGCCGCTCCTTCTCCTCGCCGACGGCGCTTACCTGGGCGATCTCGCGCAGAAGCAGAACCTGCTCGGCAGCCAGTGGGGGATGATGAACGAGACCGGCAACTACCCGGGGCAGGCGTGGCTCTGGCTCTACACGTTCTGGTATCAAGTACCGCCCTTCAAGACGTCGGATAACGCCGATGCGCAGATCTGGGCGATCATGGCTCTACTTTCGCTTGCCCTTGTCTGCGTGCCGTTCCTGCCGCTGATCAAGAGTTTGCCGAGGCGCCTTCGTGTCTATCGACTGGTCTGGCGCGACTACTACCGGCGCGTCGAGCGAGCCGGCGAGTAGACGCCTCCGGAGGCTGACCGAGAGCCGATCTCGCCCTCGCCGCGCTTCGTTTCGGCCGCGAATCCAGTGGACGCTTGCATTTCCCACGCGGGTGCGAGAGCATCATCTGTCCAACGGCTCCAAGGAGGAACCATGCCCGCTTCGCTCTCGCCGCGCGCTCTCGTGTCGCTCACGGCGGCGTTCATCGTTGCCGTGTTCGTTTTCGCCGGTATCTACACCGGTACACAGCACAATCCGACACCGCATCAGCTACGCGTGGGCATCGTTGCTCCCGACGTGATGGTGGGAATGATCAACCTGGGTCTCGGCGCCGAGGCGCCCGGCTATTTCACCCTCCAGCAATACCCGAGCGAGGCCAGCCTGGCGAGCGCGATCAAGAACCGTAAGGCCTACGGCGGCTACGTCTACAGGAAGCGCTCCGGCTTGCTGCTCACGGCGAGCGCGGCCGGCAAGGCTGCGGACACGGCGGTCGTCAGTCTCGGCACCGAGGTATCGAAGACCCTTCGGCAGCCCCTTGTGACCAGGGATATCGCGCCCCTCAGCTCGCACGACTCGCAGGGGCTTTCCAGCTACACCTACCAATACGGCCTGCTGGTTCCGAGCTTCGTCTTCGCCGTGCTCATCTTCATGTTCGCGTACGGTCTTTCGCTGGCCTGGCGGTTGGGATTGAGTGCGGCCTACTCGCTTGGCGCGGGAATAATCGGAGCGCTGACCGTTGATCAAATTGTCGGTGCGCTTCCGGGTCATTTCTTCGCCCTTGCCGCGCTCGGAGCTCTCTACGCGGCTACGGCCGTGCTCGTCACCTGGGGGCTCGCCAGTGTGCTGAAGTACGCCGGCCTGGCGTTGGCCGGGTTACTGTTGATCCTGGTCGGGAACTCGACCGCCGGCGGCTCGATCAACCAGGAATTCCTGCCCGACTTCTTTCGGAATATTGGTCAGGCCCTGCCCAACGGCGCCTTCATCCGTTCGGTGCGTAACACCGTGTATTTCGACGGCGCCAATACCCACCGCGCGATGCTCGTGGTTGCGCTCTGGGCGCTCGGCGGTCTTGCGCTAATCCTCGCGGTAGAGAAGCTCCCCGGCCTGCTCGCTCGCTCGAAGCGATCGAAGGCCGCGCTTGAGCCGTCAGCCTAGTTGCGAAAATAAAGGGGCGCCGCGTGTGTGGCGCCCCTGAGCGCGCCCGTCGCTTGCGCTGTTTCCGTTTGGGCGTGAGAATCTCACCAACCGAGAGGAGAGAACGTGTCGTCTGATCAGGTTCCGTTGCGAGCGCTTATCCGCCTCGTCGTGCTCTTCTCAGTCGCCGGCTTCGTCTTCGTATCGATCAACGTCTTCACCCAGCACGCACCGAAGGCGCACGGCTTACGAGTTGCCTACGCCGGATCGCCGATAGCGCAGGTGTTCATCCAGAGGGGTCTCGACAAGGCCGCCCCGGGCGCCTTCTCGCTGAAGCGCTATCCGGACGCGGCGAGCGCACGCGCGGCGGTGCTCGAGCGCTCGGCTTACGGCGCCTTCATCGAGCACAACAAAACGGCTCTGCTTCTGACCGCGAGCGCCGCCGGGACGGGTGCCCAGCAGGCGATCGAGCACGCCTTCACGATGATGACCGCGATGGCGCCGCCGAGCATGCGCGTCAAGCTGGTGAGCGAGGACCTGAGGCCGCTTCCGCCGAACGACTCGCGCGGTCTCTCGAGCTCCGCCTTCCTGTTCGGCCTGCTCGTGACCAGCTTCGTCTTCGCCATCCTGCTCCATATCTTCGGCTATGGCGCCTCGCTCGCTCACCGGCTGCTCGCTATCGGGTTGTTCGCACTCGCTACGGCGCTCGTGGGCGCCTTGACCGTCGGGCCGCTGATCGGTGCGCTTGCCGGGCATTTCTGGGCGATTCTGGCGATCGGCGCGCTCTTCTCCGCGGCCATCGCGCTGACTACCTACGGCCTCGAGACCTTCTTCGGTCTCGCCGGCACCGGTATCGCCGCCTTCGTGCTCATTCTGGTCGGGAACTCGACCGCGGGCGGCGCATCGAGCCAGGAGTTCCTGCCGGACGTCTTTCGGCAGGTCGCTCAGGTGCTTCCCAACGGCGCCGCCGTGACCTTCGTTCGCAACACGGTCTACTTCAACGGGAACCGCACAGGCGAAGCGCTCGTCGTGATCGCGCTCTGGGCCATCGGCGGCCTGGCGCTGGTGCTGCTTCCCTGTTGCGGGCCCGGTTCGCGCCTGGCTCGAGCATCCCGAGTGAGCCGCGGGCCCGGGCGCCGGTAGCCAGAGGGAGCGCTTCTAGATCGAGCGCTGGTAGATGCGCACCGAGCTCATGGCGAAGGCCATGCAAACGGCGAGCAATCCGGCGAGCAGCCCCAGGTGCGTGCCCACCGAGCCCCAGTCGGTGCCGGAGTTGACCGCCGACCTCGATGCCTCCACGGCCCAGTTGAGCGGGTTGAAGCGGGCGGCGACCTGCATCCAATGCGGAATCAGGCTCTGCTGCATGAAGGCGGAGGAGAGGAAGGTGAGCGGCAGCATGAAGACGTTGAGGGTGGCGATCAGCGTCTCCTCGCGCCGGAAGATGAGCGCCAGCCCGTTCGAGACGGCGTTGAGCGATCCCCCGAGCAGAATGGCGGCCGTGAACATGACCAGCAGGCCGAGGGCGCCGTTGGCGAAGTGCGCGCCGAGCCCGTAGGCAATCACCACGATGATCGCCGCCTGGATGACAATCGAGACTGACGTCTGTACGACGTGTCCGATGAAGAAAGCACTGCGGCGCAGCGGCGAGACTAGCAGGCGGTCTACGACGCCGCGATTGAGATCGTCTATCGTCGCCATCCCGTTCCAGCCACCGGAGAAGAAGGCCGTCATGACCACGACGCCGGGCGCCAGGAACTGGATGTAGGAGTGGTAGTGGAAGCCCGGGATAGTGGTGATGCTCTTGAAGAGCGGGCCGAAGAGCAGGATGTAGATCACCGGCTGAACCAGCGTGACGACGATCCACCAGGGCTGCCGCGCCAGTCGGCGCAGGTCGCGATCGGTCATCGTCAGGCTGTGACTGAGTAGCTCGCTCATCTCTTCTCTTCCCCCGACGGATTCTGTTTGCGGGCGCCTTCCTCGTCGGCGCGTGCGAACTCGCGGCCGGTGTAGCGCATGTACACGTCGTCGAGCGAGGGCCGCGAGACCGCGACGGAATCGACCGCCAGGCCCTTTGCCTCGAGCGCCTGCAGCACCAGCGGGACGGCTCTCGCGCCGTGCTCGACCCGAGCGCGCAAGCAGTGCACATCGTGATCGAGCTGGCGGATTCCCTGAACGCTCTCGAGCGCGGCTCTGATGGTGCCGTCCGGGGCGTCCTCGCGCAGCTCGACGTGGACTGTGTCGCCCTCCAGCTCCTCCTTCAGTTCCTCCGGAGAGCCCTTCGCCACGACCTTGCCCCGGTCGAGGATCGCCAGCTTCGCGGCGAGCTGGTCGGCCTCCTCGAGATAATGGGTGGTGAGTAGGATGGTCAGCCCCTCCTCGTGGGTGAGACGCTCGATCTCCTGCCACATCTCGGTCCTGACCTCGGGATCGAGGCCCGTTGTCGGCTCGTCGAGGAAGAGAACTTGCGGCCGGTGCACGAGCGCGGTTGCGATATCGAGCCGGCGCTGCATGCCGCCCGAGTAGTTGCGAGCGACCCGCTTGGCCGAGTCCGCAAGCCCGAATTGATCGAGTAGCTCGTTGACCCTGTGCTTGAGCTCGCGCCCGTGGATCGAGCGAATCAGACCCTGCAGACGAAGGTTCTCGCGCCCGGTCAGATTGACGTCGACGCCTGAGGTTTGACCGACGACGCCGATCGCGTTTCGCACCTGAGTCGCCTGGCGGACTACGTCGTTGCCGGCAACGCGGACGGTCCCCGACGTTGGCCGTGCGAGGGTGGTGGCGATCTTGACGGCGGTTGTCTTCCCGGCGCCGTTTGGCCCCAGAAGTCCGAAGACCGAGCCGGCTGGAACCACGAGGTCGATGCCGTCCAGAGCTCGGACCGCGCCCTTGTAGACCTTGACCAGGCTCTCGATCTCGATTGCGTTGCCGTTTGAGCGTGTTTGGTTCATGGGTTTTGGAAATCTAGCGGCTCGATCTAATTTCCGATAGTCGCGCTCGTCCCACAAGCGAGCTACGCTGAGAAAACACCGCGGCGAGGAGGAGTAGATGGACAGGCGATTGCTCGGCGGGACGGGACTGGAGATCAGCGTCGTCGGTTTCGGCGCCTGGGCAATAGGGGGCGGTGGCTGGGAGTGGGGCTGGGGCCCGCAGGACGACGCCGACTCGATCGCGGCGATAGGTA
>JGI24144J35610_10000751_pt1 | contig 10172 bp, 10 predicted proteins | sample BarGraIncu01121A_FD_35610 | JGI IMG/M metagenome (IMG submission 35610)
TCGACGTCTTCCGGCTCGACGATCCGATGAACGACGTCGACAACCTGCGCGAGGCGGCCGAGGCCGTACTCGCGGCGGGCAAGGAGCTGGAGGGCGGCCTCGTCTACAGCCCCGGTCGCGCCGGCGACACCGAGCTTCTGCTCGAGCAGGCGCGCAAGCTGCCCGCGCTCGGCGCCGCCCGCGTCGTCCTGCACGACCCAACCGGGTCGCTACCGCCAAACCGCGCGCACGAGCTGGTGGAGAGATTGAAGGCCGAAAGCGGTCTTCCCGTCGCCGTCTACTGCCAGGGCGCCGGCGGCAATGCGCTCGCCTCCTCGATCGAGGCGGCCCGGGCCGGAGCCGAATTGATCGCCTGCTCGATCTACCCGATCGCGCTGACGCTGCACCGCGCTCCGGGTGAAGTGCTGGCGCAGACGCTCGCCGGGCTCGGCTTCGATTGCAAGGTCGACGCCGAGGTGCTCTGGCAGGCGTCCGATCTCGTTGACGAGCACATCGGCGACGAGGTGATCGCGCCGCTGGCGCCCAGGATCGCCGCCCGCGCCGCCGAGTACGGCTTCCCGCCCGGAATCGTGGCCGCGCTCGACGCCCACCTACAGACCTACTCTGCGGCCGATCTGCTCGACGACGTGCTCGACGAGCTCAACACCATTCGCCACGAGCTCGGCTCGCCGCCGCTCGCCTCGCCGACCGTCCAGATCCTGGGCTGGCAAGCCCTGCTTCACGTCCTGTCGGCCAATCGCTACCAGACCGTCGTGGACGAGTTGCCGCCGCTCGTGCGCGGCGAGTACGGGCGCACGCCCGACGAGATCGACCCGACCGTGAAACGGGCGATCGAGCTGTGCTCGGCGGAGGCGGCGGAGCCAAAGCCGGCGCCGACGCTCGACGAATTGCGCGAGCGCTCCTCGGGGCTGGCGGCAAGCGACGAGGAGCTTCTGCTGCTGCGCTTCTTCGATCAGGAAGCCGAGCCGCTTCTGCGCGCGATTCGCAGCCGCACCGCGCCCGACATCGAGTTCTTCGGCGGCGCCGTCGAGCGGGATCGCGCCGAGCGGATCCGCGACATCATCCGCGTCGTTCAGGAGACGGGCGTCTCGGAGGTAACGATCGAGGACGAGGACATGCGCGTCACCGTCCGCTCGGGCAGCGAGCGCACGGCTGCCTCCTCGGCGCCGCTCGCCTCGGCCGAATTCGGGCAGACGCCGGAGATGCGCCCGACCGAGGGCATGATCGTCGTCGCCTCGCCGATGGTCGGAACCTTCTACCGCTCGCCCAATCCCGGCACGCCGCCGTTCGTGCAGCTCGGCGAGACGATCGAGGCCGGTCAGACGCTCTGCATCCTCGAGGCGATGAAGCTGATGAACGAGGTCAAGGCCGAGCAGGGTGGAATCGTACGCCGCGTCTGCAAGGAGGACGGCGATCCGGTGCAGTTCGGCGAACTTCTGCTCGAGCTCGAGCCGATCGGCGCCAAACCGCTCGACAACTACTGATCGTCTGCTCGGAGTAGAGTTCCGGCGCAGCTTTTCCATGCGCTCAACCGTCTTTTCTCAGAGGCTGATCAAAGAATGTTCTCGCGTGTCCTGGTAGCCAACCGTGGTGAGATCGCCGTCCGCATCATCCGTGCGTTGCATGAGCTCGGGGTAGAGGCGGTTGCCGTCTACTCGACCGCGGACGCCGATTCGCTGCACGTTCGCCTCGCCGACGAGGCGGTCTGCATCGGCCCCCCGCCCGCCAACGAGAGCTACCTGAGCATCTCCAACGTGATCGGCGCGGCCGAGACGACCGGCTGCCAGGCCGTCCACCCCGGCTACGGCTTCCTGTCGGAGAACCCCGCCTTCGTCGAGGCCTGTGAAGAGACCGGGTTCGCCTTCATCGGCCCTAGCGCCGACCTGATGCGGCGGATGGGCGACAAGGCCGAGGCCAAGCGCGAGTTGATAGCGGCAAACGTCCCGCTTGTGCCCGGAAACGGGGCGGTGACCTCGTTCGCCGCCGTCCAGGCCGGCGCGAAAGAGCTCGGCTATCCGCTTCTGCTCAAGGCCGCCGCCGGTGGTGGCGGTAAGGGAATGCGCTTCGTCAAAGACCACGCCGAGCTCGAGAGCGCCTATGCGACCGCTGCCGGCGAGGCCGAGGCCGCCTTTGGCGACGGCGCGCTCTATGTCGAGAAGGCGATCGTGCCTGCGCGCCACATCGAGGTGCAGGTGCTCTGCGATTCGTTCGGCGGCGTGCTTACGCTCGGCGAGCGGGAATGCTCGATCCAGCGCCGTCACCAGAAGCTGATCGAGGAGTCGCCCTCGCCCGCCATGACCCCGGAGCTGCGTGCCGAGATGGAGCAGGCGGTGGAGCGCGCCTGCGGAGTCATCGGTTACACAAACGCCGGCACCTTCGAGTTTCTGCTCTCCTCCGACGGGGGCTTCTACTTCATGGAGCTGAACGCCCGCCTGCAGGTCGAGCATCCGGTCAGCGAGCTGGTCACCGGCATCGACATCGTGCGTGAGCAGATTCGCATCGCCGCCGGCGAGCCGCTCGCGCTAACCGGTCGCGCGCCGCGTCTCGGTCACGCCATCGAGATGCGCCTGAACGCGGAGGATCCGTCGCGCGATTTCGTGCCCACGCCCGGCCGGCTGGAGCGCTTTCGGGTGCCGCTGGGCCCCGGCGTACGTATCGACACCTTCGCCGAGGAGGGAATGGAGATTCACCCCTTCTACGACTCGCTGCTGGCCAAGCTGGTCGTTCACGACAGCGATCGCCCGGCCGCGATCGAGCGCGCGCTGCGCGCGCTCGGCGAGCTCCAGATCGAGGGCGTGACCAGTACGATCGCCGTCATTCACGACATCGTCGATTCCGAGGAGTTCCGGCTCGGGGATTACTCGACGAACTTCATCGCCGAGGTGGGCAGCCGCCTCCCGGCGCTGCTCAAGGGATGAAGGAAGCACTCGTCTTCGAGGAGGAAGCGGGGCGGATCATCGTTCCTTCCCAGACGCTGGCCACGATCGTCTCGACCGCCGTGGAACGAGCCGGCGCACGCGTACGCCGCTATCCGCGTCGAAGCATCTCTTTTGACCTGAGCCGAGAGGGCGCTCGTGTGCTGGTCGGCATCGTCGCTCCCGGCGACGCCGTCTTGCCGGCGCTCTCGGTGCAGGTGCAACGCTCGGTTCACGAAACGCTTGCGCTGATGTGCGAGCTCGAGCGGTTAAGCGTGGACGTGACCGTCGAGGAGATCGCCTGATGGCCGGCCGCAGGGCCGCGCGCAGGACGGCCCTCTTTCTCCTCTATCAGTGGGATCTGACCGGCAAGCCGCTGGCCTCGCTCTACGCGGGCGAGATCGATCCCTTCGCGCTCGAGACCGCGCAAGCCGTCTCTGAGTGCGCGGGCGAGCTCGACAAGCACCTGAATGCGGTGTTGGAGGATTGGACCGCCGACCGGCTGGGCGCGCTGGAGCGAAACATTCTTCGCATCGCCGTTTACGAGCTCGAGAGGGAAACGGTTCCCTACGAGGTAGCCATCAACGAGGCGGTTGAGCTGGCAAAGCGCTATACAACCGACGAAGCGGCGCGTCTGGTCAACGGCGCGCTGGGCAAGATCGCGAGAGAGGGAGGAAGCGAGTGAGCTCAGAGGAAGCGCTGTCCCGGGCCGAAAAGCTGCTCGAGAAGGTGGAGGAGACGCGCCGGCAGCTCGAGCAGGCGGAGGATTCGGCGCAGGCGATCGAGATTCTGAGCCAGCTTTCCGAGCTGGCCAAGGAGGTTGAAGCCGAGCTCACCCGCGCTCGCCGCGAGGCGGAGGCCGAAGCCGATGCGAGCACCTGACGAGCTACGCGCTCTGATCGAGGATTACCTACGCTCGCTCGATCTGTCGGGCGATCTCGGCGACCTGCGCGACTCCATGCGCTACTCGCTCGAGGGCGGTGGCAAGCGAATTCGTCCCGTGCTCTGCCTGGCGACCGCCGAGGCGGTCGGCTGCGAGCCGGAGCGGGTGCTTCCGGCGGCGGCGGCGCTCGAGCTGGTGCACTCCTTCTCGCTCGTCCACGACGACCTGCCGGCGCTGGACGACGACGCCGAGCGGCGCGGGCGTCCGAGCGCGCACATTCAGTGGGGCGAGGACGTCGCCATCCTTGCCGGCGACGCGCTCTTCGGTGAGGCAGTGCGTCTTACTCTCAGCTATCCGAGCCCGGCGGTTGCACGCGAGCTCGTTACGGCGACACAGGGAATGATCGGGGGCCAGTATCTGGACATCAAAGGCGGCGCCGAGCTGGAGGAGTTGCACCGGCTCAAGACCGGCTGCCTCTTTGTGGCGGCAATCGGGCTGGCGCTCGAGGTCGCCGAGCTGCCCGCGCCCGAGCAGGCGCCCTGGCGCGCCTTCGCCGCGGAGCTCGGGATGCTCTTCCAGTTGGTGGACGACCTGCTCGACCGCGACGGCTACGTGCTCGTGCACGGCGTCGAGGAAACGAGGCGCTTGGTCGACGAGGCGGCCGGCCGCGCGCAGGCGAAGCTCGCCGAGATCGACGCCGATACCTCGGTGCTAGAGGGCATCACCGAAAGCCTGGTCTCGCGCACGAGCTGAGCCCGTTCGTCTTCCCGCTAAAGGAAACCGGCGCGCCGGAGATCTGTAGGTACAGGTGAAAGGGAACGCAGACTCTCTCGAACAGCTTTACCGTGACCGGTACCGGACTTTCCGGGACATCCTCGCCGGCGTGGTCGGAAGTCACGATCTCGCCCGCGAGGTCGTACAGGAGGCCTTTGCCAGAGCGCTGCACGAGCAACGAAAGTTTCGCGGCGAAGGGAGCCTCGAGGCCTGGGTGTGGCGAATCGCGCTCAACGTCGCGCTCAGGAAGCGCCGCGAGCTGGCTCGAGAGTGGGCGCTCGACGATGAGTACGAGGCGGGCGGGCACGAAGCAGCTCCCGACCGGGACGTCCGCGCCGCCGTGCGAGCCCTGCCGCCGCGCCGGCGCCTCGTCGTCTTCCTGCGCTACTTCGCCGACCTCTCCTATGCGGAGATCGCCGGAATCGCCGGCATCTCGGAGGGAACAGTCGCCGCGACGCTCGCTCAGGCACACGGGGAGCTGCTCGGTCTGCTCGACGGCGAGGAGGTGCATCCATGAGTGACGATTCGATCCGGCACGCGATCCTGAGCGCCGGCCCCGACGACGGCGACTGGACGGACGTACTTCGCCGCGTCACCCGTACGCACCACCGGCGCCAGGTCTACGGCGCGGTGCTTCTGAGCGCGCTTGTCATCGTGGGCGCTGCCTCGGCTTACGCGCTTACCCATCGCGGGCACCCGTGGTGCAAGGCGCCGACCAGCGAAGCCTGGAAGAGGGCGCTCGCAAGCCACGTCGTCGACCTCTCGCGGCGCGTCTCGGTGACGCCTCTCGCCGTCGCCGACGACGGGCACAGTTTCTACGCGGAGCTAGTCTCGAAGAGCTACTCCGGCATCGTCAGGATCGATGCGCGGACCAGCCACTTCCTCAAGATCCAGCGCATTCCTCGCCCGGATATGTTCCAGGCGGACGGGAGTGCGGACGGGCGCTGGTTCGTCTGGGTCGACGCGTGGCGCGACAAGGCATCTGGACCCGATTATCCGAAGTGGGAAATGTGGTCGTGGGATTCACGAACAGGGCGGCTGCGCAAAATTGCGGCCGAACAGAACGCGGCGCTCGACGGGGACTGGCAACCTGCCTTCAGCGTGGGCGATGGGTATGCGGTTTGGTCGCAGTCGGTCAGCGGCATGGATAGCGACCTGCATGCTGTGAATCTCTCGACCGGTCGTGACAGGGTCGTCTATCACGGCAGCGTTCAAGCGACGCCGCTTCTGCTGCCGGGTCACACGGCGCTGTGGAATGAATTAATCTGGGAGCCCTCCGGGAAGACGGTCAAGCTCGCGGCGGTGAATGCGCTGACCGGAAAACGAGTCGTCGTACCGCGGACGGTGCGCGGGTTGCGGGGTAGCTCGGCGACCTCGTTCGCGACCGACGGGAGAGCGTTCATCTATCTGGCACCGCTGCCGCGGCACTCGCTCTATTCGGCGGGCTCGCTCTTGTGGTCGCCTTCGCTCGCGACAAAACCCTGGCGCATATTCACTCTCCGCCGCGGGATGATCGGAGCGGAGCTGGCGGGACGCTACGTCTTGTTCTCCACAGACACCTACGGCGAGAAGACGGGCGCGAGGAGAACCACCTACCTCGGCGATGCCACCACGAGCAGCTACGTCAAGATCAGCTCGAGTTCCGGCGGCGCGCTCCTCGGAAACAAGGCCCTAGTGTTGAAAGAGCCCCCGGCCCTGAAAGAGCCGTCCCCGGCGGAGATCGCGAAAGCTGTCACAGGCGTGACCTTCCTGCCGGTCGAATCGTTCCCGGCGATTCGTTCCTGTCCGAGTCAGTGACAGCCGCCGAGAGCCGTTGGTCTCGGAACGATCGGCACAGATCTTCGACTGTCTCGCTCCCCATTCGCGACAGTTTGATTGATACCGTTCCCCGCCCCGTGGGAGGGTGGGGGGTGGTGGGTGGGTAACGGCGCCCGATCCCCGAGAAGCGCCCACGGTGCCACGGACCATGAGCAAACGCCCGCATAAGAAACGTCTCGACCTACTTCTCGTAGAGCGCGGCCTGGCCGAGACGCGGGCCCAGGCCCAGGCGCTCGTGATGGCCGGGCGCGTGCGCGGCTACTCCAAGGCCGGGCAGCAGGTGGCAGGTGACGCCGAGATCGAGCTCGTTGCCAAGGCGCCCTTCGTCTCTCGTGGCGGTGAGAAGCTCGCCCACGCGCTGGATGCGCTCGAGCTGGATCCGGCCGGGAAGGACTGCCTCGACGTCGGCGCCTCCACGGGCGGTTTCAGCGATTGCCTGCTGCAACGCGGCGCGCGGAGGGTGATCGCGCTCGACGTTGGCTACGGGCAGCTCGCTTCGAAGCTCCGCGACGACGCACGCGTGATCGTGCTCGAGCGCACGAACGCGCGCGAGCTGAGCGAGATCCCATTCGCGCCGGAGCTCGTGGTCTGCGACGTCTCCTTCATCAGCCTCAGGCTGGTGCTGCCGCCGGTGCTTGCGTTGGCCGCGCCCGGCTGGCAGGCCCTCGCGATGGTCAAACCGCAGTTCGAGGCCGGCAAGGAAGAGGTCGGCAAGGGCGGCGTCATCCGCGATCCGGAGATCCGTCGTCGAGTGGTGCGCGAGATAGCCGCGGCGTCGCTCGGCTGGCATGCACGGGTGGCCGGCGTCGTAGACTCCGGGTTACCCGGCCCGAAGGGAAACCGCGAGATCTTCATCCACCTCGTCAACGATGCCGAACCCAGTCTCCCCAACCAGCTCGAGGAGTGGATCCGTGATGCCGCAAAGTGAGCCAATTCGCACGGCGGCGGTGATCACTCACGGCCGGGTGGAGACGATCGGAGACGGGCTCGAGCGGCTGCACGCGGTCGCCGAGCATAACGGGGTGAAACTGCTCTTCCCCAAGGAGGAACGGGAAAAGCACGGTCTTCCGCCCGCCGACGACGACGTTACGGCGGCCGACCTCGTCATCGTGCTGGGCGGCGACGGCACGATGCTGCGCACACTCGACCGCTTCATCGACAGCGGCATTCCCGTCTTCGGCGTCAATTACGGGCGCGTCGGCTTCCTCACCTCCGTCTCGGCCGCCGAGCTCGAAAACGGCGTCGAGCGGGCCTTCAGCGGCGACTACCGGCTGCTCGAGCTTCCGACGCTGGAGGTCGAGGCCGACGGGCAGCGCCGCGCCGCGATCAACGACATCGTCCTCATCTCCTCGACCCACGGACGCGTCGTCGAGCTGAACTGGCAGGTCGGCGGCGAGGACTACGGCAGCGTCGCCTGCGACGGCATGGTCTGCTCCACGGCGATCGGATCGACTGCCTACAACCTGAGCAACGGCGGCCCGGTGCTCGTCTGGGGCATCGACGTCATGTCCATCACCTTTGTCGCTCCGCACACGCTCGCCGCCCGCCCGCTTGTCGTCCCGCGCGGGCAGTCGCTGCTGGCCACCAACGTGACGGCCGACATCCCGCTCTCGGTGCTGGTCGACGGCTATCCGCTGACCGAGCTCGGCTTCGAAGAGCGCGCCGAGGTCACCTTCGGCGAGAAGCGCGGACTGCTGGCCCTGCTGCCGGAAGTGACCTTCGTGCGGCGCTTCCGCGAGATCTTCCCGTCCTGAGGATCGAACTACCGCGGGCACTTCTCTATTCGCCCGCCGCCGAACCACCCGCCCGCGGGGTCATTCGAAACTACCGTCCGCAACCGAACGAAAACGCTCGCGGACGTGCCAATCCCGTGCCGGATCAGGAATATCGATCTCCGAGCCCGGCGCAGCGCGGACGCGGCGAGGCCCGCGGTCCTACCCACTCGCTAGCCTCTTCTCTGGTGGCCAGCGACCAAATATCTCATGCTGCGTAGGCTCAGGATCGAGAACCTCGTCTTGATCCGCGAGGCCGAGCTCGAGCTTGCGCCGGGGCTCAATGCGATCAGCGGCGAGACAGGCGCCGGCAAGACCATTCTGGCCCAGGCGATCGGGCTGCTGCTCGGGCAGAAGGGCGAGGCATCCGCCGTAGGCCCGGCCGCCGCGGAGGCCTATGTCGAGGCGGAGCTGGAGCTTCCCGAAGGCTTTTTCGACGAGGAGGAGCTGGCGGCTGTGGCGGAGCTGCAACCCGCCGGCGAGGACGGTCTGGTGCTGGCGCGCAGGGTGTTCAGCGACGGTCGCACGCGCGCCTACGCCTGGGGCCGCGCGATCGCGCGCGAGGACGCCGCGGCCGCCGCCGAGCGCTTGATCGCGATGTCGGGTCAGTTCGAGCAGCGTCGCTTGAGCCGTCCTTCCTACCAGCTCGACCTGCTCGATGCCTTCGCCGGTGAGGAGCAGGGCCGGAGGAGAAGAGAGGCGCGCGCGGCCTGGCGAGAGCTACTTGCGGCCAGGCGCCGCTACTCCGAGCTGGCGCGCGACGCGAACGCCGTGCAGGCGCGGCTCGATGAGTTGCAGGCGCTCGTCACGGCGACAGACGATCTCGACGCGGGCAGCGAGGAGCGGCTGCGTAGCGAACGCGAGCGCATCAGTCACGTCGCCGAGCTGGCGCAGGCGGCTCAGACGGCGCTCGTGGCGCTGGCGCCGGAGGACGGCGACGGAGCAGGTAACCTGGTCGCCCTCGCCGAGGGTGCCCTGGCTCCGCTCGAGCGCCTGGCGCCGGAGCTGGCGGCCTGCGCCGAGGAACTGCGCAGCGCCGAGCTCGAGTTGCGCGAGACGGCAAGCTCGCTGTCGGGCTTTTTGTCCTCGCTCGAGGTGGAGCCCGACCGGTTGGAGCAGCTGGAAGCCGAGCTCGATCGGGTTGCCCAGGCCAAGAGACGCTTTCGCTGCCTGGATTTCGCCGAGCTGATGGAGCGCGCCGCGACGGCTCGGGCCGAGCTGGCCCAACTGGATGAGGGCATCGACCCGCTGACGGCCGCCGAGGCGGAGATGAACGCCGCCGAGGAGCGCGTGCGAACGCTGGCCGGTGAGCTGCGAACTGCCAGGCAAGCTGCCGTGGAGGCCTTCGCTCGGGCGGTCGCCGGCGAGCTGGCGCAGATAGGGCTGGGGGAGGGAGAGTTCCGGGCCGAGCTGGCCGAGCGCGAGCCGGGACCGAGCGGAGCCGACGAGACCGTCTTCCTGATCCGTCCCAACCGCGGTCTTCCCTTTGCGCCGGTGGCCGAGACCGCGTCGGGCGGCGAGCTTTCCCGCATCGCGCTGGCCCTGGCGGCGGTCGCCGGAGGCGAGACGCTCGTCTTCGACGAGATCGACGCCGGCATCGGCGGTCGCACGGCCAACACGGTCGCCGACACGCTCGAGCGCCTCGGGGCCCGCGCTCAGGTGATCACAATCACGCACCTACCCCAGATAGCCAGCCGAGCCGAGCGCCACTTCCTGGTCGAAAAGATCCCCGGCGATCCGACTCACACCCGGATCGAGGCGCTTGGCCCGAGCGAGCGCTCGGCCGAGATCGAGCGCATGCTCGGCGGCGAGGAGTTCCTGGCTGCGGTGGCATCTCGAGAGGTCTCCTGAAGAGTCGGTACGTGTGGAGCACCGTTTCTGTTTCGGCACGAAGTTCGCACCCTTAGCGGCGTTTCTCAGCCCTGAAGGGCGGTAGGTTGTTTCCACCCCGCGGGCGGGTGGTTTTGGTGGCGGGCGAACAAAGAAGTGCTCTACGAAATCGCCTCAGCT
>JGI24144J35610_10000763_pt1 | contig 10104 bp, 10 predicted proteins | sample BarGraIncu01121A_FD_35610 | JGI IMG/M metagenome (IMG submission 35610)
TCGGCAAAAATGGCGTCGACCATCTTCTGGGTGCCTTCGATAGTCGAGAGATCGATATCGGGGAACAGGCGGTTCTCTACCGAGAGGAGGAATTTGCGGACAGCTAGAGACGTTTCCTGAGAGCTGGCTCCGCGCCGGACCCCCAGCCGCTCATAGACGAAATGCTCGAATTCTTGGCGGCGTCTGGCAAACACCGAATTATAAACATTGTTCGCCGTGACGATCCCGCCGTCGGGGGCGGGTAACTGCGATGGAACCACCAGAGGCACGCCGGGAATGAACTCCCGATAGGTCACATGGGGCACCGGGGGTTTGAGCGCTTCGGCCTGCTCCTGCCATGCCGCCATGAATGTCGGCCTCTGCATGAGGAACTCATTCACCAGCGCTTCGATCCGCGACTCGGCTTCGATGGAAATGAGATGGTCGGCGTTCACAGGAGCGGTCGACTCCAGTTCGGTTCTCAGCGCTTCGATTTCGATCAAGTTGCTACCGGTGAACCCGGCATACAGGGGAATGACGGAATCGCCCAGGTCATCCTGGGTAAAGTCTCGATTGAAGGCATAGGCCAAAAGCAGATTATACAGGATGGTCGTCCACAGGCCGGCTGAGAATGTGAACTCCCCCGCTTGGACGTCAGCCATANTCTCCAGTTGCCGGTAGATCTCAGCCGGGAATATCTTATCGTACAGCCAATGNNATCGGTTGAAACCCTCCTGGTATTTGGCCATCAGCACATCNGTAGTCGTCTCTGAATCCANNGGCCGGTGCGATTTCCGAACGCCGACTGTCGGTAATCGTTTCAGAATAGGCGGCTCTTCAGTGATTTGAGTCAATTGCCACCAATCCTGGTCTTTAAGAATTTGATCGAACAGCGATCGGGTCACCTGCCGGAACACCAGTTCCCACTTCCCTCCTGATTCTTTATGGATTTTCACTCCGAGGTTGGCTTCGCCGATCCGGGCGTTGGTGACGATAGCGTTGGTGACAATCCAGGCGTCTATCCCATATCCGCTGGTTGTTGTGTTCCAGTTGCGGCGCGCTTCATCCCGATAAACCCGAAGCAGTTGGTGGGCAATGCCCCAAAGGCCGCCCCTAAGGGAATAGACCGGGGAATTGTACACTGAACTGAGCAGTGGATACGTCAGACTGGCGTGCGTGAGGACGTCCGGGTAATGCAGATTGAACCGGGAGACCACCAGATCCATCTGACCGCGCTTGACCGGGTCGAGCAAAGACCGAATCCACTCCGGGGCAAGCCCCAGCACTTCTTCTTTGCTTCTTCGGCGGGCCAGATCGGCCTCCAGCAGGACCAGATCGCCACCCAGTCGATCCGCGATCTCTATGATCGCGCGGATGCTCCAACCCTTCCCATCCAGTAGGTCATCATCGAATGTGAAGGCGATCTTCTCCACAAGGGATTCCCCCCTCAGACGAGTGGAGTTGATGGCCTCGAGCGCTTTCCCACCCGCCGGGGACCCAGCGGCCACGATAACCGATTTCGCATCGGGATAATATTGATCTAGTCCCTGGGCGGCCGTCCTCAACACGTGACCAATCGAGTCTGCTTCATTGTAGAAGGGAATCCCCACAACAATATCTGCTACGCCTATTTGCTGCGCCTGACCGAGAGGGTCGCTTATCGCCTGCCGAAAACGGTCCTGCTGTTGGTTGCGGCTCGCGATTCCATTTAGAGGGACTAGCACATCATTCTCCTTTGGGAATCCTGGTCAAGACCCGAAACCCCCATGGTCCGTAACGCAGAATTTCAAGCGGTCTGACGTCCTTCTATGTCTATTTAATATTTCTCTTTCTACTTCGACTGCTGTGTGGGAGACTATCACAAGCACAGGGTTATCAAGCGTGGTCGCGCGCTCACTTATGATCGTAACCCTGGTCTTGCATTTATAAGGTTCTGCTAGCTCTTCTCCATACCCTGACACGAACAGCGTTCCATTAGCTCCAGATATGTTCACCCGTAAAGTTGAAAAACAAAATTGAATATTAAGGTTTGGACACTCCCTTAGGCGAGGGGTCCAAGGGGATGAAATGTGTTTCTTCCCTAACTGCGGATAGGTTAAAACCTTTTTACGGATCGTTTTCTTTTAACTAAGTTGGCGGGGCGCCGCCTCGCCTGTGTGCACATAATCGAGGCCAGTTTTGCAGACGGTTATCTCTACTTTCGGCATCACCTTGCGACTAAAAGAGGGTTGAAGTGAATCTCTTTGAAGTGATCCGCAGCTTTTCCGTTCTTTCGATAGGATCCTCCGTAGTTTACACGCTTCTCTGAATCAAATTTTGATAAACACTCATATCTTATCAGAGACAATTCTTAGCCCGTATGTCCAACCTCACAGTCGCGGTCCTCGCCCCCCCAGACTATGCAAAGGATCTGGGGAAGAAGGGCACGACATCTGATATCACCTTCTATAACCTGAAAAGGGGCGAAGCAACTGTCACCTTCATTGAGCCAACACGGTACCCGGAAAAACTCTCCTCGCTCTTCTATGCGGTCTCCTTGTCAGACCGCGTTATCCTCGTGGTCGATGAGCTCAATTCAACGTTCGGTGAATGCGTGCTGATGCTCCAGTGCGCAGGAAAGTCCGACGGGTACCTTATCCTCAAGAATTACATATCCCCGGACCAGATCGCGCCGCTGATCAAGGACACGGTGCTCGAACGTTACGAAGTCCTCGAAGAGGATATGATAGGCCTCCGAGAGAAGATGATCGATATTTCGGTGAACCAGACCGCCCATCAGAAGGCCCACGAAAACTGTGGGAAAAGGGGTTATGCCGGTGGACGCCCATTTTCACGTCAAAGGTGTTGGTGTAGTGGTTCTCGGTTCCGTTGCACAGGGCAGCATCAAAAAGCATGAGACGGTTAAGGTTCTCCCGACCTCAAAGACTGCCCAGATCCGCTCCATCCAAAAACATGATGATGATGNCGAGTTTGCAGTCGCCGGCGACCGGGTTGGCCTTGCCCTTAAGAATATCGAGTCTAAGGACCTTGACCGCGGCTTTGTCCTTACGACCGATCCCGCAGTACAGTATGCCACAATCATCACCGGGAAAGCCGAGCTGGTGAAGTACTGGCCGGCCCCGCTCAAAGAAGGCATGGTGCTCTATATCGGGCACTGGATGCAGTTCCTCTCAACCCGGCTTGAAAGGATAGTGGTTGAAGGAGACTGGCGGAAACCGGTCCTGACCTTTTCCATGGATAAGGCGCTGGTCTATTACCCCGGCGCCAGCGTCGTACTCCATTATCTCGAAGGCGGTAAGCTCCGGGTTGTCGGCTCAATGACAATTAAGTAACGTNTCTTTTACTTCCGTTTCCTGCTTTAATTTGCGATGATTACTTGGACTGTACGGTCGTCTTTTTTTAAACCTTGAGCTCTTATTGTGAGACTTGTTGCTTGTTAGGCCGACTGATAAGCTCGAAATAATTCGACGACTTCTGCATCAGCATCTGCATCAGCATCTGCAATCCAACTGCTTCAGCATCAATTGTCAGCCCAACGCCAACACCCACATCGGTCAAAATTGCCACAGCTATTCACGTGTGGGCAGGATACATGGGGATGCCCGCGTTATGGCTTGAAGACCCCCAGAATAATACGGTCGCACAAGGGTCGGAACAACAAGTCCGAAATTGGGTCGATGCCGCTGACGGGACGCATCCGTGTGGGGCGGCGAACTACTATATAGACAATCAAGCGGCTGGGGGAACTTGGGGTATCATGAAACCACAACCTGAATATTGGCAAGGTTGTCCGAACAGTCTCGCAGGTGGTGCGGGAGGATTGTATCTCTACACACGTGACACCAGCCAGTTAAGTCTGGGATGGCACACTGACGATTGACTACCTCGGCAACGACATCTACGCGCCTTCACAGTTCGTAGCGCAGTTCTTGGTGGTAGCATAAATACTGCATAAATAAACTGTCACTGTCAACTTGGGTAATTATTAACCACTCTGTGTAAACGAATATAGGTGCAAATACATAGGCAACTCTATACGAGATGAGGAGAGGCGATTTGAGTTTAGATCACAGAAGCCGGATCCACCACATTTGGAGCTGAAGGGACCGTCAAAAGCTGATCTGATCATAGCGCTCTGGTTATGTCTTATGGTTCGGTGAGCGTAACACCGACCGGCGGCGCTTACGATGGATCTAGTTTAGTCGCTTGTGGCGCCCCTACATGATAGCAAAAATCGCTTTATACGAAAGCAGCAAATAAATAGTAATCGATGCGGCAAAAAGCGTCTATTTCGGCAATTGCCCTTATACTAATTGTGCTGCTTACGTGTGGTTGTTTAGGGGGCGGGCAAACCAGTGATGAAACGACGTCACCTCTCGCACACTCCTTGCTCGTGGTAAGATCGGTTGAGGCGATGATCGGTTACAACACGTCCCTTTCCTGCGTTTTGAACACGTCAAACGGGCTAGGTCTAAATGATCAAGTGGTCTATTGGTACCTTGATGGTAAACCTCTTGGGCAAAGCTCCACATATTTCGGTTTTGCCGTACACAACCTTTCGGTCAACGACGTCTCGGCGTTGGCCACAGGAGAGCATCGCATTGTTGTAGAGTATAAGGGCAACGCTGATTATGCTGGGTCAAATGGGGCAGGTGTGCTGCTAATCATACCAAAACCTACANCAAAGCCGTCGACATCACCTAGCCCTTCACTGAGCCCATCACCTAGCCCTTCACCGAGCCCATCACCTAGCCCTTCACCGCGTTCATCACCGAGCCCTTCACCGAGCCCTTCACCGAGCCCTTCACCGAGCCCTTCACCGAGTCCTTCACCGAGTCTAACGCCGACTTCAACACCAAAGCCGTCGGTAAGTGCTTCACCGACAACGCGGTAATAGAAGCTTATTGGGACTATATCGTGACCTGCTACGACAAACGCCAAAATACGAGACTCTCGAAGGGTAAACTCGATATAAAAGACTTTAGGGTGAAAAGCGTTTTTAGTTCCTCTAAAAGATACTTACTTTCACGATACGCATCGGTTAGGTAACTGGTGATTCTTTTCCTACTATTGACTATGACCTACTGCGTAAGCTGTAAGCAATATATCAAATGTGATCTACGCCAAGGCCGGGACCGTATCCCTTACTATTGCGAACTGTACCGCCGCCCTNGCCGCGAGATGAGTTTTGCAGCTGAACGATATTAAGTTCCGGGGGGTGTGCCGCCTGAAATGACGCCCGATTTGTCGCTATATTCGCCATCTGAAAAGAAACCGAACATGTTATGATTGAGCGTGTGTATGCAAAAAGTATTAACATGCTCTTTTAAGGAAAATATTGACGCCACTGCCTCGACGAGAGGCCATCTGACTGAACTCTCGAGAATAGAACGAAAATGTTTTGTTCTTAGCATACTCGTTTATAATGCCCGCAGCTATGGCAGGTCGTTTAGATCAGAGGAATTGCCTTTCATCGGGAAAGGCAAAGCGAACTGGCAGCGTTTAGAGGTAAGAACTATGGCAACCTTAGATAAGACGAAGAAACAAGTCAAAGAGACGGTTGATCCCGCGAAGGAAGAAAAAGGAGACGCAGGAGACTTGAGCGTACCAACTAAAACAGTACCAAAACCTCGTCGCGCACGTTGAGGCGCTGCTCTTCGCCCATAGTATCGCTGGATTTCTGTGCCTATAAGCTCTGGCAGCGCNTCAATATAAAGCAAAAACGCCGCAAACAAGCTATTTACGGCTGTGGTGCGTAGGCCTCACGTTGCGATCATTTAGGGTGCATTGGGGTTAATTTCTCTTTTTTAAATATCAACGAGCTCGCTAGCGATAGTCATTATCCGCAAGGTTCCGTTAATTCGATCAAGCTTAGCCCTAAGTGGTCCATATGAGCCCTTATTTCAGCAGCCACTGCTCGAAAAAGCGGCTCGTTTAGTTGTAATCCCTTAAGCTTGTTTAATTGGCCGCACGCCCTTTCTATTTCATATATCAAAGCTTCTTGACCTGTGAGAAAGCTGGGCTCTTTTGGCTTGTGCTCCCCTGTCTTTCCATCTTTCATTTTTACCTTAAAAATTAAACAACTGTACAATAGTATCCGTTGTACACGTTACTCTTACTTCCCAACCACTTAAGCCGCTTTCTAACTTTATCGGTCACTTGTCTGTTATGCGTTTCCATTCGGAAAATTTAAGGGGTTGCCCTACTGAGGCTACTGCTTTTCTTTCAGAATGGTGGATTGGAATGATAACTTTGTTAACACGCTTATATTAACGATTGTCACGGGGGAAGTGGCATTAGGTCACTGTGGTAGGATTACCCCTTCTCTACGGAGGGATCTGTGCTCCCGCTTGTCGGGCGACGTCCGCCTGAGATCCGGCTCCCCCCGCTTGGAACCACGCCGATAAGAGTACTCATGCTGGACTGGGCTAATGACTTTACCACAGTGCCGTTTGAGGCGCGCACTTGCTGATTAATGGCATCTGCGCTTCTTTCCGGAGAGCCACCTCCAACAGCTATGATTGTCGTGTTAATTCCATGAAGATCACCCACCCTATCGATGTAGCGAACGACAGCCTGTCCTGGGCCTCCGTAAGTGGGAGTGCCCACAACGAGGAGACTGTACTTTGAGAGGTTAGAAGGAGCCTGCGAACTCGCGGTGGTGATCTCCACTCTCCACCCCCTCTCTGCCAATCCGTTCGCGAACGCATATGATATATCCTTTGGAAAAGCAGTTAATTCCTCTTGGTACACCACGAGTGCCGTCTGTTTCCGCTAGGATTTATAACATTTACTTCGCTCACAACGTCCTTGTTCACGGCCGAAATAGTGTACACACCTACAGCCGCTAAAATCGCTAAAATTACGACGAAGGCAACAATTAAGACCTAACAACACCTGTTTCCACTTCTTCTGCGGCCAAAGTTTCATTTGAGATCTCACTATTTTAAACAAAATATGAACCCTAGGTCACGATAAATATTTTTGAATTACGCCACTGTCGTTTAATGCGTTAATTTTTTACAACCACAACGGCAGTTCACTAAAAGTAACAGTTATAGATGTGCTTTCAGAGCAGGACAAAATCCGCATGCAAGGCCGGCAGACGACCTGCTCTAAATTCGTGAGGGGCCTTGCTTCAATAACTCTTGTATCCGTTGTTCTGCTGGAGTCGACTGCTGCCACAACCGCTCAAAGGTAGAGACGAGATAACGCGCGTATACAGGGTCATCGGTGTAAAGCATGGTTGCCGGCTCATCTGGCTTGTGATGCTTGATGTCAATGTTAATGGCACTTATACAGTGTTTTTTATCAAAGACGGTGTAGAACAGTCCAAGGTACCCGTCAACGTGAGGTACCTCTTCGCCGACATCTATGACCTCTTGCACGAGCGGTATCGTGTCGTGTGTAATATCCGTTATACCCCGCGTCTTTCCTCCACGTCTCGAAAGTTCTTGGACGACGTCGTTGACACCGAACAAGGAGGCCGACAATAGCGCTGATTTCGGCGCTATCCACAGGAACTCCTGTTCCGTTGATTGGATGATAGGTATCGCGGTGGTGATAATCTCCTTGACAGTCTTAAGTATCTTAAACGTGCCCGCCTCATCAGTGGGGCTGAACAGCTGCTGCTATGCCAGTTCCTTGAGCTCCCGCTTTCGTACCTCCATCTCACGGAGTTCGCTCTCGCGCTTTTTCACTGCAGATTCAAGAGTAGTGTCGAGGTCGATAGCTGCGTAGATTGTCAGTGAGTCGAGGGATGGGCGCACCATCTCCTTATCAATGAGGCTTGTGAGCGTCCGGTGCACGTCCTCACGATACGTCTTCAGCGATTTAGTCAAAGGAGAAGGAGTCTTAGGGCCGTATTTGAGGAGGTAAAGATACGTCCTTGCCTCTTTTTCGCTGAGCCGAAACCGATTAAATGGGTAATAAACTCGTTGTCCATGGCCATCACGATCACAATGCTCGTGAGCTAAACAAATAAAATAAGTTAGCCTCAAAAAAGGGATGAAATAAAAAAACGTCGTGTAGAACGTTACGGCGCCACAATTCAATGCAGTTGTGCAGGGTCTTCCTAGCGCACGGGGTTTCTGAAGTGTAGTAGCGGTTTTACTAGCATCCGCTGCCCTCCCTTCTAGAGACCGTCACTGAAGCCAGCGTTATACATCCTGAAGGAATGGCTGACAACCCCGGGTAATNGGCCCTCGACTGACTGGCCGATTGGTATTGTAAGAGAATTTCGCTGGCGTTTTGGTCTGCAGCGAGTGCCATAATATCATACCGTCCACTGCTCTCAAAAGATACCGTCATTTCCCATTGACCATCTGAGGATATAGCAATGGGCCCTTCTTGTGGGTGATGGCGGTTCGCGTTGTAATCATATAATGTGATCCAGAGCCAATAGTCTCCTCCAATGTTTTGGGCCGTGCCCTTGACTACTACTGAGTCTTCTACCCGCGTATTGTTAGTGGGGGTTGTAATGGTGGCTGCTGGAATTCCGGGCATAGCATCGGGTTGATGAACGAATGGCATAGAAGGGGGTAGCGGGGGCTCGGACTTAAGTATTTGCTTTTGTTAAAGTCGCTGGTGTCGTACACTTTATTAAAGCGATAAACGGTACAGCCTTTGGTGAGCTGGCTTATTCAAAACACTACTTTTATACTCCACTACACTTTAATTACAAATCACTAAACAAGATGTGGAACAATGACAGAAGACGATAAGAACGAAACCATAAAGTGCACCGTATCGTGTCCTGAGTGTGGTGCTGAGATGACCTGCACGCACGAAGACTCAAAACACGAAGAGAAGCACAGGTGTGAAAAGGGCCACGAGTGGGCCTGAAGAAAGCTGTACTGGAAAGGTAGGCTTCCATTCCTCCTTTTTCTCAAAAAAGACCTGATTGGATTATAGTCCTACTGAGGCTCCGACCGATTTATTAATGTCTGAACATTTTGATGAACAAATGCGATACTTAACCGAAGCCTTAAACAGGCTCCGATTTGTGGATGCTCATAGGCACTAAAAAACGAAATCTTAGGCATTAGGTCATCGACTCGGTGTTGCTTGTTAGAGAAGCCTACGTGCGAATAAACAACTGTTAAATCGCTGCAAAGGAGATGCAANATCTGTGAAAGTATTAGCAATAAATGGGAGTCCAAGAACCAAATGCAATACCGCAACGCTATTAAATAGTGCACTTGAAGGAGCAGCTTCACAGGGAGNAGAGACTGAACTCGTTCATCTTTATAAACTCAATTTTAAAGGCTGCATAAGCTGTTTTTCCTGCAAATTAAAAGAAGGCGAGAGTTATGGCAGATGTGCCGTAACCGATGAGTTGACACCAATTCTCAAAAAAGTTGAGGAGGCTGATGCCATTATCTTTGGTTCTCCAATTTATCTGGGAACNGTTACCGGTGAGATGAAATCCTTCATGGAACGGTTGATATTTCCGTACTTGGTGTATGATGTAAACCATTCAACGCTTTTTAAGAAGAAGATCAAGACGGGTTTAATTTGCACTATGGGTGTGCGAGAAGACCAGATGAAACTAATGGGCTATGATCGGTATATCAAAGGTGTTGAAATGTTTATGAAGAGAACCTTCGGGGAATCAGAATCGCTGTTTGTTACCGACACTTATCAGTTTGACGATTATTCTAAGTATGAGTCATCAGCATTTAACGTTGAAGAGAAAACCAAGAGACGAAAAGAGGAATTTCCAAAAGATTGTCAAAGAGCTTTTGGTATGGGAGTTCGCTTTGCCCATACTGTAGGATAACCATCTAAAGCAAACGGTGCTCAATGTTATGCCATTAGAAATGCTTTTTTCTATTAATTTTGCTCAGCGGGAGTTAACAGGCGGTTTTATAAGCAGCCGCTTCCTAAGCAAGTAGAAAAGGCGCCTTAACGTGAGAGGGCGTTTTTTCTATGTTTGTTATTCTATTTTTCTACCTTTTCGGACCGCGAGCGCTTGAGCGATTCGTACAAATTATCGAAATATACTTTTAGCTCTTCGATCATCGGTTCTGATTTTTCAATAAACGCTGCTCCACCCAGCCGCGTTATTTCGCTTTCCGCCTCACTAATATCTCGATCTAACTGCTCGACTAAGTTAATGCCTTC
>JGI24144J35610_10000767_pt1 | contig 10080 bp, 9 predicted proteins | sample BarGraIncu01121A_FD_35610 | JGI IMG/M metagenome (IMG submission 35610)
CTCGGAGAGATAATTAAAACTGCACGATTAAAGAATAATCTAACACAGGAAAAACTAGGCCAGAGAATTGGAGTAAAGAAGGCACAGATTTCTAAACTTGAAAAGGGTTCTACAAACATTACCATTGGAACAATAAAAAAAGTGTTCTCAGCATTGAATACAAAAATTTCGTTCAGTGTGAATTTATAATTTGCTTCCCGTGTTGATTTTTTCTTCGTGCTTGTTCACCGACGAGTGGAATCTTTATGTTCGTACTTCGTGTTCCTTCGTAACGAGGATGATTGAAAAACGCGTTACAACGGTAGACCATTGTAACGAGGGAAAGAATAAAAAACGTCCCCACGCTGGAGCCACACCATGGTGGGCAAGCATAGGGACAAGGGGTGCACCACTCACTACTTATCGGAGCGCAGCGTAGATCCCCCCGATGAACCCGAGAATCGGGACTACTCACTTTTTATACGGGGCATGTTTATCTTTATTTCTTTCCATTCTTGCAAATCCTCATCAAAATATTTTATTATCATGACTTTATCACCATCAATTTTTTCAAATTTAATGTCAAAACTATCATGATTAATATCAAAATCTTCCATATCCTTATCATCAATATCCATGTCTTCCAGATGCACCAGAGAGCCGTTTACGGATAGTTCAATCTCTTTATCAAGATCTTCTAATGAAGAATTAATTGTTTCATCCAGTTTATCCAGATTGATTTCAATATTCATGTCAGATGGAAATGAATCGTTCAAAATAATTAATTCTTTGTTCAATGAATCTATCTTGATATGCATATGCTCAAGCCTGTCATGCATCCGGTTCATTTTATCACCGAGAGAATCATTTTTGTTCATAATTTTGATTTTCATTTTTTCAAGCTTATCGTGAATTTTGCTTTGAAGTTTTTCGTGAAATTTTTCTCCTGAATTAATATGAACCTTCCTGTCCTCCCTGTCTCTATGCCTGTCGGAATGGTGATAACTATTGAAAAAAAACGGCGGCGGAAGAACTCCGCATCCTGAAACCAGAAATATCAGCGAAGCTGATATGAAAATTAAAGAGTACTTTATCCTGTTCATAGCTTTATAAAATTTATTTTTATGAAATTGTTTATTATTAATTTCTTTTTTTAATTTTATTTACGGATTTTTCTACTGTTTGTTCCGGACGAATAGGGAGAAAAGTAAATAAGTGAAGAAGTGAGGAAGTGAAGAAGTGAGAGAGTGAGGAAGAACAACATGGGAAATGGATTCCAGCTTGGAGGCTGGAATGACAAGAAGGGGAGAAGAAACCCCCAGGTCCCCCCTTTGAAAAAAGTGGGAATATTTCAGATCCACCTCACCCTTAATCCCTCCCTTGAATGGGGAGTGAATGTTATCTCCTCCCGAGGGCTAGGGACAGGCTGGGAGATTCATAAACAGAGGAGAAATAACAACCCCCTTTAATCCCCCTTTTCTAAGGGGGGAATTTATATCAGGAGATTAGATTACTATATTAAATTTTATATGTTTTTCTTTTGTTTTATTAGATAAATTGATACCTTATTAAAAATCCAATTTGAATATATTTTATGCGCGGTGAAAAAGTGACAGTTGCGGATGCGAAATTGATTGTTCCGGATAATCCTGCAATACCCTTTATTGAAGGAGATGGTATCGGTGCCGATATATGGAAACCTGCACAGGCAGTGATTGATGCGGCAGTCCATAAAGCTTATGACGGAAAAAGAAAAATAGAATGGTTCGAAGTTTTTGCAGGTGAAAAAGCTTTTAAAATATTCAACACATGGCTTCCCGGGGAAACCGTTGCGGCTTTTTCTGAATACCATATAGGACTTAAAGGTCCACTTACTACCCCCATCGGCGGAGGTATCCGCTCGCTTAATGTCACTATAAGGCAAATCCTCGATTTATATGTCTGCCTCAGACCCGTGAAATATTACGGCGGTATTGAAACGCCTATGCGAAGACCCGATAAAGTGAATATGGTGGTTTTCAGGGAAAATACAGAAGATATTTATACAGGAATAGAATTCAAGGCAGGTACGGATGATAATAAAAAGGTACTGGGTTTTATTGAAAAAGAGTTCCCTAAGGAATTCGAAAAGATAAGATTCGGAACAAAAGAAAAATCAAACGAGTTTTTGAAAATGGCAGGCTTCCCCGAAGAAGAGGATACTCTTGTCGGAGTCGGCATTAAAGTAATTTCAAAGACAGGAACACAAAGATTGATGCTGGCTGCAATAAAATATGCACTCGAGAATAAACGGAAATCTATAACAATTGTTCACAAAGGCAATATTATGAAATTCACTTCGGGAGCATTTTCAGCCTGGTGTTATGAAACGGCAGAAAAAATGTTCGGAGATAAAGTATTCACTATGCAGGGATGGGCGAAAATAAAGGAATCAGAAGGCAAGGATGCTGCCGATAACGCAAAGGAAAAAGCTATTGCCGAAAATAAACTGATAATAAAAGATTCAATTGCAGATAATGCACTTCAGCTTGTTCTTTTATATCCTGAAGATTTCGATGTGATAGCAACTGAGAATCTGAACGGAGATTATCTTTCTGATGCAATCGCTGCACAGGTGGGCGGAATAGGAATAGCTCCTGGTGCAAATATTAATTTCGTTACAGGACACGCAGTATTTGAAGCCACACACGGTACGGCGCCGACAATCGCAGGTATGGATATTGCAAATCCCTCATCACTTATTCTATCCGCAAAAATGATGCTCGAATATATGGGCTGGAAGGAAGCGGCAAAACTGATTGAAAGAGGTTTGAGAAAATCAATAAAGAGTAAATATGTTACTGCAGACTTTGCACATCAGATATTCGGCTCTACAAAGATAACCTGCTCAGAATTCGGAAAGCATATAATAGAGAATTTTACATTTAACAACTGATTTAGATAATAATGAAAAACGATAAAAAACACTGGAAAGTGATTGAAACGAAGCCCGGATTCAGAGGTAACTGGATAAATCTGAATATAGACCAGATAATATTGCCCGACGGAAAGCAAATTGAATTTGAAGCACTGGATTTTTACAGAGCCGGAGTTGGTGCAGTTGCAGAAAATGATAAAGGTGAAATAATACTTGTAAAAAGTTACAGGTATGTTCCGGATTTTACCGGATGGGAAGTGCCTGCGGGGACAGTCCCTCCCGGACAGCATCACTCCGATTGTATAATCCAGGAATTGAAAGAAGAAGCAGGATGCGAAGCCGAAAAAAGTAATTTAATATATCTCGGAAATTACTATCCGGTGATTGGGTGCAGTAATCAAATTTTTCACTGCTACCACATTAAAGAAGTAAAACAAATCTCTGACCATACGGATACGAACGAGATTCTCGAAACAAAATGGTTCAAAAAAGAGTATATTAAGGAAATGATAAAACGTAGAGAAATAAAAGACGGTTTCACTTTGACCCTTTTAATGTATGTTTTACTTGAACTTAATTGAAAATTAAAAATTTCATTTATCACTTGAAACTTATCAACATTTATAATAGATTATCATGCATCGTTTAACACGCCTGTTATAAACTTCAGGTAATTAGTGAAATAGTTAAACATAATAAACATATAGAACTTAACTAATTGCGAAACAATTTTTAAAAACCATTAAATAACACATCAAAGAATTGGCACCAAAAAAAAAGGAAAACACAATGGACGAAAAAAAGGAAGTCGAAAAGAAAGACTTCGTAAAAAAAGAGTCTGAACCGAAAGAATCCGATAAAAAACAATCATACAAAAAAGATTACGATAAAAAAGATAAGCCCTATTTAGAGCCGCCGCCAAAAGAACCGGTCCAACACAAGAGCACAAGCCATGATAAAGATGCTTCTAATATGGAAGTTCTTAAATCCAAAAAAGTGGTTGACCTTATAGAAATTGCAAAAGCATTGAAGCTAACAGGATACAGCGATTTAAAGAAACAGGAACTTATATTAAAAATATTCGAAGCCCAGACTCAAAAAGACGGGCTCGCATTTGCCGCCGGCGTACTTGAGACACTTCCGGACGGATATGGATTTTTACGCTCCGCAGATTACAATTATCTCCCTTCTACAGACGATATCTACGTATCGCCTTCACAAATTAAAAAGTTCCTTCTAAGAACTGGAGATTATGTAAGCGGACAGGTGAGACCACCAAAAGAAGGCGAAAGATTTTATGCCTTATTAAAAGTAGAGGAAGTAAATTTTGAAGATCCGGATACGATCAGGGATAGAATTTTGTTTGATAACCTCACGCCTTTATACCCGACTGAAAAATTCACATTAGAATCATACCCTACCGAATACGGGATGAGGATAATGGATCTGTTTACACCTGTGGGTAAAGGACAAAGAGGTTTAATAGTATCTCCGCCGAAGAGCGGAAAAACCATAATACTGCAGACGATAGCAAACAGTATTACAAGAAACCATCCTGAAGTACACCTGATAGTTCTGCTCATAGACGAAAGACCTGAAGAGGTAACGGATATGGAGCGTAACGTAAGGGCTGAAGTTATCAGTTCTACGTTTGATGAACCGCCGGAAAGGCACGTACAGGTATCAGAGATGGTATTACAAAAAGCAAAAAGATTAACAGAAGCTAAAAAGGATGTGGTAATACTACTTGATAGTATCACACGTCTCGCACGGGCACATAACACCGTGATTCCGCACAGCGGAAAGATTTTATCGGGTGGTGTAGATGCAAATGCACTGCACAAACCAAAAAGATTTTTTGGCGCCGCAAGAAATATTGACGAAGGCGGCAGCTTAACTATCATAGCGACAGCATTGATCGAAACCGGAAGCAGAATGGACGAAGTTATCTTTGAAGAATTCAAAGGTACCGGTAATTCGGAAATCATTCTCGACAGAAGGCTTTCGGACAGAAGAATTTTCCCTGCAATCGACCTGAACAGGTCCGGCACGAGAAAAGAAGAACTGCTGCTTGATGGAGATGTACTTAACAGAGTATTCCTTCTTAGAAAACTTCTTTCGGATTACAATCCGATTGAGGCAATGGAATTCCTCCTCGATAAAATGCGCGGTACAAAATCAAACCGTGAATTTATGGCTTCTATGAACTCGTAAGAAAATAATGAACCATAAATATGATTTTTGATGAAAAAAGAAATACTGATCAATTCCACTTCTAACGAAGTAAGAGTTGCAATTACAGAAGACGGAAAGCTTGCCGAGCTTTTTGTCGAAAGCCCTGACCAGGACAGAAACGTCGGGGATATTTATCTCGGCAAAGTAGCCCGCGTGAAGGTCGGGATAAAAGCCGTGTTTATCAATCTCGGTTTTGCACAGGATGCATTCCTGCACTTTTCAGACATCGATAATTCCTTTGATGAATATGCCGCAATTATCGGAGATGATTCGGACGTTGAAGAAGAGGACGATGATGAAGATGAAGTTTCTTCCAAAAATGATTACAGGGACAGGTTCGACCCTTCAAAACTCGTACCCAATCAGGATATCATAGTCCAAATAACAAAAGAAAGAGTCGGGAAAAAAGGTTTAAGGGTTACTTCCAAAGTTTCCATTCCGGGAAGATATCTGGTGTTAATGCCGTTCAATAAACGCATCGGAACTTCCAAAAAAATATACAACTTCAAAGAAAAAAGACGCCTGAAGAATATTGTCAGATCGGTAAAACCGAAAGATCTCGGCGTAATTGTGAGAACCGTAGCCTCAGGAGTGGATGAGAGTCTGATACTCGATGATTTCAACAACCTGATTATGAAATGGAATCAGATACAGGAAAAAATGAAGACTTTGAAAGCACCTGTACTTCTTTTTAAGGACGTTTCTACAACATCCTCCGTTATCCGCGATATGTTCAGAGATGACGTTAGCAAAATTGTTGTAAATTCCAAAAAACTGTACAAGGAAATCCGTAACTATGTGGAAACCACATCTCCGGATAAAGCAGATAAAGTTCAGCTTTACAATCAGTCAAAACCTATATTTGATGCGTATGATATAGAAAAGCAGATTGATGAAAGTCTCGAGAAAAGAGTTTCCCTGAAAAACTCAGGATATATCATTATAGAAACCACCGAAGCAATGACGGTTATTGACGTCAACAGCGGGAAATACGCAAAGCTGAAAGACCAGGAAATGAATTCGCTGAAAATAAACTTTGACGCCGCCCGGGAAGTGGTCCGGCAGCTCCGGTTAAGGGATATCGGCGGGATAATTGTCGTTGATTTCATTGATCTGTATGACGAACCAAATAAAAGGAAATTGTACGACGAGATGCGCAAAGAATTCAGGAAAGACCGTGCAAAGGTAACAGTACTGCCAATGAGTGATTTCGGTATTATCCAGATTACAAGGCAGCGTATAAGGCAAAGCATATTGCAGCGTGTAACTGATAACTGCCCGATGTGCAATGGCACGGGACGGGTCCAATCAAAAGCAAGCTTTGTGAAAGAAATTGAGCGCTGGATTACCCGCTACAAATCAGACAAGAACAGCAGATTTTTAACACTTGTAATTAATCCGATACAGAAATCGCATCTCTTTAGCGGATACACAAATAATAAAATTAAGTTATTTTTTAAATACTTTATTTTTATTAGTATTGAAACCGACGACACTATGTCTCTGGACGAGTTTAAATTTCTATCAGGCAAAGATAGGACAGATATTACGCAGGATTATAATGTATAATATTTAAAATAAAATTTTTCTATGCCTAAAATAATTATTGACGGAAAAGAACTTGAATTCAAACCGGGACAGACTGTAATTCAGGTCGCTACGAATAATGGTATAGATATTCCAAACTTCTGCTGGCATCCGGGATTATCTGTTTCGGGTAACTGCAGAATATGCCTCGTGGAAATCGAAGAACTTCCAAAGCTGGCTATTGCATGTTCCACGCTTGCTTCGGATGGTATGGTGATTCATACAAAATCGGAAAAAACTGTCACCGCTCAGAATGCAGTGATGGAATTTCTTCTTATAAATCATCCGCTCGATTGCCCCATCTGCGATGAAGCAGGGGAATGCAAACTTCAGGATTATGCTTATAAGTATAGTATCGGTAAATCCCGCTTCGATGAAGAAAAAAATCACAAGAATAAGAGAATAGAACTGGGTCCGAATGTAATGTTTGACCGGGAAAGATGCATAAGCTGCTCACGGTGCATAAGGTTCTGTGAAGAAATCGCAAAAGAACCGCAGCTTACATTTGTACAGAGGGGAGAGAATGTTACAATAGAAACCTTCCCGGGAAAGCAACTAGATAACCCTTATTCTATGAACGTGATAGAGATTTGTCCCGTTGGTGCATTGACTTCAAGAAATTTCAGGTTTAAATCACGGGTCTGGGAAATGTCCTTCACCGATGGTATCTGTATTGGCTGCTCAAGAGGTTGCAATACAATCGTCGGTGTAAGAAATAATGAGATTCTGAGAATTGAGCCAAGGGAAAATCCGGATGTAAATGATTACTGGCTCTGCGATTACGGAAGACTGAATACTTATAAATTTGTAAATGACGGGAAATCAAGAATAAAATCTCCTATGATTAAACTTGACCCGGAAGATAACAAGAAAGAGGAAATTATTGAAGTTGATTGGGATGAAGCAATATCCAAAGCATTATATAAATTAATTAATAAAGATAAAGAAATTCTTTTCGTTGCATCGCCATATTCCACACTCGAAGATAATTATGCTTTAAAGAAGTTTGCAAATAAGGTTTTCAAAAGTGATAACATTATTTATATCCCTTGTATCGATGAAAGTTTTGAAGATAATATTCTGAAAAAAGCCGACAAAACTCCCAATACCAACGGCTTAAAACTTCTGGGTATCAGACCTTACAATGAGAATGATAAAAACGACCTTAAAGACGGCAAGTATCATTTCCTCTATATAATAAACGAGGATTTTTCGAAGTTTCCTGATTTCAAAGAACTTACAAAAAAAATAGATTTTGTTATTCAGCACCAGCACACAAAAAATGGTTTCTATCCGTATTCAAATGTGATATTTTCAGAATCCTCTTATGCTGAAATAAACGGAACGTTTGTTAATTTCAATAACAGGATACAGAGAATAAAACCCTCGGTGGCAACACTTGAAAAGGAGCGGCTTATCGGCGAATTTGAATTATCCCGGCTTGATAAATTCGGTGCTCACAATGACAGATGGACTCACGGGACAAAATTTAATGCAAGACCAACCTGGAAAATATTCAAACTTCTTGCAAAAGTGATGGGTCACGATTTCCTTTTTGAAAATTCAGAAGAGGTATTCACTGAATTATGCATAAAAGTTCTTGAGAAAAAAGGAATTGATTACGACACATTAGGTTCAAAAGGTTTACAGATTTAATTTTTTTATGAAGGAAGTTTTCGCAGGAGAAATTTACGTATATGATTACGAAGGAAGCGGAAAAACCCTTCTTTTTGTTCATGCTTTCCCGTTCAATCACCGGATGTGGGATTATCAAATCAACTATTTCAGTAATCATTATCGTGTAATTACTTTTGATATCAGAGGTTTTGGGAAAAGCACAGACTCTTTCTATCATATTTATACAATGGAAGATTTTTCTGATGACGTTCTGAACATTATTGAATACCTTCGCTTAAAGGAAGTTAATATATGCGGACTATCAATGGGGGGTTATATCGTCCAGCGTGCCGTTATTAAAAGCACCGGTAAATTTTCCTCTATGATACTTGCAGACTCCAAAGCAGAAAGAGATGATGACGAAGATGTAATTAAAAGAGCAAGATTCATAAGTAATCTGAAAAATTTCGGAAAAGAAAGCGCAGCGGACAACTTTATGAGACGGTTAATGTATAAAGATAACTACGAAAATAAGATTTTATATAAATTCATCAAAGATATAATCGATCAGCAAAGCGTGGAAGCAATGTGCGGTGCATCGCTTGCAATGGCAATGAGAACAAACACTATTGATTACTTCAAAGATATAAACATACCTGTTTTGATTATGGTGGGAGATAATGATAAGTTTACGCCATTTGAATATTCAGAAAGAATGAAATCCAAACTAAAAAATTCCCAATTAAAAATAATATCAAACTCCGGACATTTAAGCCCTCTGGAAAATCCGAGGGAATTTAATTCCTATCTTTCAGAATTTCTGGAAACCACTATTTGAATTTTTTTCGGTTCAAATCCTTTCTATTCTGATTCCAATCCCTTTAAAGGAAGCGTACCAATATCTTAGTTAACTCTGTTTCAGCAAGTTTTCAATCACCGAAGTTATCTCTCCATCTTCAGGCTTTGTTTTGCTTTTATACCTTGCTGTTACATTACCGTTTTTATCTATCACAAATTTTTCAAAATTCCAGCTGATATCTCCTGCCGGCTCTGCTTGTATGAGTTTAGTATATAAGGGACTTTTACTATCACCGAGTACTTTTATTTTATCGAACAAAGTAAAAGAAACATTGTACTTTGTTGAGCAGAAATTTTTTATTTCTTCATTTGAGCCGGGTTCCTGTCCGCCGAAATCATTGCAGGGGAATGCTAAAATTTCAAATCCTTTGTCTTTATATTTTTCGTAAAGATTTTCGAGTCCTTCATACTGCGGCGTAAATCCGCATTTTGAAGCCACATTTACGATTAATAAAACTTTTCCCTTGTAATCAGATAACGGTTTATCAGTTCCATCCATTGTCTTTACTATCATATCTGATATATTCGGACTGTCATTTTTTTTATTCACCTGTGTGTTATTTTGATTATTTGGAGCTTGTTGAACTTTAGTATCGTTTTTAGCACAGCTTATTATCGAAATAACGGTAAAAAACAGTACTAACATTAAAGAGTTTTTAAACATATTGATTATTATTAAATTTATTTTCATTACAAAACGAAACAAAATAAATTGTTTAATAAATCCTGGATACAATATTGTGTAATTGCTTTCGATTTCAACAAATTGAGAAATACGAAGTAGTAATTTAAAATTATGACAAAACCGAAGATCTCAAAAGCAGTATGGATATTATGTTTCGTAAGTCTTTTCACTGACATCGCGAGCGAAATGTTATACCCGGTAA
>JGI24144J35610_10000782_pt1 | contig 9949 bp, 10 predicted proteins | sample BarGraIncu01121A_FD_35610 | JGI IMG/M metagenome (IMG submission 35610)
CCCGCCCCCAAGATAATTTTCGCATGGGGGCAATCCAAGAGCACGGTCCCCGATTAGACCAGGACAATCTGCATTGAGATTGTGCCTCTCGCTACCACACCTCCACCTTTTCCAGCATAGCAGCCTTGAGGGATATGATCAGGGTTCTAATATTCTCATCGGTTTTTTCTTTTATTTTATTCCACACTCTTTGAAGCATCCCTCTCATTCCACTTCTACTGGCAGATTTTTCATTGTCCAGTGACCCACCAGAATCCCATTCGCTATTTTCAGCAGCACCTTCGTGTTCAAAATGGGAAAAATCATATTTATAACGTCCGTCTTTGACAGCCACAGAAATGGAATATTTGACTATACCAGCATTATGACGCACAACTTGCACGACTGTAAGAGTTGGAGTATGTCCAGAACCAATAACTATTCCATTCGCTTTGTCTTGAGTCTGAAGCTCACGATTTGCATTTTTTAAAACCCATGAATAAGCCCGATCGAATAATTCATCTTTTAAAACTCCATCAACCTGGACAACTTCGGTATAAACCACTTTCCCTGCTTCATCTTTAGGTAAAACGAAATCCTTGGCGACCAAATTACTACAAATTAAAATACTTAAAAGTGATAAAAGTATTTTCATCATTACCTCCAACAATGCAAATTTACTATTAAAGAAAAAAAAAGTCAATTTCCTTCCCGATGAAGATCGTGCTGCTTGATCTGGCGCAGGGCCTCTTCCTGGGAACGGCCATGGGCCCGAGCCCCGGGAATTCGATGCGGCTGGCCACGAACTCGCCGTTTTCCTCCGACCATTCGATACGGTAGGTATAGCATTCCACTTTATTTCCCATGTTTCGCCTCCAATTTTTCCAGCGCTTGCTTCACGTCACATATTTCTCCTTAAAGCTTTATTATAGGCCAAATCCGCCTTAGCGTACTACGATTTCCGTTTCGTGAGCTGGGGCCTTAATAAACCAAACAATTCCATTGAGTATTGTTATTTTTCATTAAACTCCCCAGAGAGATTTCTAGCCATTGCCAAAAGCAGTCTCACTAATGCTCACTACTAAATCGGAAAGAAGTAATGGAAATCCTATAAAAGCTCCTAATTGTTTTGCGTGATAAGTAGAGCACATCAATTTCCCAAATTCCCAAAAAAGAGTGCCTTTGGGAGATTCTCCCTCAGATGGAAGTATGTTTTTCATTTCTCCATAAAATGCCTTTCTTTCATCATATAATTTAGCAAATTCGTTGGATTCCTTATTTGTAAAATCACTAATTATGGCGTTTTTAATTTCTTCAATAATCTCACGAGCTTCCCTTTCCTTTCCATTTTTGCAAAAAGACAAATAATAGTAGTGTAACTCTAGAATCAACAACTCAATTTTTAATGGCGTTAGTAAATGTTGATTTGTTTTTATATTCTCTTTTGTCATCATTATTTCTAACAAGCCAGGAATGAAAGCGTCTGTTTTACTAATTAGTATTCTAGCAAAAAGCTCTCTCTTTGCTGAAAATGCATTAGATTTCAATTTACTTCCCTTGATATCCTGTCCATGCATTGATTCATACATTTTTTCAGCGGTTTTAAATACATACCCATATGAAGCCATCTGCCAAATCATTTCATAAACAATAGTATCATTTAAATCAATTTCAGATTGCTTACAATAATCTATAAAAATCAGATCAAAATAATATTTTAATTGATCATAGTCAATAATTGTGTATTTCCTAACTGGCTCACCTAATTTGATTTTATCATGTGCATTAAGATACTCAGCAATTCCTTTGATCGTGTTTTCTTTATTATCATTATTTTTTAATATATTTAAAATATTTTCATCAAAAATAGAACAATCATATTTGTTAAATTTTGAAACCATCTCTTCCGCGCATCTAATTAAATAACCCGTATATGCGCAAAATCGAACTAATTGGCCTTCAATATTGGCAAACTTCCATATGCCTGTTCTCTGATCAAGATAACTTGGAGTGACAAATGTTGGGTTGAAATCAGCCCAATGTTCGAATTCTTTACTTACAAATTCAGTAAAATTGCAAGCACAGTGCTCATAACTTTTACTAAATTCTTTCCCAATGTTCTCATTCATAAATTTCTCTTATATATTATTTTGATACAAATGATTTTTAAAATCAATTTTACTCTATTTGAAATATTAATAAAAATCTAATCTGATAAAATATAGCCACAATCCAGACACATTTAGCGTTTTAGGGCTTTTTTATATTTCGCAAAACCATTATGGGTAAATTGATTCAAGATATTTTAAGGTTTCATCCATCCATCAAACCTCATAATATAGATTTAAATAGCATTTTTATTTTACATTTTTATTATTTTATCATAAGTCCAAAAAATAGTGCCAATAGAGCAGTTTTATTTAATTGAATATATTTTCATTATTTCATAGAATATATCAAAGAAAATATTAATTGATGAGGGATATTTATGGAAAATATTGATATTAATTTATTGTCTTTGGATTCAATAAAAAAGCCTATTTTAAACATGTTTTATTTGGCTTTTCATAGTACAGACGATAAGGCAAATGAAACCAAAATTGAAAATGATTCAGGATCAGAAATGATTGAACATTTCGAATCTTGGATCAATGATGAAAAACGAATAATTTCAATTTCTGCATTAAAATGTGCTCGCAGATTCATTCAAGCGGAACTGGATACACAAACACCAGGGAATCGAGGAATTGGGAGGTTAACAGATAATTTCCCAAGGTTTGGGGCACGATATAGAAAATTATTTCTTACAATGGATTCTACAGTTCTATCAGAAATGGAATTGCTTTTTACAAGACTAATTTTATGCGGATACTTGTTTGCAGAATATATTTTCAAATTAAAAAGTGATATCGAACTCACAAGAAACCCAAGCATGAGAAATTCAGATCTTTTATTCACTCAATGGGTGCCTCTAATTTATTCCGAAGAAGGAATACCCGCATTTGATAATAAAATGAAGGATAAATTATACGTTGCATTGAAAGGATCTTGGAAGAGTGCTTCTTCTATTATAGTTGTAGAATTTATGAAGAAATTGTTTGAAAAAGATGAGTATATATTTTTAGCTTTAGACAGTTATTTTAATGCCGGTATATTACTTCGAATAGTTGAGTTTAGTCCTCCAAATTCAATTAACATAACTCAACAAGATTATAAAAAAGAAATTCCATCAACTAATATAATCCAAACAAAGGAAAAAGAGTTTAATTTATTTAAAATTGGTCTTTTCTTTTTTATTCCATTTTCATTGATTCTGCTTGGGACTTATGAAAAAGCAGGGGCGAATGCAATTTCGAATTCACTTTTTGGTGGAATATTTTGGTGCTTGATATTATCTTTAATATTCGGTTTTAAAAAAAAATAATCTTTTTAACTAATAACAAATAAAGAATATTAAATAGATAAATATTATTAATAGATAAATCATCTCAAAACGGATTATTTATATACTAACTTATTTTACTTTTAATTGTGTGTAAAGGTTTGAGAGGAAGTCCTTTTCATATTGATTAATAAATGGAGATAATATTTTACTGTTTTGACTAATCCAAAAACCAAAAACTTGGCCAACTGTTTTTTCACCCAAAAACATTGAGTGCTTCTTATCTTCAGGACACATAGAGTCTCTTGAATAGTATTTTTTGAAAATCCAATTACCTAAAACGATCCGATAATCATCCAACCATGATTTATCAGAATCTTCTTTATTAATTCTTGCAGGCTCCACAAAGTTCATACACTCAAGCACATTATTTTTAAAATCTGGATTTTTCAATTCTCCTTGTTTAATTAACTCTTTAATAAAATCAGATGAAATTGAATAGTACTTTTTAACTCTGCTTGTCAATGCAAAAAAAACAACTACACCAGCAATCATATAAATAGATTTGGCATAATTGATTTCAACTGGTTCCGTTTTGGGAAAATCTTTTGTCATTTCTGAATAAAATTCATCAAACGTAACTTCTAGCCCATTTAAAGTCAATGCAGAAGATATACCTTTTGCAGAAATACTATTTTCTATTGAATTCATTTTCTCCTCCATTTAAAGAATATAGTCATTATTTATTGTTCCTCTTTTGAGTGATTTTACAAGTTAACAATTTACCAAAAAATATTTATGAATGGATCATATCCTCTAGCGATCATTAACGAAACAAATCCTAAAATGCCAAACCATAAATGAATTAACGAGAAATTTGTTATATATTTCTCTAATTTATCAAGAGATTCTTGAATTTTTGTTAATGCTTCTTTTGCTCTTTCCGGTATTTTTTTTTCAACCTCAGACTTTTTAAGAATATCTTCTTTGTTAGCAGTTAAATTTAGAAATCTGGGATAACTTATCAGTACGGCCAATTCACAAAAACCTGAAATAGATAGATATAGCCAAGCAATTAATTCACATAATTGACTTACAAGTGAACCATTAAATTTTGCTGTCTGAATAGAATAAGCAAGAGTAGTAAAAATTAAACTTAGTATGAAAAAATGAGTTTTTTCACGATAATTAATTGCACTTTTTCGATTTTCTGAAATTTTCATTTTTTTACTCATCAAAAAATCTTTCGTCAATTTATCTCTCAGGACTTCAATATACTTAAATAAAATAAAAAAGTCAAAAGAGTCTCGAGTGACCGTTATTTTCCATGATGTTAAAATATATTTTTAGTAGACATAATTACATTATTAAACCATTACCGGGCTCCTGAAAGAATTGTCATATAAAAGCAAAGTGTTTGCTATTGGAACACTATTATCTCATAGAATTTCAATGCGTTTAAGAAAGTATTGGTACTACCCATTAAGGGGTCTTTCATTATTACTTTTTCCATCCCGCTTTCACCCCGGTACAGTTCTTTGGATCGCGGAATTGGGCCCAATAGCGGCTGTCGGCTTGTCCGAAGTTGCGCCAGCATTTCCGCTCGGGCGGATCCCCGGCGTTTTGCCACAATAATATGTTTACGTAGTTGTGGTTTGCATCCGATTTGAAACTTTACGATTTTTAAATAATTTTTCTTGAGCTGGGGCTTTATAAGCAAAAGATAACAATATCATTCCGGGCGAGAATGTCCGATCTTTCCCCAACCGCTCGTATATTGGAATTACCAAACGCAAGTGTATTTGCGTTTAGATCACCTTTAGAAAATCATCAAAGTCGCATCTCAACAATGAACCTTTAGTTTTGTTGGATTATTTAATGGGCATTTCACGGAATCTGTAATTCCAGACAATCGTTTCCGCAAGATCGGTTCTTGTGAAAATTTATTTTATAATCTTCAGAGTTTGTAATTCAGCGTTTCTTTATTTTGTTCTCTATTTCCTGCTTTATTAAATCATATTTTTCTTTGAAAAAGTTGAATTTTTCTTCCATCCCTTCATTCACAGACCAGCGCTGGACTTCAGAAATATTAATTTCTTTTTTTTCACATACCATTAATGCAACTTCCAATGATTGTCGATCATTCCAGTGATAATAAGCCGCCAATTCAATTGTGTTCATCTCATTAATTTTTTTCATAATGATTTACCTTTTCTTCTGGGGCGGCTCCTGCGGACAAAGAATTTCTCTTTTTCGTTTTCGTTGATAAAGGAATATATTTTTTCTAAAAGAGCGGTCAGCTCTTTTTTAAATGGACTCCGCGGATTTAGATCATAAAGCCTGGTCTTACCTTTCAGGCGGCTGACTACAATCCCATTTTTTTCAAGATTTTCCAGGTGTTTCTGAACCGAACTCAAACTGGATTGAAACACCCTGCTAAGCTCATTTGGATAGGATTCCGGATTTACAGTGATATACACCAGGATTTTTTCCTTTAATAAAGAACCAAATACCGATTCAATCATTTTAATCAACCTCCATTAGCGGTTACTTGACCTATTTAATAGGTTGATTGAATTATACACTATTTTAAGCCNAACTTAAAGCAAATTAACTTGGTAAAAAAACAAGATAATTTGCTTTCTAAGTTACTTATCCTGCGCAGCAGGGTTAGCCGGAATAAAACAATCTTAGCAGATTTTTAAACAGCCAGCTTGGACGCGATGATCCGCTGAACCTTTTCGGTCAGAGTGTTTTTTTCGCCGGCACTTAAATCCTGAAGCCTGATTGGGGGATGAATATGCAGATGCACTTTTCCCGGGCCGATGCGGCCACGGTTGCCTTCCAGCAACCGGTACGACCCGTCGATGGTCAGCGGCACAATGGCCGCTCCAGAACGGGTGGCCAGTTTGAAACTGCCGTCCTTGAAACGGTTCATCACCCTTGACTTGCTGCGCGTACCTTCGGGAAAAACAACCAGCGACCGGCCAGTTTGCAAATCACGGATCCCCCGGGCAATAGCCTGGGCTGACTGGCGCAGGTCCTTACGGTCTATGAAGATGCAGTGCAGCAGTTTCATCCAGATGCCGACGATGGGCAGACGACTGTTTTCCTTCTTGGAAACAAAACCCTTCAGCCCGGGGACATACCCGAGCAGCAGGGGAATGTCAAAGGCGCCCTGGTGGTTGGAAACAAAGAGTATGCCACCGCCGGCAGGCAGGTTTTCCAGGCCTGAAATTTCCACCCGGCCGCCGGCTATGCTGATCAACAAACGGGCCCAAATCCGGGTGAGTTGATAAAGAATTTTTTTTTGGAAGGCCTTTTGCCCCAGCAGTCCGAATAGAAAATAAACCGCCAGGCAAAGGGTGGAAAGCAATTGCAGCAGCCAGAAACAAGTGAACCATAAAATTGTGCGCGCCATGGTCTCCCTAAAAAATTCATCATAACCGAAGCGGGCCAAAGATGCAATCGCATGAATTCAAAATTTTGCACCCCTTTGTCCATTGGCAAATGGCCGGGAATGTGGTATACTTAAATATAATTTTAGGCAATTTGTTTCCTGAGAACGGGCAACCCAACACTGAATCACCCCTGATCAAGAACCTCGAAAGAGCTGCATTCAGACAAGCATTGCTATTGTCAAAGGACGGTCTTTGCGGATGGAACGAATTGCCGAAGGAGCTTTGAACCATGGAACAGGCAATCATGCAGAAGATTCGCAATATCGGCATCGTGGCCCATATCGACGCCGGCAAAACCACCACCACCGAGCGCATTCTATTCTTTACCGGTCTGATTCACCGCACCGGCGAGGTTCATGACGGCCAGGCGGTCATGGATTTCATGAAGCAGGAACAGGAAAGGGGCATCACCATTTCCTCGGCTGCGATCACCACCCACTGGAAAGATTACCAGGTCAACATTATCGACACTCCCGGCCACATCGATTTCACCGTGGAAGTGGAACGCTCGCTGCGCGTTCTGGACGGTATCGTCATGGTTTTTTGTGCCGTCGGCGGCGTCGAACCGCAAAGCGAAACCGTTTGGCATCAGGCCGACCGCTACAAGGTGCCGCGCATCGCTTTTGTCAATAAAATGGACCGTCAGGGCGGCGACCTTTTTCAAACCGTCACCATGATGAATGACATGCTGGGCGCCAACGCCCTGGTGTATCAGTTGCCCATCGGCAGCGAGGAAAATTTCCAGGGCGTCATTGACCTGGTGAAAATGAAGGCCTTCACTTTCCAGGAAATGGAGATGGAAATCAGCGCCATCCCGGAAGCGATGCTGGCCAAGGCCAAAGAGTTTCGCGCTAAAATGATCGAAAGACTGGCCGATTTTGATCTGGAGTTGATGGAAAAATTTTTAAACGACGGGGAAATCAGCGAAGAGGACATCAAGCGGGCCACGCGCCAGGCCGTCCTGACCCTGTGCATCACCCCGGTATTTTGCGGCAGCGCCTTTAAGAACAAAGGCATCCGTTTGCTGCTCGACGCTGTGGTTGATTATCTGCCCTCGCCCATCGACCGCGGCATTACCGTCGGCAGCGACCCCAATGATCCGGAAAAAGTGATTTCCCGCAAGCCCTCAGCCAAAGAACCTTTCACGGCCCTGGCCTTCAAAATCATCAACGACGCCTACGTCGGCCAGCAGACATTTGTCCGTGTCTATTCCGGCGAACTGCTCGCCGGCAGCTATATTTATAACCCGGTCAAAGACAAGCGTGAACGGATCAGCCGCATCCTGCGCATCCACGCCGACAGCCGTGAGGATATCGAAAACATAAGCGCCGGCGACATTGCCGCGCTGATCGGCACAAAATTCACCACCACCGGCGACACATTGTGCACTGAAAACGAACCGGTTCTGCTGGAAAACATCCATTACCCGGAAACCGTCATCGACTTGAAAATCGAGCCGCCGTCTGCCAAGGAACGGGACAAGCTGTCGGCGGCATTGCACAAACTGTCGCTGGAAGATCCTTCCTTCAAAGTCCATTTTGACGATGAAACCGAAGAAACCGTGATCTCGGGCATGGGTGAACTGCACCTGGAAATCATCGTCGACCGGCTGAAAACCGAACACCATGTCGAGGTCCAGGTCGGCAAGCCCGCCGTGGCCTTCCGCGAAGCCATCACCCAGGAAGCCCCGGCCAATTACAAATTCAAAAAACAGACCGGAGGCAAAGGCCAGTTCGCCCATATCGTCATGCGCCTGGAACCCAATCCCGGCCTGGGATTGGAATTTATAAATAACATCAAGGGCGGCAACATTCCCAAGGAATTTATCCCGGCCATTCAAAAAGGTTTCAAGGCCTCAATGGAAAAAGGCCCTTACGCCGGCTATCCCATGATGGACGTCAAGTTTGTCCTGCTCGACGGCAGTTTCCACGCCGTGGACTCCAGCGAACAAGCCTTCAAGACCTGCGCCCAGTTAGCCATCAAGGAAGCCATCGCCAAGGCTTCCCCGCATGTTTTGGAACCGATCATGAAAATTGAAATCAATACTCCCGATGAATACATGGGGGAAATCATAGGCGACATCAACCGCCGCCGCGGCAAGATCGACAGCATGCGCCGTTTCCGCAAGGGCTCGCAGAAAATCAACGGCAGCATCCCGCTGATGGAAATGTTCGGCTACGCGTCCGTCTTGCGTACCGTTTCCAGCGGCCGGGCCAGCCACTCCATAGAATTTTTACACTATTCGCCCCTGCCCAAATCAATCGAAGAAAAACTGCTGGCCGAACTCCGCGAAAAAAAAGCCGAGAAGAAATAGCCGCTTATCCTCAGCCGCTCTGCTTTAAATTCAGCTTCGTCATTGCTACCTTTCCAGAGCGAAGGCAATCAAACGCCCCGAAAAAGGGCGGCGATGGGGAGAATCTGAATTCCATTTATTTCCAGATACTCTGCTCCGAGATAAAACAGGAAACCCTTTGTTCTCTGTGGTGCATGGCTGACAAACTCCAGCAAGTGACTTATATCCCTTTTGTCGAACGTTTCGCTGGATTTGATTTCGATGGCATGGACAATACCCCCGGCTTCAAAAATACAATCGATCTCCCTGCCGCCGGAGTTTCGGTAATAATAGAGCTGATCAGTTTTAATGTATCCAAGTTTGCGCCGTTTTTCCAATTCGGCGATGACAAAATTTTCCACCTGCTGGCCAATGCTCACCTGCTGATTCATGGCGCTGATAATACCGGTATCGCTGAAATAGATTTTGGCTGCCTTGATGAAGCGCTTGGCCGGACCGTGTTGGTAGCCATACAAAGGGAAGGTTAGCTGCGACTGGGTCAATATGTGCAAATATTTTTTGGCGCTGGGATAGCTCAAACCCGATTCCCGGGCAAAACTGGAGACTTCGACCAGAGAACCGAGCGAGCGAACTATATGGTGAAATATGGCCAGCAAACCGACCCCATGTTCAATGTTGCCCAGCTGTAGCAGATCACGGATGAAATAGGTGTTTTTATAGTTTTCGAGGAGTTCGAGTTTGCCTGCTTCTTTTTCGCAAGCCGCTATTTCGGGGAATTGGCCGAATTTCATGGCCGAGGCAATTTTTCTGCGGGCAACCTGCAGCTGCGGCGGG
>JGI24144J35610_10000784_pt1 | contig 9937 bp, 10 predicted proteins | sample BarGraIncu01121A_FD_35610 | JGI IMG/M metagenome (IMG submission 35610)
AGTATCGGCGCTGTTCGTGTGTGAAGGGCTGCTGGCGAACGGACGCGCGGGCACCTCACACGTCGTCCTAGACCCGTACCAAGCGACGAGATTTGCGGATTGCGGACTGCAGTTNCTCGAAGAGGCGGGGCTCGGCCAGCTGGTGGAGTACCACGCGGACGAGTCGCAGATCGCGCTTCCACGGTTCCTAAGTGAAGGTCGGAGCTTCGATCTCGCCTTCGTCGACGGCAACCACCGCTTCGACGACGTCTTCCTCGACCTGATCTACCTCGGGCGCCTCGTTCGCGCGAGAGGAATCGTGTTCGTCGACGACTACCAGCTCGCGGCAGTCACGCGTGCGGTCTCGTTCTGCTTGACGAATCTCGGGTGGAGAATCGAGGAGGTGTCAGCTGCGGACGATTTCCATCAGTGGGCCGTGCTCCGCACCTCCGACGCGCCCGATACGCGGCCGTTCGACTACTACGTCGAGTTCTGAGTTAGGTGGCCGGCCTCAGGGGACATTCCTGAGCACTGGCCCAGGCAAGGAAACGACGCTCGGCGCGTGAAAGAGATCTTCAGAGTGGCGCACGAACCAACTACCTGGCGCCTCGACGAGCTTGCGCACGCTGGGCGCGAGCACCTCGACTCGGAGTATGTCGCCGCGTACGACCATAAGTCGCCGACTGACTGGAGCGAGGACGTCGCGGCGCTGCGGGCACTCGGAGTTGGGGCAACGAGCACCGTCCTTGACCTCGGGGCTGGTACCGGCGCGTTTGCGCGCGCAGTCGCGCCGCACGTTATCGCTGTCGACGTGTCGGAAGCCATGGTCGCCGCGATGCGCGAGCAGGGCGTCGAGGCGGTGCGCGCCGGATTCCTCAGCTACGAGCACGAAGGCGACCCGCCCGACGCGGTGTTCACGCGGAACGCGCTCCACCACCTTCCCGACTTCTGGAAGGCTGCCGCGCTCGAACGAATCGCACGGCTGCTCCGGCCCGGAGGCGTACTGCTCCTGCGAGACATCGTTTGCTCGTTCGAGCCGGGCGAAGCGGACGCGGCGATCGCTTCCTGGCTCGCCTCAGCCCCCAACGATCCCTCGAAAGGTTGGACTGCCGCACAACTCGCGGAGCACGTCCGCAAAGAACACTCGACATTCACGTGGCTACTCGAACCAATGTTCGAGCGCGTGGGCTTCGAGATCCGCGAACGGTGGCTGAGCTCGAATCACATGTACGCCGCGTACACCTGCGTCCGACGGTAACCACTCGTCGCGCGATGTCGATAGTGAGGCCGAGCTGGCTGGGGAGGCGCATCCCTTAGGGGGACATTCCCGCACGCTGGCGCACGCGACCGCTCTGTTCCTAACTAGCGCGGCTCCACACCCGAGTTGTGATCAGAATGCGTGCCGTGAACCTGACCGTCGAACGATCCCAACCAAACGAGCTCGAGAAGCTCCACGCGATCCTGACCGCGGCAGGCCTAGATATAGAGAAGCGGTGGGGGCTGTCCCACTGGGTCCCCGCATACCCACTGTCTCTTCTGCGTGCTGCCGCCGATGCCGGTCGTGTCTATTCGGTGCGGCGAGCCGACTCGCGGATTGTCGGGACATTCACGCTCGGGAGGGATGCACCGGATTACGTGCCTACAGACGTGTGGTCAGCAGATCCGGCTGTGTACGTCACGCGCCTCGCTGTGTACCCGGACTACCAAGGGGTTGGCATCGGGCGAAGCTGTATGCAATGGATTGAGGACAACGCGAAGCGAGACGGGCTTCGATCGGTTCGCCTTGATGCCAGCGCCGCGCATGAAGCACTACTTCGTTTCTACCGCGGTCAAGGTTATGAGGAGCGCGCTCGGTTCTGGGCTTACGGAACGCACTTGGTTTGCTTCGAAAAGATGCTCACCCGTGCAGGCTGACGCCGATGTCCAGGCTACATTCCGGGACACTCGTCTAGATCAGGCTCTTAACCCGCGGGACGAACGGACAAGCTCGCCGGGGAGCAGAGAAAACATCACCGAGTCCCGACGTCGCCCGTCCGGATGAGGCAGGTGCGAACGAAGGGTGCCTTCGCGCTGGAAGCCCACTCCTTCGGCGACTCGCTGTGAGGCGAGGTTCTCGGGATCGGTGAACAATTCAAGCCGTTCCAGGGTCAAGTCCTCGAACGCGTATCTGCAGAGAAGGCGCAGAGCGTGGGCCGTGATACCACGGCCGCGGGCGCGCGGGGCGCACCAGTAACCGATGTGACCGGTTCGTGCTTCCTCGTTCACGCGCATTCCAATCGACCCAACTAGGCGGCCGTCCTCTTCGACAGCGAACCGATATCGCCCGAGGTCCAATGCGCCGGTGACGAACGCTCGCGCGTCCTGTTCGGTGTACGGCCGCGGAATAACCGGGATCCAATGCTGGATCTCGGGGTCCTGGCACGCCTCTTGAACCGCGGGCGCGTCGTCTTCCCGCCAAGGCCGTAGAACTAGCCACTCGTCGCGTAGTTCCATCCCTACACGCTAGCCGGATTGACCGGACAACTCCGCGCAACGCGCTCAGGCTACATTCCTCTTCTCATGAGCGGCTCTAAATGTTCCGTACTTGATAGAGGCCGCGTGATCTGAAGAGCACCGAATCAGTTGTTTTCTACGACGTTGGTTGCTTTTCTCCAAGTGACGATCCGTCGCAGGCTCGACCGTAGCCATGTCATCCGAAGCCATTTAGTGCCGCGGCGTCTACGAAACGGCCAAGAGCGTGAACGCTCATCGAACTCGGCAGGGATAGAGCGGCCGCTGGGCGCTCACGAGCGGCTGCTCCTTCGAGTGCTCGTCGCTCCGCTAACGCCGATGCGCGACACGTAGTCTCCGGCCTGTTGCCTCATTCGCTCCGCCTCGTACGGCTTCCCGGCCCAGCGCAGCATGTCCGCTCGGTCACGAGCAATGAGGGCCGCTTCGCGCCAGAGCTTGCCCCGTTCCGCGAGCGTGAGCACTCGTTGATATGCCTCGTCGGCCGCGTCGTAGTCAGCATGCGCACTGAGAGCTAGAGCTTTCGCGTAGAGGGCGGAGGCCTGCTCGAAGGTGTGCTCGGGTAGCAGCTCAAGAGCTTCATCGGCCGCGAGGTTGGCTTCCTCCACGCGGCCCTGTCGAGCGGCGAGCAAGGCTTCGTGTCCGCGCAGGATTCCCCAGTCATTCGCCTCGGCATGGGCTGGGAACAGAGCCCGAGCAGCTCGAAGGTGCTTTGCGACACCGGTAGTATTACCGCCCCACAAGAGGATCCCGGCACAGAGCACATGAGCACGCGCAAGGCGCAACGTGTCCTCGGTTCCCTTGAGCAGCGAGATCGCTGTACGCAGATGCCGAAGCGCGAGCAGTCGATCGTCCCGTGTCGCCGCGACTCGGGCAAGCGACCAATGAATCCTTGCTCGTGCGTACGGGTTTGCGTTCTCGAGGTCGCCTGCGTATTCCTCAAGCACGCGCTCGGCACGTTCGAAGTCGCCGATATCAGAGAGCGTCTGGCTCAGCTCTGTGGCGAGGATTGTTCGCGGAGTACTGTCCTCGGCTTCGCTGATCGCGCGCTCGCATAGCGCCACCGCATCCTCTGTCCTGCCTAAGGAGCAATAGGCTCTCGCTAGAGTCGCATAGACATCGGGGAAGACGTCCGGTCTCATGAGTGGATGAGTGATCGCTTCTTCGAGTTGCTCGACCGCCTCACTTACTCGTCCCCAGCCTGCTGTAGTAGTACCGAGCGCGGCTCGTGCCTTGGCAACGACATCGTGCGCGCCCTCTCGTTGGGCAAGCGTGATGAGAGTCCGAAGATCGCGCTCGGTTGCCTCATCGCTGGTGTCGAGACGTATCCGTAGCTCCATATCGGCGAGCGCAAGCTCGAGCTCCTCTCGCGTCGTGATATCGACCCCGGTCTCGAGGTACTCGGGCGAAACTTCGAGCTTGCGCGCGATGCGGCGGATTGCTTTGATCGATGGCTCGCGCTTCCCGGCCTCGATGCGGGAGACGTGCGCGCCGGTCACGCCGGGACCCGTGAGTGCGCTTTGGGTCAAACCCTTTTGCTCGCGGAGCCGGCGAATCCGCCCGCCGATGGTCTCAGTGTTACAACGTTCGATGTGATGATTCTCTGGCACTGACTAACGGATTCTGGGCATTGTCAAGCGGCAAGTCAACTAGTACCCCGCTTGCCTCTTGGTACGACGCATGGAAAGGTCCCCTCGTAACGGTAATCGAATCAACGAGGGGAGGGAATCATGCGCGCAAGGATCATCTTGCTACTCGGCGCCCTCGCGACCATCGCGAGTTCCGCCGCCTTCTACATCAAGTGGTAGACAAGAGTTGCGCCAACGTCGATCGCATCCAGGAGGCGGGGCGAACGCTCGCCCCGCCTCCTCCCAAGGTTTCTCGGCCGGGTCGCGGATCTCCTCAAGCGACCGGACAGCAGAACGTGCTCCTGAGCAGCAACAACGTTGTGTTTACAACAACGGATGGCCATGGCGGATACGAACGCTGAGGTTGCACTCAGGGTTTGGACGTCGCACTTTGGTTGTTGCGAATTACCCCGTAAAACCGTGGTTTGGAGCGTACCGGGATCGAACCGGTGACCTCCGGCTTGCAAAGCCGGCGCTCTCCCAGCTGAGCTAACGCCCCTCGCCCGCAGTGTAGCCCGCCCGCGCTTGGCCCTTCTTTATCCGTCGTAGGTCGTCATACCGGCGAAGCCGGCGGGCTTACGACGGGAATCTCTCAGCCGAGCTAGCGCTCCGTCGCCCGCAGTGCAGCCCGGGTGAGAACCGGGCTTGTCCGCCAGGCGGGGGCCTAGGATCATCGCTCGCATCGCCCTATACTCATCCTGTGTCGAGAAACGCCGCTCTCGCATCAGTCGCACTGCTCCTTTTGGCCCTCCTCGTCTTGCCGAGCTCGGGCCTGGGTAGCTCGCAGGTGCCTCTGCCCACGCTGTACCGCCNNCACACTTTCAAGCTGAACCTGGACCGCGACGCAGCGCGGGAGCGCGTGCANGTCTACGACTTGCGCCAGGGNGCGATGATGACCCCGACGACCTACTTCAGGGTCGGCGATCGCCGTAAGGGCGCCTGGGTCTACGTCNAACTTACCCAGGTTTTCCAGAGCCCCGGGAGCAGCGAAAGCGGGCTCGTTCAGGCCTGGGTGCGCGACCTGAACGGCGACAAGCGTGTGGAGATCGCCGTGCGCGACTTTGCCACGGCCTCCGTCGGCGAGACGCTGACGCTCTATCGGCAGAAGAAGGTTCACTCACTCCGCTTCTCGAAGCTGCAGACGATCGTCGGCGACAAGATCGTCATCGCCAGGCGCAAGGCGCCGGCCACGTGGAACGTCCTGATCAAGGCGAACCACGCGCCGGACGGCCGCGACCACCACGAGCTCTGGCGCTGGGCGCCGGCTCAGAAGAAGTGGCTCTGCACGACCGACTGCGTTCCCCGTTAACCGCCAGAAGTCCGCCTCACGGTGGGAGGCATGACGACTTTTGGCGGTGGAAAACAAGAGCGACCGGGGGATGGCGTTTGTGAGCCGCGCCCGCGCAGGTCGGTCGCGGCGGCCGACTTCAGGCTGCGGAGCGCTCGATTCGCTCCTCGGTGCGGGCGCGCTTGAGGATCTTCTCGCGATCGCCGAAGCGGATGGCCGCGCGCACGGCACGCTGCTCGTTCCAGAGCCGGTTGATCTCGCGCTCGAGCTGGTGGAGCTCGGCGGCAACGGCCGGGTCGTGGCCTTCGGAGAGCTTGTGCCACAGCTCAGCCCGCCGGTCGCTGGCCTGATCGATCTGCTCGCGTATCTCTTCGATAGTGCTCATATACCGGTGCAAACGAGGTTGGCTGCACGGTATTCCCGAATTCGGAAAACTCAGTCAGATATTGAGACGGGCGCTTTCGAGCTTGGTTCGCGCTTGGCTTATGCAGGCTCGCCCCGGCCGCCGCGATCGGCATGGCGGGCGCGGCTCATAAACGCCATCCCCCGGCCCGTACACCCCGAACACTGAACCCGACCACGGTCAGCCGAGGACGCTTGTAGGAGCAGACGAGGCACCCGCGCCAAAGGCGCGGTGACTCGTACGCCGTGGTCATACCGCTGAAAGTCCTAGCCCGCTCTGCGGGCGGACTTTCAGCGGAGAACTAGCGCCATCAGCGCCTTCTGGGCGTGCAGGCGATTCTCCGCCTGATCCCAGATCGCCGAGCGCGGCCGTGGGCGATCTCTTCCGAGATCTCCTCGCCGTAGTGCGCCGGCAGGCAGTGCATGACGAAGGCCTCGGGCCCCGCCAGCTCGAGCAAGCGCTCGTTGATCTCGTAACCCCGGAACGCGGCCAGGCGCTCGTCTCGCTCGTCCTCCTCGCCCATGCTCACCCAGACGTCGGTATAGAGAACGTCGGCTGCGGCGGCCGCCTGCTCCGGGTCGTTCACGATCTCGATCGTCGCGCCGCTTTCCCCGGCAGCCTCGTCGGCGTCGGCCAAAGCCTGCTTGGAGGGCTCGTAACCGGGCGGGCAGGCGGCGACGAAGCTCATGCCCAGCTTGGCGGCGGCGACCATCAGCGAGGCGCAGACGTTGTTACCGTCGCCGAGATAGGCGAGGCGCACTCCGTCGAGCCGGCCGTAGCGCTCGCGGATCGTCATCACGTCGGCCAGCGCCTGGCACGGATGCGAGCTGTCGGTGAGCGCGTTCAAGACCGGGACGCTGGAGAAGCTCGCCAGTTCGTCGACGTCGGAGTGGGGGCCGGTGCGAATGACGATGGCATCGACGTAGCGTGAGAGCACGCAGGCGGTGTCCTTGAGCGTCTCGCCCCGGGCCAGGTGCGTGTGCGCGGCGGTGATGCTGACCCCCGTGCCGCCGAGCTGGCAGATACCGACCTCGAAGGAGACGCGCGTGCGCGTCGAGGCCTTGTTGAAGATCAGCGCGATCGAGCGGCCGGGAAGGAGCTTGTGCGGCCGGCCTCTGGCCAGCAGCATCTTCAGCTCGTCGCCGAGATCGAGCACGGCCTTCAGCTCGCTGGGCTTCCAGTCCGCGACGCGAAGGAAGTGCCTTCCCTTGAGGGCGTTGGTACGCAGATGGGTCATGAGAAGGCGGTGAGTTTAGCTATCTGGAGCCTTGACAATAACCGACTTAGGTTTTATTCTATCGACGCCATCAAGGAACGGAAGGAAGGGGTTGAGATGGCCACATTAGTTCGATTCGATCCATTCAGGGAGCTCGCCGGCCTCCAGAACGAGATGCGCAGGATGATCTACGCCGAAGGCGCCGGCGAGCAAAGCTCGCGCGCCTGGATTCCGGCTCTGGACGTCTGGGAGAGCGAGAACGACGTTTTCTACGCGCTTGATCTACCGGGTATTCCNGAGGAGAAGATCTCGGTCGAGCTCGAGGACGGCGCNCTCAGCGTCAGCGCCGAGAGAGAGCGCGAAGAGACGTCGTCGCAGGACGGCTTCCATCGATACGAGCGCCATTTCGGNAGCTTCGAGCGNACGATCTCGCTGCCCGNAGGCGTGACCGAAGCGGACGTCACGGCGAGCTACTCGAACGGAGTGCTNGAGCTGCGCGTCCGCAAGCCCGAGCAGCCCAGGCCGCATCGCATTCCGGTCGCGAAGAATGAGACCGGCGCGATCGATGGCAAGGCGCAGAAGAAGGACTAGCGACCGGCTCAGAACGGCACTTGAATGAGAGGCGGCTTCGGCCGCCTCTCGCCTTTATGCCGGCTCGAGCGTCTCGCGTAGCTCGGCGGCAAGCGTGACGAGATCCAAGCGCGAGCCGTCGAGCTCGTGCAGAAGCTCGTCGGCGTTCAGGCGCTGTCCCTGCGACCAGAGCTCGCGCAGGAGCCTCCCCGCTTCCGGGCTCTCGAACCAGCCGGGGCCGAAGCGCTTGCAGAGGTGAGCGCTGACGCGCGCCTCGAACGCCCAGGCGCGGAGGTACGAGGTGCAGTAGAAGCCCTCGTCGAGATCGCGCAGGTAGTCGGCCGCGCTCGGCTCGATCAGGGTTGCCTTCCGCTGCAGCTCCACGTAGCGCGACGGCATCTTGGTCAGATCNGTTGCGGCGTGCAGCTCCAGCTCGTACTGGAGCTTGGCGCAGTAGCGGCGCACGAAATAGAGCTTCTGTACGGCTCCCTCCCAGACGAGCTCGCGCGCCTCCTCCTCGCCGAGCAGTCTGGTCAGCCAGGCCGGAGCCGAGATCAACNCCTCGAACAGGAAGGCCCAGCCCTCTGTGACCGCGTCGTCGCCGCGGCGGCGGTACTCGAAGGGGAGATCNGCCGNGGTGTGGGCGTAGTGCTCGGTGTGGCCCGCCTCGTGAAAGAGCGCCCGCCAGTCGTCCGGGCCGCCGATCGGACTGATCACGAGCACGATCCGGCCCGGTATCTCGATCGGCGCGCAGAAGGCGCGGGGCGTCTTGCTCGGCCGCGAGGCGACATCGATCTCGACGTTCTGCTGACCGCGTAGATCGATGCCCAGGCCGGCCAGTGTCGCCTTGAGCGCGGCGAGCATGCGCCCGGCCGGGAAGGCAGCGTCCCAGTGCTCGGCGCGGAAGAGCCGGGGCGTGTCGTAACGGGCCACCTGGTCGAGACGAAGCCCGAGCCGCAGGTCGAGCAGCCGCTCCAGCGCGCGCTCGTAGAGGCCCTCGGTTTCGGCCAGAAACGAGCTGGATTGAGCGGCCAGGTCGTCGAGAGGGAAGCCGAAGCGCCGGTAGAGATCGACCGCCGACTCGCTGCCCAGCTCGAGCACCGCCGTGCGCAGGCGCCCGCGCAGGTCGAGCATGATCGGGTTGAGCTCCCGCTCGACCAGGGACGAGCGAGCTTGCTCGAGCCGGCCTCGGCGCTTGCGATCGCGCGAGTTCGCAATCTCCGGGCCGAGCATGCGAAAGGCGATCCGCGCGCCGTCAGAATTCGCTTCCAATCCGGCTTCGAGCGTCGCCAGGNGCTCCTCATCGGCGCGAGTTATGGCTCCCAAGTAGCCCTCGCAGGCGAAGCGCCAGAGCTCGCGCATCGGCCCCGCGCCGTCTACGCGCNCGCCGATCCGGCGAGCTTGCTCCAGCGAGGTCAGGTCGTCGTAGCGCCCGTGAATCGCCGCGAGCTCGAGCTCGGGCTTGAGCCCGGCGAAGTGACGGTAGGCCTCCTCCTCGAGCTCGGCCAAGAAGTGCTCGGCCCGCTCACGGTAGCCGTCGAGCGATCGATCCGGTCCCGGGCCCCCCGACATGCGCTTAGGATAGTGACCGTGCGCGAGATAGTCGTGAAAACCGAGAGAAAGAGCCAGCTCGTCGACATCACCGTGGCGGTGCGCGAGGCGCTCGGCAACAAGGTCGAAGGCTCGGCCGTGCTCGTCTTCGTGCCGCACACCACGGCGGGTGTAACGATCAACGAGCATGCCGACCCCAACGTTGCCCGCGACCTGGAGATGTCGATGGAGCGCATCGTCGAGGACGGTTGGCCCTTCAAGCACTGGGAGGCCGGCGACGAGAACGCCTCCTCGCACATCCGCGCAACTCTGGTCGGCCCGCAGGTGCTGGTGCCGCTCGACGGTGGCAAGCTGGCGCTCGGCACCTGGCAGGGCATCTTCCTCTGCGAGTTCGACGGACCGCGCTCGCGCAAGGTGCTTGTGAGCGTGCTGCGCTAGAAGTGGGGTGACTGAGCAGATGGCCCAAGAGGAAGCCACCGACGCCCGCGACCGCGAATACTGCGAGCGGCTCGTCCGCCTTCAGCACTCCAGGTGGAAGACGCTTCTTCGCGTCCAGGCTCCTTACCGCTGGAACCTGCGGCGGCTCGAGCCGGGCTTCACGCTCGAGGTGGGCTGCGGCATCGGTCGCAACCTCGCACACTTGGGCGGAAACGCGGTCGGGGTCGACACAAACGCCTACGTGGTGGCCGTGGCGCGCGAGGCCGGTTTCCGCGCTTTCACTCCGCAGGAGTTCGCGGCCTCCGAATGGAATCGAGCCGGCGTCTTCGACTCGTTTCTACTGGCGCACGTGGCCG
>JGI24144J35610_10000790_pt1 | contig 9889 bp, 17 predicted proteins | sample BarGraIncu01121A_FD_35610 | JGI IMG/M metagenome (IMG submission 35610)
TCCGCGCGGAACGCGCATCTTCGGCCCGGTTGCCCGCGAGCTGCGCGAGAGGAATTTCATGAAGATCGTCTCCCTGGCACCCGAGGTGTTGTGATGGCCGTGAAGCTCAAAATCAAGAANGGCGACCTGGTCGAGATCTTGAGCGGCAAGGACAAGGGCAAGCAAGGCCGCGTCATCGAAGCGCGCCCGCGCGAGCGTCGCGTCGTCATCGAGAACCTGAACCAGATAAAGCGCCACACACGGCCGCGAGCGATGAAGAACGCCAGCCGTATGGGCAGCCCACAAGTCGTGCCCGGCGGGATCATCGAGAAGCCGGCTCCGATCGACGTCTCGAACGTGATGGTCGTCTGTCCCGTCTGCAACAAGACGACCCGGGTCGGCGTGAAGGTCGTAGAGCGTCACGGCGAGAAGCACAAGGTGCGCGTCTGCCGGAACGAAGAATGCGGTCAGGAGATCGACAAGTGAGCCCAAAAAAGACCAACGTTCCTGTCGTGCCTCGGCTCAAGGAGCGCTACGAGAGCGAACTGCGCCCGCGGCTCAAGGAAGANCTGGGCTTTAGCTCGATCATGCAGGTGCCCAAGCTGGCGAAGATCACGCTCAACATGGGCGTAGGCGAAGCCAAGACGGATATGAAAGTGCTCGACTCGGCGATCGAAGAGCTGACTATCATCGCCGGCCAGCGCCCTCAGATGCGGCGCGCGCGCAAGTCGATCGCGGCCTTCAAGCTGCGCGAAGGCATGCCCGTCGGCGCCAAGGTGACGCTGCGAGGAGCACGCATGTACGAGTTCCTCGACCGGCTCGTCTCGGTTGCGCTGCCGCGCATTCGCGACTTTCGCGGGCTCGACCCGGGCTCGTTCGACGGCCGCGGTAACTACTCGCTCGGCGTTCGCGAGCAGATCATCTTCCCCGAGATCAACTACGACGACGTCACCCAGGTCCGGGGGCTCGACGTCACGATCACCACTACGGCCGAAAGCGACGAGGCGTCGCTGGCGCTCCTGCGGGGGCTCGGCCTGCCATTCGCCACAGAAAGAAGGGAACGTGGCTAAGAAGTCACTAGTAGTCAAGCAGGCGAGGTCTCACCGCTTCAGCACACGTCGCTATTCGCGCTGCCAGCGCTGCGGCCGCCCGCGCGCGGTATTCCGCAAGTTCAAGCTCTGCCGCATCTGTTTGCGCGAGCTAGCTCACGAGGGTGTCATTCCTGGGATGACCAAGAGTTCCTGGTAGGAGGGTGCGACCGTGCAGACCGATCCAATAGCCGACATGCTCACCCGTATCCGCAACGCCAACAAGGCGCTGCAGGAAGAGGTGCGCATGCCGACCTCGCGCATAAAGGAGTCGATTGCGCGCATCCTCGTCGAGGAGGGATACGTTCGCGACCTTCGTGTCGAGAAGGGCGAAAGCTTCGACTCGCTGGTCATCCAGCTCAAGTTCGGGCGCAACCGCGAGCGGGTCATCAGTGGCCTGCGCCGTGTCTCGCGTCCCGGCCGTCGCGTTTATGCCAAGGGCGATCGCCTACCGCGCGTACTCGGGGGCATGGGCACCGCTATTCTTTCCACCTCCAAGGGCCTCATCACGAGCCGGCGTGCTCAAGAGGAAGGCGTCGGAGGCGAGGTCATCTGCTTTGTTTGGTGAGTACTGACGGGAATCCGGCCTCTCGCCGGCGAGTGAAGGACGTTTACTGACGTGAGTCGTATTGGCAGAAAACCGATTGAAGTGCCGAGCGGGGTCACCGTAACCATCGCGCCTGGGCGCGTTGACGTGAGCGGGCCGCTGGGCACCCTTTCACAGGTCGTTCCGCAGCGGATGAAGATCGAGCAAGAGGAAGGCCAGGTTGTCGTGACCAGGCCGACCGACCGCGGCGACGATCGAGCTCTGCACGGCCTCACTCGGACGCTCGTAGCAAACATGGTGGAGGGAGTCGCCAAGGGCTTCTCCAAGCAGCTCGAGATTCAGGGAGTCGGTTACCGCGCGACGCTCAAGGGGAAAGACCTCGAGCTCGCCGTCGGCTACTCGCACACAGTGGTCATCAAGCCGCGCGACGGAATCGACTTCGAAGTCCCCGCCCCGACGCAGGTCATCGTCAAGGGCACCGACAAGCAGAAGGTCGGGCAGACCGCCGCCGAGATTCGTGCCGTGCGCCCGCCCGAGCCGTACAAGGGCAAGGGCATTCGCTACGTCGGCGAGTACGTACGCCGGAAGGTTGGTAAGAGGGCATGAGCACTCTCACTACACGCGAAGCACGCATTCGCCGCCACAGGCGCGTGCGCAGCAAGGTCGCCGGCACGGCCGAGCGGCCGCGCCTGGCTGTCTTCCGCTCCAACCGGGGCATCTCGGCCCAGCTCGTGGACGACGAGAGCGGACGTACGCTTGCCGCGGCGGTCTGGACGGGCCTGCCCAAGAGCTTCAAGGGCAACAAGACCGCTCAGGCAGCGGAGGTTGGCAAGCGCCTGGCGACGAGCGCGAGCAAGGCCGGGGTCGAGGCCTGCGTCTTCGATCGCGCCGGTTACCTCTACCACGGTCGTGTCAAGGCGCTCGCGGAAGCGGCGCGCGAAGGAGGGCTCAAGTTTTGAGAAACGTAGATTCATCCGAGCCGCGTGAGCTGAAAGAGCGCGTGATCGAGATCAACCGCGTCGCCAAGGTCGTAAAGGGTGGCCGGCGTTTCTCCTTCACTGCGCTGGTGGCAATCGGCGACGAGATCGACCGTGTCGGCGTCGGCTACGGAAAGGCGCGCGAGGTTCCGCTGGCGATCACCAAAGCAGTCGAAGACGCCAAGAAGAACATCTTCACCGTGCCCAAGCACAACACCACGATCACGCACGGGACGATCGGGAGGTTTGACGCGGCGCGCGTGATGCTCAGGCCCGCCAGCGAAGGCACCGGCGTCATCGCCGGCGGCGGCGTGCGAGCGGTACTCGAGCTGGCCGGCATCCACGACATTCTCGCCAAGAGCCTTGGTACGACCAATCCGATCAACATGGCCAAGGCGACGGTGAATGCTCTCAAGAGCCTGCGCCGACCGGAAGATGTGGCGCGTATCCGCGGCAAGTCCATTGCCGACGTGCTGCCGCCGCGATCACCAGCCAAGGCAACGGAGGCATCCGCCTGATGGCTCGGCTGCGCATCACCCAGACCAGCAGCGTGATCACTCAGAGCCCCCGGCACCGGGGAACGTTGCGCGCGCTCGGGCTCGGACGCATCGGCCGCTCGGTTGAGCGCGAAGAGAGCCCGGAATTGGCCGGTATGCTCCGCATGATCAACCATCTCGTCAAGGTCGAGGAAGCGAAATGACGGACGAGCTCAACCTCTCGAACCTCTCTCCGGCTCAGTCGCGCAAGTCGCGCAAGCGGGTCGGCCGCGGCCAGGGCTCCGGCAAGGGGCGATACTCGGGTCGCGGGCTCAAGGGTCAGAAGTCGCGCGCCGGCTCGCACAAGATGCGCGCGGGCTTCGAAGGCGGTCAGATGCCTCTGGCCATGCGCCTCCCCAAGCTGCGCGGCTCGACGTCGAAAGACGCCATGCCTGTTGGCCCCTTCCGCACCGAGACTCAGCCGGTCAACGTTCGCGATCTCGAGCGCTTCGACGCCGGAAGCGATGTGACCCCCGAGCTCATGCTCGCAGAGGGGCTCGTTTCGAACACCCGCGTCGACATCAAGGTGCTGGCTGACGGCGAGCTGACGAAGAAGCTGACCGTCACGGCGCACCGCTTCTCGGCCGGCGCCAGGGAGAAGATCGAGAAGGCGGGCGGCGCGGTTGTGTGTTTACGTGAGTCGGTTGCGAAGGCTCCGCCGAAGAAGCGCGCCAAAGCGAAACCCGCGCCGAGCGAAGAGGAAGCTCCGGCCGAGGCTCCGGCCGCCGAGCCAAAGGAGTAGCGAGGACGCATGCTCTCCTGGCTCGCCAACGCCTGGAAGGTTCGTGAGCTTCGTAAGCGCGTCCTCTTCACCGCGGTCATCCTTGCGCTCTACCGGCTTGGCTGCTGGATGCCGGCCCCCGGTGTCGACTCCGCCAAGATCAAGTCGGCCTTCCAGAGCCAGCCCGGCACCGTAATGAGCATCCTCAACCTGTTCTCGGGCGGTGCGCTGTCCAAGTTCTCGCTCTTCGCGCTCGGGATCATGCCCTACATCACGGCCTCGATCATCATGCAGCTCATGACCGCCGCCGTTCCTCAGCTGGAGCGGATCCAGAAAGAGGGCGAGTCCGGGCAGGCGAAGATCACGCAGTACACGCGCTATTTCACGCTACTACTGTCCTTCATCCAAGCGATGGGCTGGACGTTCCTGTTCCATCGCCAGCACGTCCTGCCCGGGAACGCGGGTCGCTTCATGTTGATCATTCTCACGCTCACGGCAGGCTCGATGCTGTTGATGTGGATGGGCGAACTGATCACGAAGCGGGGCGTCGGCAACGGCATCTCGCTGCTCGTGTTCGCCTCGATCATCGCCGGTCTTTACGGAGGCCTCAACGTCTGGATCAACGGCAACTCCACCGAGCGCCTCTTCTTCCCGATCCTGGTGCTCGTTGTCATCGTGGCGGTCGTCTTCGTCCAGGAGGGGCAGCGCAAGATTCCGATCCAGTACGCGAAGCGCGTGGTGGGCCGCCGCATGACTACCGGTGGCTCGACCTATATGCCGTTGCGCGTGATCATGGCTGGCGTCATCCCGGTCATCTTCGCGGCGGCGATCATGTCCTTCCCGCCCACAATCGCGCTCTTCTTCCCAGGCACCTCCCACTTCGTCAACACGCGCTTTCAACCGACGGGCAACCTCTATATCAGCCTCGAGGCGCTGCTGATCATCGGCTTCACGTTCTTCTATACGGCCGTTCAGTTCAACCCGGTCGATCAGGCCGACAACCTGCGTAAGAACGGCGGCTACGTCCCCGGTATCCGGCCCGGNCCGCCAACCGCNCAGTACTTCGACCGNGTGATGACGCGCCTGACCTTGCCGGGCTCGCTNTTCCTGGCGCTCATCGCGATATTCCCGGTGTTTGTGATCAAGTACGCGGGCTTTTCNCACGCGAGCAGTCGAGCTCTCGGCGGAACCTCGATCCTGATCGTCGTCGGCGTCGCTCTCGACACCATGCGCCAGATGGAGTCACAGATGATGGCGCGCTCCTACGAAGGGTTCTTGAAGTGAGTGAGCTCGGCATCGTGATGCTGGGCGCTCCGGGCGCCGGCAAGGGAACGCAGGCGGTTCGCATCGCCGAGACGCACGGGATACCTCACGTCTCGACCGGCGAGATGCTGCGCAGCGCGATTGCCGCCGGCTCGGAACTGGGCCGGAAGGTGAAGGAGATTGTCGAGAGCGGGGCACTCGTCCCGGACGAGCTCATCGTGGAGGTCATCCGGGAGCGGCTGTCCCAGCCCGACGCCCAGAGCGGCTTCGTCCTCGATGGCTTTCCGCGCACGATCGGCCAGGCCGAGGCGCTGGACGCGCTTCTGACCGAGCTCGGTCGTCCACTCGGGATCGTGCTCGAGCTCGAGCTCGCGGAGGAGACCGCCGTGGAGCGCATGCTTGGGCGCGCGGCCGAGCAAGGCCGAGCGGACGACACGCCCGAGGTGATCAAGAACCGATTCGAGGTCTATCGCCGTCAAACCGAACCGCTCTCCAACTACTACCGCAGCACGGGGATCCTCGTCGCCATCGATTCTTCGCCCGGTATGGACGAGGTATTTGCCGAGATCGAGCGCGTGCTCGACGGCGTGGCATGATCTCATTTCGGAATGAAGACCCGCTGAGCGTGGCCGGGCGACGGAGTGCTTCGTTTTGAAAGGAGCTCTTCAGTGATCATTCGCAAGTCGCCGCCTGAAGTCGAGCGGATGGCGAAGTCCGGCGAGCTAGTCGCCCGCACGCTTGCCGTCGTCGGAGCCGCGATTGCGCCCGGTGTCACCACCGCCGAGCTCGACGCCCTGGCCGAGGAGTTCATTCGCTCACACGGCGCCGAGCCGACCTTCAAGGGCTACCGCAGCTACCCGGCGTCGATCTGCGCCTCGCCGAACTCCATGGTCGTACATGGCATTCCAGGCCGTTACACACTCGCCGAAGGGGACGTTCTCTCGGTTGACGTCGGCGTTACATTGAACGGTTTCGTCGGCGACGGCGCCTTCACGTTCCCGGTGGGAGAGATTGATCCCGCGGCGGTCAAGTTGCTCGAGACGTGTCGCGCAGCGCTCACGGCGGGAGTGGAGCGGGCTCGGGCCGGAAACAGGCTCAGCGACATCTCGCACGCGGTGCAGGAGACCACCGAGAGCGCAGGTTTCTCGGTCATACGAACGCTGGTAGGCCACGGNGTCGGCCGGGTTATGCACGAAGACCCGCAGATTCCCAATTTCGGTGAGCCCGGGCGCGGCCCGGAGCTGAAGGTGGGCATGACGCTGGCGATCGAGCCCATGATCACGGCCGGCTCGCCGGATGTGTTCGTGCACGAGGACGAATGGTCGATCTCGAGCGCCGACGGCTCGTTGGCGGCGCACTTCGAGCACTCGATCGCGATCGGCGAAAGCGGGCCGCGTATTCTCACCGCGGCGCCAGACATCGATCTAGCCAGGATAGCCGGGCTGTCAGCGCGTTGACGACGGTCGAAGAGAGCGACAAAGCGGCTGTAGCTGCTACGATTGCCTGCCGCGGCGCAGCGCGTCCTAGTGCGCGCGCGTACCGCAGGTATCACCGCGCTCAGTTGAGCGCGGTTTCCGTGAGAAGGATGGCGAAGAGCGAAGAGAAAATTGAGGTCGAAGGCGAGGTCGTCGAAGCGCTTCCGAGCACTATGTTTCGGGTGCAAATAGATGGCGGACACAGCGTGCTTGCGACCATCTCGGGAAAGATGCGTAAGCACTACATTCGAATTCTCCCCGGCGACAAGGTAAAGGTCGAGCTCTCGCCCTACGACCTGACACGCGGCCGGATCACCTACAGGCACAGGTAAAGAAAATGAAAGTTCGTCCCTCCGTAAAACCAATCTGCGAGCGTTGCCGCGTCATCAAGCGTCATGGTGTCGTAATGGTGATCTGCTCCAACCCGCGCCACAAGCAACGGCAAGGGTAAGAGGACTAGTCGATGGCACGAATCGCCGGCGTCAACCTGCCCAACCAGAAACGGCTCGAAGTCGGGCTGACCTACATCTTCGGAGTAGGGCGCTCGACGTCGCTCAAGATCTGCACCGAGCTTGGGCTCTCGCCCGACACCAAAGTGCGCGATCTCACCGACGAGGAAGTCACCAAACTTCGCAACTACATCGACCAAAACCTCGAGGTTGAGGGCGATCTACGCCGCGAGCGTCAGCAGGCAATCAAACGTCTGATCGAGATCGCCTGCTACCGAGGGATCCGCCACCGCCGCGGCTTGCCGGTGAACGGTCANAGNACGAAGACGAACGCACGCACTCGCAAGGGCCCGAAGAAGCTGATCGGTAAAGGCAAGAAGGGGAAATAGTTGGCACCTCCGAGAAAACCNACGCGCGGTCGCACCCGCCGCCGCGTCAAGAAGAACATCGCAATTGGCCAGGCGCACATCAAGACGTCGTTCAACAACACGATCGTCGCGCTGACCGACCGCGACGGCGCCGTTATCGTCTGGGAATCGGCCGGCTCGGCGGGCTTCAAGGGGTCGCGCAAGTCGACGCCGTTCGCGGCGCAGGTAACGGCCGACTCTGCGGCGCGTAAGGGTATGGAGCACGGATTGCAGAAGGTCGAGGTTTTCGTCAAGGGCCCCGGATCGGGTCGTGAGACGGCCATTCGCTCGCTTCAGGCCGCCGGGCTGGAGATCCTCTCGGTGAAAGATGTGACGCCCCAGGCGCACAACGGCGTCAGGCAAAAGAAACGGCGCAGGGTGTAAGCGGCGATGGCACGGAATCTGGGACCAAAATGCAAGCAGTGCCGCCGCGAGGGCCTCAAGCTCTTCCTCAAGGGCGAGCGCTGTCTGACCGAGAAATGCGCCGTCGAGCGGCGCAGCTATCCGCCGGGTGAGCACGGGCGCGGTCGCATCAAGCAGAGCGAGTATTTACTGCAGCTGCGCGAGAAGCAGAAGGCACGCCGCTACTACGGCCTGCTCGAAAAGCAGTTCCGTGGCTACTACAAGAAGGCGGCGCGTGGGTCGGGCATCACCGGCGAGACTCTGCTGCGTCTGCTCGAGACCAGGCTCGACAACGTGGTTACGCGCCTCGGGTTCGCCTCTTCGCGCTCTCAAGCCCGCCAGCTTGTTCGCCACGGGCACTTCCAGGTGAACGGGCGCCGCGTCAACATCCCCAGCTATCAGCTCAAACCTGAGGATGTGATCATGGTGAAGCCCGGCTCCGACGCCGAGTCGTTGATACGGGATGCCACCGATCTCACTGCCTCGGTACCAGGCTGGATGCAGGCCGACCACGAAGGTCTGACGGGAACGATTTTGCGCCTGCCTGAGCGCGAGGAGATCGACACACAGGTGCAAGAGTCACTAATCGTCGAGCTCTATTCGAAGTAACCGACCGGGACACGTTTTAGGGAGAGGGAAAGGAACGGCAACTTGGCTACTCGCACGAGCCTCATGGAATTCCAGGTTCCCAAGATCGTCCACGAGGAAGTGGATGAGCGCCGCGGCATCTTCGTGATCGATCCACTCGATCGCGGCTTCGGCTACACATTCGGGAACTCACTTCGGCGCGTGCTGCTCTCCTCGCTAGAGGGCGCCGCCGTCACCTCGGTGAAAATCGAGGGAGTCGCACACGAGTTCACGACCATCCCGGGTGTACGCGAGGACGTAACCGACATCGTCCTCAACCTGAAGAACCTGATCTGTCGCCTTTACGGCGACTCGCCCGAGATCGAGGTACGGCTTTCGAAGAAGGGGCCGGGCCCCATCACGGCCGGCGATCTCGAGGCGCCCGCCGATCTCGAGCTGTTGAACCCCGAGCTGGAGCTCGCCCATTTGTCTGATCGCGGCAAGCTCGAGCTGACGCTGACGATCGGGCGTGGCCGCGGCTACATTCCGGCCGAGCTCAACCGCGGGCCCGAGCATACGATCGGGGTCATCCCGGTCGATTCGATCTTCTCGCCCGTTCGTCGAGTTTCCTACGACGTCGAAGCCGCCCGCGTCGGTCAGCGCACCGACTACGACAAGCTTCGCCTCGACATCACCACCGACGGCTCGATCGATCCGCGTGAAGCCGTGGCGCAAGCGGCCGAGATTCTGATCCGCCAGCTCGCCATCTTCACCGACGTGGAGAAGATCGAGGGACTGACGCAGGTTGCCGCCGCCGAGGCTGCGCCCGAGGCGACAGTCGCGCACGGCATGGAGAACTTCCCGATCGAAGAGCTCGAGCTGGGTGTTCGTTCCTACAACTGCCTCAAGCGCGTCGGCATCGAGACAATCGGCGATCTCGTCTCCAAGAGCGAGGTCGAGCTGGGCGCAATCCCGAACTTCGGCAAGAAGTCGATCGAAGAGGTCAAGGAGACGCTCGCAGCTCACGGCCTGAACCTGCGCGGCGAGGACTGATCGAGAACCATGCGGCACCAGCGCAAAGGCAAGAAGCTCGGACGTGACTCTGCCCACAGGCGGGCGATGTACGCGAACCTGGTCTGCTCGCTGATCGAGCACGGACGGATCAAGACGACCGAAACCAAGGCCAAGGCCGTGAAACCGCTGGCCGAGCAGATGATCACGCTCGCCCGGCGAGGCGACCTGGCCGCTCGTCGGCTGGCGATCTCCAAGCTGCGCTCGGTTGACGCCGTGCACGTCCTCTTCACCCAGGTCGCGCCGCGCTTCACCGATCGTCCGGGTGGCTACTCGCGCATCGTCAAGATCGGGCCCAGGCAGGGCGACGCCGCCGACATGGTCTATCTCGAGCTCGTCGATCACGTGCCCGGCTCGACCGACTGAGCTGCGCTCGCAAACTGAGAGGTCGGCGGCCTGCGTGTTAG
>JGI24144J35610_10000791_pt1 | contig 9888 bp, 16 predicted proteins | sample BarGraIncu01121A_FD_35610 | JGI IMG/M metagenome (IMG submission 35610)
CATCTCTCCTGAGGTCGAGGGCGTGGCTACGGTGCCGCGTGTGTGGGTGTCTCGTCGTGGCACGAGCCGCAGGCCATCTTGGTCTTCATGGGAGCAACCGCAGGTGTCGAAGACGCCTCAGCAGTGGCAGCCGTGGGAACGTGGCACGGAGCGCTGGTACACCCGGCGATACCAGCGGCCCATGCGGTCGTCGGCTTGGTGCCGTCGGCCACCCAGGCGTTGAGCATCGTGACGGTCTTGAAGGCCATGTCGTAGCAGGCCTTGGCGCAGCGGTCCTTCTGGTCGGCGGATCCGTCCTGCTTCCCGCTCGTCAACATCCACTCGGAGAGCGAGGCGTGACACAGCTGCGAATGCGCCGTGGAGGTGGGCACATTGCGGAGGATCGGCTTCGACGGCGNCCAGCCGCCCTTGCGCGCTGAGATCTCCGCGCCGTTGGTCGGCAGCGGGGTGTTGGCGTAGTACTCGAAAGCGGCGTCGATGAGGGACCCATCGACCGGCCCGCTGGCCTTCTTCATCATCTTGATGATCGCGGCCGAACCGTTGCAGGTGCCGCANAGCGTGCCCCAAGCGTTCACGCCGCCGCCGCCGAAGGTGAAGAGCCCCTTGGGCAGGGTGGCCCAGAGAGCGGCATCCGGGTTGGTCGAGTCGGCTGCGAGCGCCTCCACGAGCGGCCACCAGGTCGCCTCGGCGCAGCCCTTCCCGTAGTAGGTATCGAACGCGCGCCGAGCGATAGCCTCGGCGTTTTGCGGCGTGTAGGTCCACGGTGCGTCGGTGACTGTGGCGGCTGACGCGACTTCGGGAGCGAGCGCCAAGGCGGGCACCACAGCCAGACCCAGTGCGACACCCACGCCGCCGAGGAAGTTCCGACGTGACATCATCTCTTCGGACATACTCTTTTCTCCTTCACATTGCCTGACTGACACGCGATTGGCGTCCATGGGAGCGATGCATGCCATCTGCGCTGCTCGGGCGCGGTGATGGCACGGCCCGGCCACGTGTTCGTCAGGCCCCACCCCCTTGATTGATGGGCTTCGTGCGAGGATCAGACGCGCTTCGATCCCGACCCGCGACGCTCAACGCCGCGTCGAGGGCACCCGTGGTGAGGTCGCATACACGTCGCTGCCTATCCAGGAACTGCCGCCAGTCCGCGAGCAATGCCCATCCTGCGGGAGTCAGCGCGTACTCGCGGCGCCGGGGGCCGGAGGCACCGGGGGCCCACGCCGACTCGACCAGACCCTCTCCCTCCCAGCGGCGGAGGATCCGGTAGGCCCCGGGGAGGTCGAGCGAGACCAGACCCTCGGTCATCTCCTCGACGATCCGCTTCAGGTCGTAGCCGTAGCCGGGAGTGATCGCCAACGCGCTCAAGAGAGTCGGCTCGATGAACGAGGTGCGGCCGCCGGGGTTCGACGACGCGCGTTCTGCGGCGGTCCGAACTCGCTTGCCGGGCTGCGCCGAACCCTCTGTGGCCTCGATGACCATCGATCCCCTCCCGCCCCGACGTTCCCCACGTCCTCTCTATATGTATAGGTCACCTATGTGTTGCTAACCACTACTGCGAGACAGGCGGTAGACGCACGAAGGGCGGGGCATCGATGCCCCGCCCTTCGTGGTGCCGGCGAACCGGATGCTCAGTGGCCCGCGCATTGGCGATCGGCCCCGAAGGGCTTCAAGCCGCCGGCGAGATAGGCTTCGACCGCCTGCCTCGGCGTCTCGGACGCCCCGTCGAACAGCGCCTGCATCCCATGCGAGGCCATCGCAGCGCGTGGTCCGCCGCCCATGCCGACCACGATGGCCATGCCCGCACCGATCTCATGAAGCATCCCCACGGTGGCGCCGCACCCGCCCTGCACGTGCGGCGGGTTCATGATGACGGCGGATGAAGCGATGGCGCCGTCCTTCACGTCCACGAGCGTGAATGACGCTGCGTGCCCGAAATGCGCGGAACGCGGAGCGTCGATACCACCCGGGCCCTCGGTGGGTACTGCGATCCTGATCGGTTCCGTCATCTGATGTGCCTTTCGTGTGCGGAGGTCGTTACTTCTTCGTGCTGAAGTTGCCGAACAGCTTGTAGAGGAGGCAGAACCCGCTGATGCCCGTTGCCAGGGCCACTGCACCGAGCACGTCCAGAACGATGCCGAGCGTCGTTCCCGCCAGGACGAAGAACCCCACGTAGAGCAACACCACGCCCAACACGATGCGGATGACCCGATCGATAGTGCCTTCGTTCAGCTTCATGGCCGATCGACTCCCAACCGATTCAGCGTGCTACGGCACGATCTTCACTGCTGTGACGAGCGAGTGCTTGGGCAGACCTTCATGCGCCTTGGCCTCCCGGAAGCCGACCGCCTCCAGCATCGCGACGATCTCCCCGGAGGTCGCCCGGACGTGCTGCGGCGGTCCCCCCTGCATCTCGGTTCTTGCCCAATCGACGACGAGCAACTGCCCGGCCGCCCGAAGGAGCCGCAGCGCCTCGCGGTAGGTCGCGCGCGGGTCCGCGAGTTCGTGGTGCAGGTTGATCATGACGACGAGGCCGGCGCTGTCGTCGGGAAGCGGGACGACCGTCTCCTTTGAGAGCACGAGGCGCAGGCGATCGTCGATCGCAGGGTCCGGGTGTTCGGCGATCCAGTCGAGCATCCTCTGCTCGGTGTCCACGGCGAATACCGTCGCCTCAGGAGCGAGGGCCGCGAACCGGCGGGCGAACATGCCCGTCCCCGCTCCGATGTCGACGATTGCGGCAGGCCTGGGTGAGCCGAGCGCCTGCCACATCACACCGGGGTCCAGGTCGTCGAAGCGACCCACGTCGTCGAGCCGCGCGATCTTCGCTATGTCGAACTTCATGTGCGGCACGGGGTCTCCAGGAACGCCAGAATACATGAGGATAATACCCCTTAGGGTATCGACTTGTAACCTGCACGATCGTCGGTTACTGTGTGACTATAGTTCGAACATCATCGAATTGACAGAGGACACGCGATGGGTGCGTTGCTCACGAAGATCAGGCTGGACGAACTGCTGAAGGCGTTGGCGTCCGAGCCGCGGCGCGAGATCCTGCACATCCTCGGCGCCTCGACCCCCGAACCGAGCAAGACGTGCTGCGGGCCCGACGAGCTGTGCGGGTGCAAGCTCTCAGATCGCCTGGGGCTGGCACCCTCGACCATCTCACACCACATGTCGGTCCTCGTCGATGCGGGACTGGCGAGCGCCCGCCCGGACGGCAAGTGGGTCTACTACGCGCTTCGCCGCGATGTGCTCGCGGAGGTCGCGCGCTCGATCACTTCTATCTAGCTGTTCCAATCGGGACCACGGCCGCTCTCATATGTTCTGTCAGTTCGACACTCATCGACGTAAGGGGAAGACCATGATCATCAAAGTACTGGGATCGGGATGCGCCAACTGCCAGAAGCTCGACGCGATCGCGCATCAGGCCACGGAACGGCTCGGCATCGAGGCCGAGTTCATCAAGGTGACCGACTTCGCGGAGATCATGGCCTACGGAGTCATGTCGACACCGGCGCTGGTCGTCGACGAGAAGCTCGCGCTGGCCGGACGCGTTCCCTCGATCGACGAGGTCATGGCCGTGCTCGAACGCGCGGGGGCCTGACAGCCCCGTGGACATCTTCTATCCCCTGCAGTGGCTCGCCGACCGGTTCACCTACGACCTGATCGGGCTGGCACCGACGAGCAAGCTCGGCTCCTCGGTGGACTTCTTCGTGTACGACGTGCCGAAGATCCTGATCATGCTGGCTGTGATCGTGTTCGCCGTCGCGGTCATCCGATCGTTCTTCCCTCCGGAGAAGACGCGCAAGTTCCTGTCGCATTCGAAGCTGTATGCCGGCAACGTGCTGGCCGCGGCACTCGGAACGGTGACCCCGTTCTGCTCGTGCTCGGCCGTCCCGCTCTTCATCGGCTTCGTCGAGAGTGGCGTGCCGCTGGGTGTCACCTTCTCGTTCCTCATCGCCAGTCCCATGGTCAACGAGGTCGCACTCATCCTGCTGTTCGGCATGTTCGGCTGGAAGATCGCCGCGCTCTACCTCGCCGCGGGCCTGGTGGTCGCGATCGTGGGTGGGATCGTGATCGGCAAGTTCGGGCTCGAGCACCTGGTCGAGGAGTACGTGTACACGATCAAGGTCGGCGAAGCTGAGATCATCGAACCGTCGTGGTCAGACCGCTTCACCTACGCACGCGGCTACGTTAGGGAGATCGTCGGGAAGGTGTGGCCCTACGTGGTGGGCGGCATCGCCATCGGCGCGGTCATGCACGGCTATGTCCCGAACGACTTCCTCGCGGCCTACGCCGGATCGGGCAACCCGTTCGCCGTGCCGATCGCCGTGCTGGTCGGCATCCCGCTCTACAGCAACGCCGCCGGAGTCATCCCGCTCGTGAGCGTGCTCACGGAGAAGGGTGTCGCGATGGGCACGGTCCTCGCCTTCATGATGGCGGTGGTCGGGCTCTCCTTGCCCGAGTTCATCATCCTGCGCAAGGTGCTCAAGCCGAAGCTGATCCTGATCTTCGCCGGCATCAACTTCGTCACGATCACCGCGATCGGCTACCTGTTCAACTGGATCCTACCGATGGTGAAGTAGCGTCATCCGATCACTGACGAGGGGGGACCGATGGCGGACGAGACGGACGTTGAGAGAGCTGAGACGCCCGAGCGGAAGATGCGAAGCGGCCTGTTGATCGGCGCGGCCGTGTTGCTCCTGTTCGCCGTGATCGTTGCGGCGAAGATGCAGGCCCCGTCGACGGACGCCCCGGGTCCCGCCCTGTCGGCGGGCGCGGCTTCGACCACGTCGGCCCCGTCTCCGACCGCGCCGTCGCAGTCACGAACCGATGCAGTCGCGGCTTACGAGGCAGCGCTCGCGACCGGCAAGCCCGTCTACCTCCTCTTCCACTCCCTGACCTGTGTGCCGTGCGTGGAGATCTCGGCGGTCGTCGACAAGGTGGTCCCCAGATACGAGGGAAGGGTCGTGTTCGTCAACGCTATCACCGACGACGCATCGGCGCAGGACCTCGCCGCCAAGTTCAAGTTCCAGTACATCCCGACGTCGTTCTTCATCACGGCGGACGGCGCGGTGAGCGACAGCTTCACCGGCGTGCTGAGCGACCTCGAGATGAAAGCCCGCCTCGACGCGTTGATCGCCCGGTGAACATCGAGGCACTGGCGGCGGGACTCACGACCGGGTCGCCGCTCGGGATCGCGGCTGCGGGCATCGTCGCGTTCCTCGGAGGGATGGTCGCCGGCTTCGGACCGTGCGTGATGCCGGTGATGCCGGCGGTGTTCGGCTACGTGACCGGCCGCGTCGGAGAGGCTGAAGGCGGCACTCCCCCGCGGGCCATGGTCGTGCGCGGTCTGGGTCTGTCGGCGGTCTTCGTGCTCGGCATGAGCCTCGTGTTCGCCTCGATCGGGGCCGCCGCGGGACTTCTCGGCNACGCGATCCTGGTCGGCTCGTGGGCGTACTACGTGACCGCAGCGGTCTGCGTGGTTATCGGGATGCAGATGCTGGGCGTCCTGAACGTCCCGGTCGACCGGCTCAACCGGTTCCTGCCCACCCGTCGTCCCGGACGGGACGACGGGTTCTTCGGCACCCTGCTGTTCGGCATGCTGTTCGGGCTGGTGGCCTCACCCTGCTCCACCCCGATCCTTGCCGCGATCGCCACCCTGGCTGCTTCGAGCGGTAGTGCAGCCTCGGGCGCTGCGCTGCTGTTCATCTACGGACTCGGCAAGGGTGTGCCGCTCCTCCTGCTCGGTCTGGCGTCCGGCTCGCTCCCGCTCATGCGATNCGTCTCCCGCATGACGCCCGCCTTGACCAAGATCGGCGGTGTGACGCTCATCGGCGCCGCCGCCTACCTCGTGTGGCTCGCATGACCATGCACGCGGCCCGTCCGGACGTCGTCGAAGTGTTCACCGCTCCCGGCTGTGGTTGAGGCGGCGACGCCGACGTCCCGGATGGACTNGAGGTCACGCTCTTCGGCTACCCCGAAGGCTCCGCCTGCGAGCTCCCCNTGGAATGGCGCCTCCGGGTCCTGGAGGAACGAGTGCGCGAGGNGGTCCACGCAGATACCGAATTCGTCGTGACAGCCGCAGACGCGCTTCCGCTNGCNGANTACGGCGCGCTCATGGCGGAGGTCTACTCACGGGGCGACGACTTCCCTGTCGTGCGGGTGCGGGGGAAGGTCGTCTGTTCGAACGGACTGGATGCGCAAGCGGTGATCGCCGCGCTGCGTGGAGCCTGAGTAGGATCCGCGCTTCACCAACCCCGCGTCGCACGTTCACCGCCCATTCACACCCGCTCGGGATACTCCTATCAGACGGTGCGCATACGNCGCGCCAGGCAACAACGGAGGTATCACGATGAAGAGAGGCACAACCATCGCGCTGGTCAGCGGCGCTCTCGTCGCAGGACTTGCACTCGGCAGCGTCGGGATCGCGTTCGGAGCCCCGTCGACCTCGACCACCCGCACGGCCGGTTTCGGTGCGCGCATGGGCGCGGTCTGCCGCCAGGCCGGCGGGACGATCGCCGACATCGTCGCCAAGGTCACGGGACAGTCGACGACCGCGATCTACGCCGCCCGCGAGGCCGGCAAGTCGTTCGCGGACATCGCGGCCGCCAAGGGCGTATCGGCCGACGCGCTGACCGCCGACGTCCTGGCCGCTCGCAAGACCGCGCTCGACGCGGCCGTCAAGGCCGGCACAGTCACGCAGGCCCAGGAGGACACGGCTCTCGCCAACATGAGGGCGAACGTTCCCGCGAAGATCACGTCGAACGCCCCGAGCAACTGCACGGGCGCAGGACCCGGCAGTGGCGCCGGTAGCGGTGCCGGTCGCGGCTCAGGCAACGGCGGTGGCCGCGGCATGATGGGCAGCGGCGGTGGCAGCGGAACCTGCGTCACCCAGCCCTAGCGCTCAGTCCGACAATCCAGGGCGGAGCCGCGACACGCGGCTCCGCCCTTTCCCTTCCATCAGGGGCACAATGGTGTCGGCCCCGACAGAGCGGAGCGCTGACGTGGCACGAACGATCCTCGTCGTGGACGACAACCCGAAGATCGTCGAAGTCCTCGACGCGTACCTGCGCGCTGAGGGTTTCGACGTCATCACCGCCGCCGACGGCCCCGCCGCGATCGCGGCGGTCCAGGTGCAGCGGCCCGACCTGGCTCTGCTCGACATCATGCTGCCGGGGATCGACGGGCTCGAACTGACGCGGCGGTTCCAGCGCGATCACGACCTGCCGGTGATCCTTGTGACCGCACGGATTGAGGAGATCGACCGCCTCATCGGGCTCGAGGTCGGCGCCGACGACTACATCGGCAAGCCCTTCAGCCCGCGGGAGGTCGTCGCCCGGGTCAAGGCGGTCCTGCGCCGGATCGACCGCGCCCCGACGGACGGAGGCGCCGCCCCGTTGCGCGTCGGCGAACTGCTCGTCGACCCCGACGGCCGTTCGGTCGAGCTCGCCGGCTCGCCGGTGACGTTGACGCGCACGGAGTTCGACCTCCTTGCCACCATGGCCGCGCACCCCGGACGCGTGTACTCCCGCATGCAGCTCATGGAGGCGGCACAGGGGTTCGCCTTCGAGGGCTACGAGCGAACGATCGACGCGCATGTGAAGAATCTGCGACGCAAGCTCGGCGACGACCCCAAGCAACCTCGCTACATCCAGACGGTCTTCGGTGTCGGATACAAGCTGGAGGTCCGGTCGTGAAGCGCTCGCTTCTGCTCTACGCGTTCCTCGCGATCGTCGCGGTCGCGCTCGCCTCGGTGGGGCTCGCAGGGCTCATCACCCGCACCGAGGCGTCCACGGCGTTCGGCAGCTACCTCGAGACGCTCCCCGCTCCGATGGGTGGCGGCATGGGCGCCGGGCGCCATCTGATGATGGGCGGAGCCGAGCAGGCGTTCCTGGCCAGTGTCGACAANGGCATCCTCATCGGAGCCCTGATCGCGGTCGCGCTCGCGGCCGTCGTGGCCTTCGGGATCGCCTACTACCTGACAAGACCCCTGAAGCGCCTCACACTCGCAGCACAAATCGTGGCGGACGGTGACCTGACCCACCGTGTCGACCCGTCCGGACCCGCCGAGGTGCACCGGCTCGGTGCCGCGTTCAACGAGATGGCGGACTCGCTATCGGAGTCCGAGGAGCTACGTAGGCGCCTCGTCGCCGACGTCGCGCACGAACTCCGCACCCCGATCACATCCCTGAGGGCACAGGCCGAGGGCATCGCGGAAGGCGTCCTGTCCGCCGACCCGGACCGGCTCGCCTCCCTCGCGGAAGACACCAAGCAGCTCTCGCGTCTGGTCGACGACCTGCAGGAACTCTCCGCCGCAGACGCCGGACGCCTCAGCTACCGGATGGAGCCCACCGACCTCGCGGAGGTGGCGCGCATCGAGGCCGCTCGCGCAGGCGCAAGGACGCGGACGGGTGTCGAGGTCGTATGCGAATGTGCCGACAAGCTACCGATCGAGGGAGACGAGGACCGCCTTGCGCAGGTGCTGCGCAATCTGCTGGACAACGCGCTCCGCCATACCGACGCGGGCCGGATCACTGTCCGCTGTTCGACCGCAGAGGGCCGCGCGACCGTCGAGGTCGCGGACACCGGCGAGGGGATCCCCGCCACCGACCTCCCCTACATCTTCGAGCGCTTCTATCGGGCCGACGCGGCCCGCGCGCGCGACACCGGCGGAAGCGGGATCGGCCTCGCCGTATCGCGCCGCATCGTCGAGGACCACGGGGGCGATGTGTTCGCACGCAACGACGAGGCGGGCGGCGCCGTGGTCGGCTTTCGCGTGCCGCTGACGCGCGTCGAGCGGTAGGGCGCCGCACGACTACCGCGAGCGCACAGTCCTCGCTATACTGTCGCCCTGCGTGCTGCGTTCNGCACGGTNACGGAGAGTTGGCCGAGTCGGTTGAAGGCGCTCGCCTGCTAAGCGAGTAAAGGTCTTGAAGACCTTTCGAGGGTTCGAATCCCTCACTCTCCGCCATTTGACATCTGACCTGCACGTGTTGCAGGATACCTAGGCTCTCCGCCCACGCAATCGGGCGGCGACGTGCGCCCATAGCTCAGCGGATAGAGTGTCCGGCTACGAACCGGGAGGTCGCAGGTTCGAATCCTGCTGGGCGCACCACATGGACACAAGAAGGCCGGAGGCGCAAGCACCTCCGGCCTTTGTCTTGCCCCCGGTCTGCCCGGTCCTACGCGGCGGTCCATCCGGCGTCGACGGGGATGATGGCACCGATGACGTGCTTCGCCTCGTCAGAGGCGAGGAAGAGCGCAAGCTGCGCGATCTCCAATGGCTTCAGCATCGCGGGGATGAGCGCCCGGTACGCCCCGTAGCGTGCGGCGCCCGCCATGTCCATCTTCGTGGCGTCCACGCTCTGCACGATGCTCGTCTCGACGCCGCCGCATGCCATCGCGTTGCACCGGATGCCGTCCGGCGCGTACCGATATGCCGTGGAACGCGTCAGGCCGACGAGCGCGTGCTTCGAGATGGTGTACGCAGCGCCCGCCGCGCCACCGCCGATGCCGGCCGCCGACGCGGTGTTGACGATCGATCCGCCACTCCGGGCGATCATGATCGGGACGACCCTGCGGGACAGGAACACCGGACCGTTCACGTAGACCAGGGACGGCTGGCTGCTGATGACGTCGGTCATCGACAACAGCTACCTCCATCGCTACTGGGTCGATACCGACGGAGGCGTCTGGATGGACTCGGACGCCAGCGACGTCGAGAAGGTCGCCCGGTGGTTGGCCAAGACGCGCGAGTACCGGCCCGAGGCCATCCGGGAGACTCTCACCGCGGCACTCGCGGGAGTACCGCTGACGAAGGCCTACTGAGCGTCGGGACTGCCGCCGATCCGCAACCGCCTCAGGAGGTGCGCAGACGGCGCGCCGTCT
>JGI24144J35610_10000795_pt1 | contig 9867 bp, 9 predicted proteins | sample BarGraIncu01121A_FD_35610 | JGI IMG/M metagenome (IMG submission 35610)
AATTGAAATACCCGTAATGGCTGACCTCTTTGCCAGAGGTGAGAAACCGGAATACCTGTTCTGGGTAGGTTGTGCCGGAGCTTTTGACGACAGATATAAGAAAGTCGTTAGGGCTTTTGCAAAAATCCTGACCCATCTGGATGTCAGTTTTGCTGTTCTGGGGAAGGAAGAAACATGTACCGGCGATCCCGCAAGGCGGGCTGGCAATGAAATGCTTTACCAGATGCAGGCGCTTCAGGTAATTGAAATATTCAGGATGTATGAAGTGAAGAAAGTGATTACCATCTGCCCGCACTGTTTCAATATATTTAAAAACGAATATCCTGATCTTGGTGCCAGCTTTGAGGTAATAAACTACCTTCAGTTTTTAAATATGAATATTGAAAATGGAAAATTGAAGATTGATCAGTCTTCGTTGAAAAATATATCAGTTACCTATCACGATCCATGCTATCTCGGACGGGCCAATGACATTTATAACGAACCGAGGAATATACTAAAACAACTGACAGGCAATTTAGTGGAGATGCACAGGAATAAAAGTTTTGCATTATGTTGCGGTGCAGGAGGGGCTCAAATGTTCAAAGAAGCAGAAAAAGGGGAAAAGGAAATCTTCATCGAGAGAACAGAGGATGCTCTGAAGACTGATGCTAAGGTGATTGCAACAGCCTGTCCGTTTTGTATGACAATGTTAACGGATGGTCTGAAGTATAAAAACAAGGAGGAGGAGATCAGGAACCTTGACATTGCAGAACTTATTGCACAATCAATTGATTTATAGAACAAGTCAAATAATTATCTGAAAACAATGGAAAACAGTAAACTATTGAAAAGCGGTGAATTTCTTGTAAATGAAATTGATCCGAAAGATATTTTTATTCCTGAGGAATTCAATGAGGAACAAAGGATGATTGCGCAGACTTGCAGCGATTTTCTGCAGGCTGAAGTATATCCCAATCTTGAAAAAGTTGAGAAGAGTGACAGGGATCTTATGAAAACCATGCTAAAGAAATCAGGAGAACTCGGGTTAATGGGCATATCTATCCCGGAAGAGTTTGGCGGATTCGGACAATCATTTGTTACCCAGATGCTTGTGGCTGAAACGACAGGCGCCGGCTATTCATTTTCAGTAGCATATATGGCACATTGTGGTATAGGAACATTACCGATAATGTATTATGGAAACAAAGATCAGCGTGAGCGTTACGTGACAAAGCTTGCTTCGGGTGAATTTATCGGAGCTTACTGTCTAACAGAACCCGGAGCCGGCAGTGATGCAAATTCGGGGAAAACAAATGCAAAGCTGAGTGAAGACGGGAAATTTTACGTCCTTAACGGTCAGAAGATGTGGATTACAAATGCTGGTTTTGCTGACACANTGGTAGTATTTGCAAAAATTGATACCGACAGGGTTCTCAGNGCTTTTATTGTTGAAAGTAAATTACCAGGTGTTGTTATTGGTCCTGATGAACACAAGATGGGAATCAAGGGCTCTTCCACTGCACAGATATACTTTACTGATGTCAAAGTNCCCGTTGAGAANCTTCTTGGAAAACGTGGAGAAGGTTTCAGGATTGCTCTCAGCATTCTCCATATGGGCCGNCTTAAGCTTGGGGCCAATGTAATAGGTGCAGCTAAAAAATCGGTCAACGATTCAGTTAAATATGCCAACGAAAGAAAGCAGTTCGGTGTACTTATCTCAACTTTCGGAGCGTTGAAACACAAGATGGCCGAACAGGTTATCAGACTTTTTGCCTCCGAATCGGCTGTTTACAGGGTAAGCGCCGATATTGATAATCTGATGAAGAAGCTGACTGTCGACTGTGGTGATTATGGCAGGGCATCCATTGAAGCTATCAGCCACTATGCTGTTGAGGCTGCTATTCTGAAAGTTGTAGGATCCGAAATGCTTGATTTTGTTGCTGATGAGGCTGTTCAGATTCACGGGGGTATGGGTTACTCTGCAGAAATGATGGTTGAAAGAGGTTACAGAGATTCGAGGATAAACAGAATCTTTGAAGGCACAAATGAAATAAACCGTCTGCTTGTTGTTGATACGGCAATGAAACGGGCGATGAAGGGCGATTTTGACCTGTTNGGAGAAGCAGAGAAACTTTACTCAGGGCTGAGTAGTATTACTGATAACAAGGTAGCGGGTGAAAGTTTTTTCGGGCAAAAATNAAGGTATATCAAGAACTTCAAGAAGGTTATTCTTATNTGTGTGCATGGAGCTTCNAAATTTTTCGGTAAGGGTCTTATCAGCGAACAGGAGGTTCTGAATAATATTGCCGAAATGATGATGGAAACATATGTATCCGAATCACTTGCCCTGAGGGTTGAGAAAATGTCGGCTGGCAGCCAGAACGGATCACTTTATAAAGATATGCTGGATGTCAATGTATTCGATACTGCAGGGATAGTGAGGAAATCGGCACTGGAAGCAATCGGGGCGTTTTCAACACCTGAGTCATGTCAGACACTTATTTATGCAATTGATAACCTCACAAGGGTTGAGTGCGTGAATGTTAAAGATGCAAGACGCCGTATTGCAGATAAACTTATAGAAGATAATTCTTATAAATTCTGAAATCTGTACTAAGAGAATATTTGAAAAAGGCTTCTCAGGGAGCCTTTTTTATTTTATTTCATAAGATATTCGGTTTTGTGAGTAGTAGCAGTTGTGCGTGTCCACATTATAAATAAATATCACCATGGGGAGTGATAAAGATCAATTTCTTATATGCTAAAGAGCATACTCATGTTAAAAATTTGTGGGATATAAAAAACTATTAATCAGGATAATCAGATATCTTTGTGAATAAATTAACAATCTTGAAAATATGAATCAGAAATTGAAAAGGATTAGACAGATATTTGCTGCACTGGCAATAATTGCAGCAGTCGAAGGATTTTCTTCATGCGAGAAGATTTCATATCCTGAGCGTCCTGTCGACCCGAATGCCACATGGCATTTTCAAGCAGATATTCAACCTATCTTCAATGGAATTTGTATAAATTGTCATAATGGAGTTCAATCACCTGACCTTAGGTCGGGCAAATCTTTCCAGGCGCTGACCAGGGGTGGATTTGTAAAACAGCCTGGTGAAACCAGCTTTTTATATATCCAGATTACCACTCAATCGGATCATATCCCAAGGACAACAGCAGCCCAGAAGCTTGAAATCCTCTACTGGATAAACCAGGGAGCCCTAAACAATTAAAAATATCTTAACCTGATAAAACCAATCAATATGAAAAAATTCTTAATCCTTTTGACTTTATCATTAAGCATAACTTCTCTGTTCGCACAGGTAGATAGTCTGAAACAGGCATCAAAACCTGTCAGGTTCACTTTTGGAACTACCACACTGATCGATAATAACACCACTGAAACCCCCTATAAAGGTGGTTTGGAACTTGAAATTAAGCACAGATTCAGCCAGATACAGAATTATCATAATCTNTTTGGAATCTATGGTTCTGCTAATACCCGGATAGGGTTAAATTATGGNATCACCGACAGAATAATGATCGGCGCAGGAACCACCAAAGACAATAAATTGCAGGATATTCAGTGGAAGTATCTTATCCTCCGACAGACAGAAGACAATAAGATGCCTGTATCACTTTCATATTATGGCAATATGGTTATTGACTTACGTCCTGAGGCAGTTTTTGGACCAGCTGCCAGTTTCAGNCAAATTCACAGGTTATCCTATTTTACCCAGCTTATCCTGGCNCGAAAAATAAATAATATGTTTTCCGTGGAGGTCGCTCCCTCTGTTTCTTACTTCAATTCAGTACAGGAAAATTCTGATTCTACTGCCGCATATAAAAACCTGAACTTTGGTATTTCAGCAGGTGCACGCGCAAATGTTTTCGGATCACATTCAGTCATACTGGAATATGATAAATTATTCACGAAGCAGAACCTTCCTGTTCAGCCAAAACCAAACCTTTCTCTCGGATGGGAAATAAGCACCGCAACTCATACCTTCCAGATATTTGTGGCCAATTATAACCAGATCCTTAATCAGAGGAATCTCGTATTCAGTACAAATGACTGGAGAAAAAGCGAGTGGCTTGTAGGATTTAATATTCATGTCAGATTCTAGTTCAATTAATAAATCAGGAATGAAATTATTTATCTTCCGGATAATTGTTCTGTTTGCTCTGATCAATTTTATTCCTCTCTCTTCAGCTTCAGGTTCCTGGTTTAAAACTGAGAATAGCANAGTTCAGGATACTGCAAAATTTGTTTCGCGCTTTGAAGCAGATAATGATCGTTGTTTTAAATGCCATGGACAGGAAAAATACGAATACACAAATGAAACTCTGGGGAAACAGGTTAGGGATATTATGTGTTCGGAACGGATTGTCCGTAAGAACGAATTTTATTCATCAAATCATAAAAGTTTCAGTTGCACCGACTGCCATTCGGATCAGTATGTAAAGTTCCCTCATTCAGGAGAACTACGTATGGAACANAAGTACATCTGCATNGATTGTCATGGGGGTGATGAGAAGTTTGCGAAATACCATTTTGAAGANATTGAGGCTGAATATCAGAAAAGCACCCACTTTAAAATGGAGAATGACGGATTCTCCTGCTGGAAATGTCATAACCCTCACACCTACAAAATCTCGGTCAGGAATAATACCAATCTTAAGGAGACTATTGCATATGACAATGCTATTTGTCTTAATTGTCACTCCAACTTCAGCAATTTTCAACTTATTAGCGACAAGGCTGAGATCGATATAATCCAAAAGCATGGCTGGCTTCCTAATCAGGCTTTACATTTCGCCAATGTCAGATGCATCGAATGTCATACAAAAATCAATAATAATATACCTGTATCACATCAGATAAGACCAAAAGGAGAGGCAGTCAGACTTTGCAATGAATGTCATTCGAAAAACTCATTACTCATGGCCTCTCTTTACAAATTTGAATCTAAAGAACAACGTCGCGACGGATTCTTTAATGGTATAATTTTAAATGCATCTTATGTAATCGGGGCAAACAGGAATGAATATCTGAACCTGTTAAGTTTGATTATATTTGCTGTTATTCTATTAGTGATTACAATACACATCATATTCAGGATTAAGGGAAAAAGAAAAAATCGTTAAAGAATAGAAAGATGTATCTCTACCCAAAATGGATAAGGCTCTGGCACCTTATAAACGGCGCAATGTTTCTCATTCTTATTGTTACCGGGATAAGTATGCAGTATACCGATAAAGAACATGCAACTTATATGGTAGGATTTGCCAAAGCAGTTAAGTGGCATAATTTTGCAGCAATAGTCCTGGTTATAAACTATATATTCTTCGTTACGGGTAACCTTCTGACATATAATGGGAGATACTACAGATTAGGAAGGAAAGATTTTTTATTGAATCTGAAAAGGCAATTTCTATACTATTCAAAGGGTATGTTCAGGGGAGAAAAACATCCATTTCCTATAACGGAGGAACGTAAATTCAACCCATTGCAAAAAATAACCTATGTTCTTGCAATGTACATGGCTCTTCCTATGCTTATTATTTCGGGTATTGGCCTGTTGTTACCTGAGATTACTATTACAACATTTTTTGGGATAAGCGGACTTATACTTACAGATATTCTTCATATCACAATGGGTTTCTTTCTCTCAATTTTTATGATTATTCATATTTATACATGTACCCTTGGTCATAAACCGACCTCTCTTTTCAGAGGAATTATTACCGGTTACCATGTTTCGGAAGATGAATAAGCTTTACATAGCCATTTTTAATCTCGTCAATTTTTTTTATATTTAGTGATAATTTTAAAATCGAGGATTATGAAAAGTTTAAAGTTGATTTTTGTAAGCATGTTGATAATGTTTATGAGTGCTTCGCTTGTAGCCCAACCTAAACCATGGGTAGTTCCGGCTAATTTCAAAACAATGAAAAATCCAGTTGCCACAGGTGATGCAAGTACGAAGGCAGGACAAGCCCTCTATACAAAGAATTGTGCATCCTGTCATGGGAAAGCTGGTCAGGGCGACGGGGTAAAGGCAAGATCCCTCAAACAATTTCCCGGGGATTTCTCCAAGGCAGATTATCAGAAGCAGAGTGACGGGGATCTGTTCTACAAAACTAAATTCGGAAGGGATGAAATGCCTAAGTACGATGGCAAGTTAGCGGATGATGATATCTGGAACATTGTCAATTATATGAGGACATTCACGAAATAAGTTCTTACACCTTTCGCAAACAGTGCTTAACATTTGCACGATTATTGCATAAATAGTTTAAACTAAAATGTATAATTATGAGAACTATGAAACTTTTTTTTGCCAGCTCTATGTTGTTCATGCTGAGTATAGCATTGGTAGCTCAACCCAAACCGTGGGTCGTTCCTGCAAATTTTAAATCNATGAAAAATCCTGTCGCACAGAGTGATGCGAGTGCAAAAGTTGGAATGGCTCTTTACACAAAGAACTGTGCATCCTGTCATGGAAAAGCCGGTTTAGGTGATGGTGTTAAAGCCAGGACGATTAAAGATTTCCCGGGTGATTTTTCTAAAGCGGATTTCCAGGGACTTGCAGATGGTGATATCTTTTTCAGAACTAAAACAGGAAGAGGCGACATGCCAAAATATGAGGGGAAATTGGCCGATGATGATATCTGGAATGTTGTTAATTACCTTAGAACATTGAAGAAATAAGCTAAAATTATTCTTATTATATAAAAAGGGATATGCGATGCGTGTCCCTTTTTTATTTGACATCCCCTTTTATGGGAATTCGTGCGGGGAGTCAAAACGAACCAAATAAAGTTGACGGTCATTGCCAGGAGTGAAGNGACGAAGCAATCTCATAGGCACAGTCTGATTAAAGAAGTTAATACCCCGGCGGCAATAAGGCGAATACTTATAAAAAAAAGGCTGTCATTTCTGACAGCCCTTTTAAAATATATAGTTCAGGTTAATCTAAGTAGTTAACTCAATTGGCTTTCAGCCAATCAATTGAGTTTTGCAGGAGTTGTAACGCATAAGTATGGTTATGTACACCAAGTGATAACTCACTGGTAATATAACCATAATTGTACGCAGCCCCTAATTCGCCATATTTCAATTCACGGCCTATCCTGTTTGTCCAATCAGCATCAGTAGCCAGAGTAACTGTATTTCCATATACCAGGATACCTGAAGTTGGACCAACAGTATTTGCAGTTGCAAGAGCTGTAGCGAAAACTGTGGTAGTCTGGACATTAGGGAGCAGAACTCCATAAAAATCGTGTGTCGGTTCTGCACTATAGGATGCAACCCCATTACTTATAGTCTTCTTGAATACTTTTCTTGTAGTAAGTAATTCAGCCAGTTCGATTCGTTTGGCATCAATTTCAGTCTGTATAGGTGTAAGCTTATCTTCGCCATTGTGGCAGGTTGTACATGCATCTTTATTTACTATTAAGGAATGGCCTCCGGTCTGAGTGTCAGGATTAAATTCATTCATATGGCAATCAGTACAAGCATTAGCAGAGTGTTTCCACGTTCTGTTATATACCTTGCCTGCATATTCATAACCATTGATTCCGGCAAAAAGATTTGACTGGTTTCCATCATGAACGGAAAAGTTTGTTCCAACCTTGAACTTTACTGTTGTGTTCTCGAGTGTATTGTCGAGAGGAAAGAAAGGAAGCTGATTGAAAGTCTGAACCTTACCGGCTGCATCTGTATAGTTCACAGCAGTCACACCACGGATCTGATGACAGGTACAACATAAATTATCTATTGTGCCAAAATCTGTAGTTGTGGCATTATTGTTATAATTCAATGCTATAGGTGTTGTGGTCCTCAAAACCATGCTTACAGTGTCGCCTGTAAAATCAAATGCTCTGTGTTTATGACATGTTTGACAGGTAATCCTTGTACCATCAGTTATTTCAGCGGCTACTACAAATTTGCCATTACTGGTAATCTCCTGAAAACCTTCGTTTGTATGGCATCTGGCACAATACTTTGTATTTCTCGCACTGGAGGTGCCAAAAAAATGTTTTGATAGATGGTACTCAGCTAATTTTGTATCCATGTTTGCACTGGTATGGCATGTAATACAGACATCATTCGCATTTTTCCCGGGAGGTCCCATAGGTCCTTCACATGCAGTAAACAGGAATCCCGACATAAATAATAGAGAGAGTAGTCTGATTAGGTTTTTCATATCTGGTTTATTTGTTAAGATTTCGTTCTGCAATTTACAAAAAAGCTCTGTTATCTTATTAACAGATGTTATGCTATTTGTGATATATATAATTGATAGATATAGGACTTCCCGATGATAAATGTCAATTAATAGAGTGATATTTATTAGTTTTGCAGATTCAGAAGTTATTAATGACCTATTTTGAAAACCCTTAAATGCTGAAATATGCCGGTGGTAAATTTAATAAGTAGTTGTGAAACCTGTACCTATAGGTGGAAAAACTTTCAACACCTGACAAAGGAGGAGCTAAAGCTTGTAAACGACAACAGATATGAAGCTACATTTAAGCCTGGTGAGATAATAATTAAGCAGGGCTCTCCGGCATCAAATGCTTTATTTATGGCTTCGGGAATGGCAAAAACATACATTGAAGGACTGAACGGCAAAAACTTCGTTATCAGTATTTCTATGCCAGGCCGTCTTATTTTAGGTCCGGGTGCTTATGTAGACTCACGTCATACTTATACGGTTGCTGCCATTACCGGCGTTCAGGCCTGTTTCATAAACTTTGATATCTTTAAACACCTTGTCAGGTCTAATGGAGCTTTTGCAGAAGGTCTTCTTGAAGATATTAGTGCAAAATCGCAGAACACATTTACCAGGATGGTAAACCTGTCGCAGAAGAAGATGCATGGCCGGTTAGCTGACGCGTTACTCTATTTTTCAGATGCAGTATTCAAAAGTGATGAATACGAAATGATACTTTCGCGACAGGAACTTGGAGAGATGACTAATATGGCAAAGGAATGCGTTGTCAGGATTCTTAAAGAGCTTGAAGAAACCGGTGTAATTTATTCTGATTCATCAAAAATTAAAATACTGAACAGGCAAAAGCTTGTTCAGATATCCTTAAAGGGGTAGTTTTGGAAGTCGGAAGTCCGAAGTAATAAAAGTACAAAACAGTTCGAAGATGAGGATTCACGAATAAGTCAACTTCTGACTTTCTAATTATAGTTTACAAAATTTTTCAAATTATGAAGTATATAAAATTCCTTTTTTCTCCTCTGTTAATGGGGATATTGTTTATTGTCTTTGCCATAGCAATGGCAGCCGCCACGTTTCTTGAAAATGACTTCGGTTCATCGGCTGCCTATAACATGGTTTATAATACAAGATGGTTTGAACTGATTTTGTTACTTCTTGCTGTAAACCTTGTAGGTCAAATAGTTGTGTTAAAACTATTCAGGAAAGAAAAACTGACAATAGCACTTTTTCACCTTTCATTCATTCTTATGATTATTGGTGCTGGAATAACAAGATATTTCGGATGGGAAGGATCTATGCATATCAGGGAAGGCGAAGAGCAGCAACAATGCTTATCAAATGAAAAGTACATCGGATATTCAGTAAAAGATAATAAAGGATCGATCATTGAAAGCCGGATCGATAAATATTCAATGACCTCAGTTTCAGCTGATAACTATAAAAAAGAGTTCCTGGTAAATGGCCGTAAATATGAACTGATACTGGCAAAGATAATCCCGAATGCTTCTGAGGTAGTAACAGACACTCCTGAGGGAGAACCAATTGTTTCAATGCTTGTGACAAAAAATATGATGTCAAGCGAAGCCATTACTCTGAAGAAAGGTGATATAAAAACTTCTGAAGGAATCTCATTTGGTTT